>Ga0157380_10000933_pt1 | contig 18448 bp, 19 predicted proteins | sample S35metaG_FD_119757 | JGI IMG/M metagenome (GOLD analysis project Ga0157380, IMG submission 119757) | Switchgrass rhizosphere microbial communities from Kellogg Biological Station, Michigan, USA - S3-5 metaG | ecosystem: Host-associated > Plants > Roots > Rhizosphere > Soil | place: USA... | reverse complement strand
TGGGCCTGATCCGATCCAGTGGACGGGTTGGTTAAGTCGACCAGGTCTTCGTTTCGTTGAGTAGTCTCCTCCGATGATCGAAGAAAGTCGACGGGCGCTCGGTGGCGTGCCCATCGAGTACGACGCGGGAATCGTAGCTGCCACCGAGCGCCCCGCCGTCATGGCTAGGCTGCTGCGGTGCGGCGCTCGAAGGCGGCCGGACTCATCTTGCCGAGGGTGGAATGCCGGCGCCGCTGGTTGTAGAACACCTCGATGTAATCGAACAAGGCCCGCTGCGCGTCGCTGTCGCTCGGGAAGCGCTCGGCCTCCTCACGCTTGACCGTCGAGAAGAAGGCCTCCATCACGGCGTTATCGTAGCAGTCCGCCCGGCGGCTCATGCTGCAGGTGATGCCGTGTGACGCCAAGTACGTCTGGTAGTCCGCGCAGGTATAGGTGCAGCCCCGATCCGAGTGATGGAGGAGGCCGGGCGCGGGACAGCGCCGGTGGATCGCCATCTCGAGGGCCTTCAGCGTGAGCCGCCGGTCGTTGACCGCACTGATCGCCCAACCGACGACAAACCGCGAGTACAAATCGAGGATCGCCGCGAGATAGAGCTTCCCATGCTCCCCGATCAGGAACTCGCTCGTGTCGCCGACCCACCGCTGATTCGGTCCGGCCGCGGTGAAATCGCGGTCGAGCACATTCGGCGCGATGGGGTCCGTATGGTCGCTCATCGTCGTGGTCTTGAATCGACGGCGGACTTTCCCCCGGATCCCGTCCTCCCGCATGAGCCTGGCCACGCGCTTCTCGCTGACCGCCTCGCCAGCCTCCTGCAGGTCTTTCCACAGATTGGGGCGGCCGTAGCGATGCCCGCTGGCGGCATGGAACGCGCGCAGCTTCGTGCGCAACACCCGATCACGCTGCGCCCGCGCCGACAGGCCGCGTGTCGTCCACGCGTAGAAGCCGCTGGGCGTGACGCGCAGGCAGCGACACAGGAGGGTCACCGCATGATGGGCCTTCTCCGCGGCGATGAACGCAAATCTCATCGCTGGTGCTTCGCGAAGAAGGCCGCCGCTTTTTTTAGGATGTCGCGCTCCTCCTGGAGGATCCGATTCTCTCGGCGGAGCCGCGCCAGCTCCTCGCGCTCGGCGGTGGTGAGGCCGGTCTTCCCCTTGGTGCGATCCGCGCGGGCGCGATGCACCCACTCGCGCAGCGCTGTCTCCGTCAGATCGAGATCGCGGGCGACGCTGCCCACGCTCTGGCCCTCGTCGAGCACCAGGCGAACCGCCTGGGCCTTGAAGTCGTCATCAAATCGCCGGCGTGGTCGCCGCTTGGGTATGTCTGCCATCGGTCTGGACATCGTATCCCCCATAGGAAAGATGTCCACCAAACCGGATCAAGCCCAAGCGGGAACTTTTGCTGATCGCGCGTCTGGCTGATCAGCCAGGCGGTGCACGTTTCGTAAGCGTCGTTCGCCGTGAGCGGTAGTGCAGCTTCATCGGCTGCGTTTATTGGCAATGTGACATTCGACACAAGCTGACGCAGGCGTTCATGTCGACGGCTTAGCAATAGCTGATTATTGCTGCCGGCGTAGGACAGTACGCGTTCAGATGGCCGACCGCCCCAGATCTCGTACAGCCCCTTCTCCAACGCCTTTCCGCGATCACGCGCCAGCTGTACGATCAGAAATGTCCCGCCTGTAGTGAGGAACAGGCTCCAAAACGCCCCCCATCCGAGTTCGTGCCCCGGCGCCCAGGCCAAGACTGTCCACGCTACCGGCAACACGGTGAGGAGTGCAGGCTTGAGTCTGGCGTTCCGATCGTACCGGTCGAGACCGATTCCGAGGTTCATTCGTCCTCGACCTCCATGTAAAATGGCAGGTCAGGAAGAGCGTTCCACCCATGGCGAGGAGCGTCTTTGTGGAACATCAGGATCCTGCCAAATGTTCCTTGAGGTCTGGCGCCTCTCCGTCGGAAGGCGTTCAGTACTCGTTTGGACGGATGCTTCGGCTCACCATCGGGGGACACTGAGACGACAGCACGCCGAACGACCGCGTCGTCAGTCCTCTTGGGTCCGAGTAGCCGATCAAGGACTGCGGGACCGACGTTGCGTCTGCTGCCATGATGCGGAATCTGCACCAGGCGAATTCGCGAGAAGTCAAACCCGCTCGCCTCAAGTCGACCGATCGCCTGCTCAAGTGCCTGGACACCTGCATCGGCGGTGAAGAGTACACAGTCGTTGCCGTCGGCGAAAACCAGGATCACGCTGGAATTGTTCTCCGCGTGGGTCCCTTCGGTTGGCTCCGCTAGCGTCTCGATACCCAGCGTCTCGGCCACTTTTACAGCCAGGGTAGAAGTGCCGTAGAGAATCCTTGCGAGCGCGCCGTAGTCAGCGAATTTAGGTGCCGGTGTGCAGCGAAAATCAGGAAGCAAGCTGTCGTAGTACTCGGGGGTAGGGCCAAGCACGTACAGCGACTTCGTAGAGTCCACCAAACCGGCGAACGGTTCTGTGATTGGTATCTTCTTCCTGTTGGCGATGGTCTCCAAGTAGCGCACGTCTTCCAGCGATTCCCGAATGCCCTCAGCAACGCTCAAGTCTGTTACGCGACCGTCCTTGAACAGGATCGACATTCCCTTCGTGTGCATCCAAGGCCGATGCATCCAAAGTTGGCCGACCGTCAGTTTCTCAAGGACGACGCTGAGGCCCGAAGAATGGTCCTTGTCTGGGTGTGTCGAGATTACAAGGTCGACGTAGTTCGTGCCGTAGACATTGACGATGTGATTAACTAGGGCCTCACCAGAGGTCTGGAACCCGCCGTCAATCACTACGATGAACGTCTTGAGAGGGTCCGAAAAGTCGCCGAATCTCAGGGCGATTGCATCCCCGCTGTGCTCACCTTCGCCGACGGGGAAGAAATCTACCTGATACGCCACGAAGAAGGTACCTCAGCAGTATGAGAAGGACCCGCGCAGCCCTGCCCTCAACGCAAGAGCTGTGGAGGGCGAAGCCAGCCAATTTACCACAACACAGCAGGTGTAGGGACGCTACATGTGGTGGTTATCTCGGGCATGCTAAGAGCCGCGTCCATGCGGCTCGACGATGTCATCGGGATCGGCCGGCGAGGAGGTATCCGGATCGGATCCCCACCCGCCTTGCCAGGCACGGTGAGTGTCAGATAACGCTCCGCTGGCCCATCTTCAGCGGTTAGGATTACATGTCTACAGCGATCGCAGCTCACCCTGCCTTCGCTGATCAAGACCACCCCTTGAGTGGGCGTGACGCCCGAGTCGACGTTCGGTGCGCGTTCCGGCCCATGCTGAACACGGATTCCGATTGAAGCTGAACGCCGATTCCGGCGGAAGCTGAACACCGATTCCGGGCATCCTGAACGTTGATTCCGGATGCTGAACACGGATTCCGGTGATGCTGAACACGACGGTAGCTGAACGACGCTGGGGATTCCTCTGTCGAAAGGACTCCCTGGATGGCGGCCTCCCGGCTACTAATGCGACAACTCCGTGAACTCTTACGACTGAAGTACGAGGTCGGTCTGCCGCAGCGGGCGATTGCGCAGGCATGTGGGATCGGCCTTGGCACGGTGACCGCCTATCTGCAGCGCGCGCGGGTCGCGGGCCTGACCTGGCCGGTGCCAGCGGACCTGGACGACGCGGCCCTCGAAGCGCGCCTGTTTCCGCACGCCCCCCGCGCCCGCAGACGTGCTTCCCACGCTGATGAAGAACGAAGACAGTAAGATGACCGGGGCTCGACGCCCCTGAGGAGGATCAGGAGACCGCTACCAATCGTCGCTACGCTCCGAGACGTGTACGGCTTGCTCGGAATCCGCGTTCAGCATCCGGAATCGGCGTTCAGCTTCGCCGGAATGCGCACGAATAGTGGAATCAGATGATAGACAGCGTTTAGCGCCTTGGCCAGTGGATTAAATGCGGTTCGACCTGACTGTGTGTTGCGCCGCGCTTCCCGAACCTTTTTCCGGCAGCGCAGTTCAGAACGTACTCGCACAGGCGCCTGAGCGATGGTTTACGAACCGAATCGGCCATTTTGGCGCCCAGTACCTCCCGACGCCTCTTCGGGCCGCAACTCGTCAGAAATACGCCTGAATGCTTCCGATAGCTCCGCGCAAGGCTCGCGCGTTTGGGCCAGGTGCGTTCGGGCTCTGGCGTCGTCGCCAATGGGCTTTGGCAAACGGGTGCGGACTCTGGACTTTGAGGCCAAGCGTCAAGTAATCCTTGGCTCTGACAGCCAATGGTCAGGCGGTTGCTCGAATCACTGACCAATCGGCTGCGCTCAGGATGAGTTTTGGCTTAAGCGACGCGGAGTCTGGACTGGCCGGCCGTGATCTAGGACGACCTCCGACCGTATGGACCGGATACCGGCATGGCCCGTCGTCCGTGAGCTCTGTCAGCCTGAGTTGCTCTCTCTCGCCGAAGGGGGTTGGCTTGGGTTAATGCTGGCCAGGATTGCGAAATACTGTGAAGGATCCGACGTCGCTCATTTGCCTTGAACCCTATATCGCTACGGACATAAGATCGCGCCACCTCGATACAGTTTCTTCCGGAGCAACCTGTGAAGCGCGACTTTCTCGATTGGGTCCGACGACCTGAAGCCCTCGTTCGCCGCCTCAGGGCACTCGCGCTTGTCAGTGCCGTTGCCGGATTAGGCATCGCCGCCGTCACCCCGATATCCGCGACCACATCTCAGACGCAAACCGCGCCGACGGTGACGGCGACCATTGTGGATCGTTCGCGGAAGAGCGGGAAGCTTGTCCTGAAGCTTCCAGGCAACACTAGCAGCATGATGAGCCCGCAGCACCGTTCTCACAGCTCACACCGCTCGCACAGTTCGCACCGCTCCCATACTTCTCATAGTTCCCACTATTCGGGCACCAGCGGCGTTGTTGCACCCAAGCCAGCTGCGGTTGTCCCGCCTCCGCCAGCTTCGACTCGGCCAAGCACACCTTCGTCTCTTGTCGAGACCAGTGTACAACCTGCAGCTACTGATTCGACGATGAGCGGAAGCTTCGTAGGCTTCGATCGCGTGAAGCGTTTGCTCACGATGAAAGACGCGATCGGTACGGTCTTCGAGTTCTCGCTCCGTGATGACACGAAGATTCGTTCCGCGAATGTTGCTGAGCAGCGTCTCGACGAGTACCTCGAGCGCAATGAAGCCGGAACCCCTTGGAAGGCGAGCCAGTGGATTAGCATTGGCTGGAAGCCGTCGACAGACGGCAAGAAGCGCGTCGCGGTTAGCGTCCGGTGAGTACGGCGCCGCTGATCGCTTGGCGTCTGGACGGTGCTCATCTCGCGGTACCCGTCGACTTGCGCATCTACACGGTAGACGCCGTCTTGCGTGCCGCGTACAAGCTGACCGATCGCTGCTTCGTGTTCCTTGATCGGCAGGGTCGCGATGACGAGCTAACGGTATTCCTGGTTGGGCGGAGCGCCGCCGACGTTCTCGACTCACTCGCGCTTGAATTCCACAACGAGCTGCTCGATCAACAACTCCGATGCCGCCTGGAGCAGGGCTTTGGGGATGTGAGGACCCTCATCGTCGCGCAGGCTTTTGCGGAGGGCAATCTGCTCGACCCGTATCCACAGAACCATGAGGGAGATCCTCTCGGCGCTGGCGAACATCGATAGTGGCACCTTGACGGTGCCCCTCGACTTGACGATCTATCCCGATCGGTCCGTTGAGGCATTGCGCACCGCCGGCGCCGGAACTTTCCGCGTCGATCTCGTCCATGCGAACGGCAGTACATGTCTCACGATTACCGCCGTGGATGATGCCGCCGCAAGGCTGGTGATCGGGACGGCGCTGTGTGAGTTGTTGCGCCTTTCGCTGAAAACTGAGCCATGAAGGCGACATTTTTCCGGACGCCCGAGGCCTTCAAACCGCAACGAACCGGGTACGAGTTTCTACCGTTCCGCTTCATGCGGTGGCCGAACGGGCAGGTGTTTCTGTCGAACGATGTTGGAGAGTGGTTGTTTCTCACGAGCGAGGCCTTTATCCGGTTTACAGAGGGTAGTTTGCCGGTCGACGAGGAGGTCTATGCCGATCTGAAGGCCAAGCACTTCCTCACGGATTCAGCGTCGCGCCTGCCGCTGGAGCTTCTTGCGACCAAGTACCGCACCAAGAAGTCGTTCCTTGATGGGTTCACGTCGCTCCACATGTTTGTCGTGACCTTGCGCTGTGACCATACCTGTCCGTACTGCCAGGTGTCGCGCGTGACGACTGACCGTGCCCGCTATGACATGACCCTCGAAACCGCCGCGATGGCGGTCTCATTCATGTTCCGCTCTCCAGCGCCGATGCTGAAAGTGGAGTTCCAGGGCGGCGAGTCGCTGTTGAACTTCGATGTGATCCGCTGGATCGTTGAGGAGGTGTCACGTCGCAATGAGGCGGAACAGCGAGCGATCCAGTTCGTCATCGCCACGAACTTGTCCAGCATCACCGACGAGATGCTCGACTTCTGCCGGGTTCACGACGTCCACCTGTCGACGTCTCTAGACGGTCCGGCCTTCCTGCACGATACGAACCGACCACGGCCGGGGCGTGACAGCCACGCGCGGCTGTGTGCGAACCTTGCCAGAGCGAGGGAAGCGTTGGGGCATGACCGTGTGTCGGCTCTCATGACCACCACCGCGGAGAGTCTGCGTTGGCCGAACGAGATCGTTGACGAGTATGTCACTCGTGGTTTTGATGCGATTTTCCTCCGCTCGATCAGCCCCTACGGCTTTGCCATTCGAACGCGCAATGCGTTTCGTTATGAATCTGACGCGTTTCTCGATTTCTACAAGAGGGGACTGGCGCGTGTCCTCGAGTGGAATCGCCGCGGTACGCCGATGGTCGAGGTGTTTTCGCAGATTCTGCTGCGCAAAATACTGACACCATTTCCTACAGGCTATGTGGACCTTCAGAGTCCGGCCGGCGCGGGTATCTCAGCCCTCGTTTACAACTACGACGGGGACATCTACGCGTCGGACGAAGGGCGAATGCTTGCAGAAATGAGTGACAAGAGCTTTCGGCTCGGACACCTGCACAGCGACGCCTACGAAGATGTGATGGGTGGGCCACGCTTGAGAACGATCGTCGATCAATCTTGTCAGGAGGTGATGCCGGGCTGCAGTGAGTGCGCGTTCATGCCGTTTTGCGGTGCCGACCCTGTTTATCATTGGGCGACGCAAGGCGACCTCATGGGCCATCGCCCAAGCAGCGCCTTTTGCCGAAAGAACATGGGGATCATTGGGCACCTGCTCGAACAGATTGCCGACGGTGACGAGGCGACCCGTCGCGTGTTGACATCCTGGGCGGTCCAGTGATCCCATTGAACGCGCGAGGCACTGCGCATCTTCTCGATGAGCAGATTCTCGGCAAGATCGTCTCAGAGGAAGAGCCTCACTGGCGTAGCCGCATCCGCCTGGTGCGCCGTTGGAATGAACTTGGTGATGTGAGCGGCTACCGGGCCATCGTCTGTGGCGAGAGTCCAGGGAAGGCAGTCCTCGAGGCGATGGCTTTGCCAGTACTGCATGGCGTCCCTGTTGATCATCTAGGCGACGGAGATGTTGTCGTTCTCGACCCCAGCGGGCATGTTCGAACCTTGTACCGGCGTGCGTCACCACACAACAGCTTATTCGCGACCGATCGTTGCAACAGCCTGTGCTTGATGTGCTCGCAACCTCCACGCAAGGTCAACGACGATTGGCGCGTGCAGGAGATGCTCGACACTATCGCGCTGATCGATCCGTCTTCGCGTGAGTTGGGGCTTACAGGCGGGGAACCAACGATCCTGAAGGCCGGTTTCTTGAGCGTTGTGGACGCCTGCAAAACCCAGCTCCCCGAAACGTCCCTGCACGTCCTGTCAAATGGCCGCTTGTTCCGATACGACTCGTTCGCACGGGCGCTTGGCGACCTGCACCATCACGACCTGATGATTGGCGTACCGGTCTATGCGGACACCGACGACCGGCACGACCATGTGGTCCAGGCGAGAGGCGCGTTCGAGGACACCATTCTTGGGCTCCACAATCTTGCACGACATCAGGTGCCTGTCGAGATCCGAGTCGTGGTGCACAGGCACACGTACAAGCGACTCCCGCAGCTCGCGGATTTCATCTACAGGAACCTCACGTTTGCATCCCACGTGGCGCTGATGGGACTCGAGATCATGGGATTCGCACGAGCCAACCTCGAAACCCTATGGATGGACCCTACAGAATACCGCGAGCAGCTCGAGGAAGCCACGTTGTTTCTGGCCACGCGGGGGATGAATGTTTCGATCTACAACCACCAGCTATGCACCATCCCCGAGACGCTGTGGCCGTACGCGCGCAAGTCAATATCTGACTGGAAGAACGAGTACGCGGACGTCTGTGCTGATTGCGCTGCGCGAACTGCCTGCGGCGGATTTTTCGCCTCGGTTGTCCAGTCGAAACGAATGCCGCGACTCGCGCCGATTCGATTTCCTGATGTTGGCCTACCAACGGCGTAGAGATGGCGTTGTCACCGCCTGAGCGTATGAACCGCACTGGTCGAATTAGAGCGGGATGGTCAGGTGGTCACTGTAGACATAGATAGATAAGTCGTGTTCGGTCCGGTGCAACGCGCCACAGAAGCGAGCGCCATGCGCTAAGATCGCTGCACATGGCTAAATCGTCCGCACTCACGCATTACGCTCTCCTTGGCGCGGCAGCGCGCGCAGAGGAGATCCGCTCAGAGCTCGCCGCGATCGCACGGGAGTTCCCTGGCCTGAAACGGCGAGGCAGCGCGGCGGCAGCGCGAAGGAGCGAAGCAGTGGTGGCCGTTCGTCGCAGGCGGAAGCCCATGACCTCCGCGCAGAAAGCGGAGGTCTCGAAGCGCATGAAGCGGTATTGGGCAGCGCGGCGCAACGAGAAGAAGGGCTGATCCACCGGTCTGCGGGCGACGTCAGCGCGCGCGCGTGTTCAGGATCGCGACCGGCAACCCTCGCCGGAGCGTGGTCAGGTCGCCGTGGGCGACATCGCACACCGACGAGAGGGCGTGCATGGCCTCGGGCCGTAGGCCCTCGTCCGCCTCGATGCGCGCGTGTAGGCGCAACACATCGGACACCAGCGCCAACTGGGACGCGATCGCGCGCAGGCGCTCCTCGACGCTCTGTGTGGTCTCATGCGCAGGCGCCAACTGTGCCGCCGGTCGTGGTGTCATGACGCCGCCACGCTGGAGCCGGTGTGGGCCTCTGCGCCGAGTGTTTCCTTCAGACGCATGACCCGCTGCCAGAAGAGCGGGGACGGTCGTCGTTTGCGGGCTTCCCATTGATAGATGACCGCCCTGTTGGCGGCACCAATCCGCGCCGCCAAGGCGTGCTGGGAGAGTCGAGCCGTGCGTCTGAGGTCGCGGAGTTCCTGATCGTAGTGCTCGGGCACGTCGAGGCATGCCGCTAGCGGTCGCACGGTCCACCGCGTCGTGCGCTTGTAGAACCTCCGCTTGAAGTCAACCACCGCGTCGCGCGAGGCGAACGCGATGGGGCGGCCGAAGACGGTATGCGTACTGAACGTAGCGACGAGACGCCCGTCCCGCGCGGCCTGCCGGAGCGTGCGCACATGGATGCCGTATTCCGCGGCCAATTGCTGCAGGGGCAGGCGCTGTCCACACTGCGTGTCGGCCAGACGGCGTGCGCGGTCGAGGATGCGGCGGGGGACGATTCGGCGTCCCGAATCCCACGTGCGATAGGTGTCGTGAGGCACCTGGAGAAGGTCGGCGAACGCGGTCTGTGAACAGCCGGCCTGTTCGCGGCTGTGCCGGAGGCCGTTCATACGCGTGCCCACGAGCCCCGGCGTCGCGTGTCCGACGGCTGCGGGCGAGGTACGCCACCAACTGCTCACCCGCGCTGAACAACTCGCGTTCGTTCACGATGTTGTACCGGTCAAACACGCACCGCGTCTTGTGACCCGTGAGCGACATCGCCACGCGCTCGGGCACCCCGGCGCGCACCAGGTTCCGCGCGGCGGTGCGGCGACAATCGTGGAGGATGCGCCCGGGCAGCCCGGCGGCGTCGCACGCGCGGCGAAAGGCCGTCCGCCACGCGCGCACCGTGATGCCATCGCGGGCGAAGACCTTCCCGTCGGTGGTGGCCCCTTTGGCGCGTCGACGTCGCAGGACCGCCAACAGCGGCTTCGACAGGGCAGGACGCGGCCGACCCCCGTTTTCGATCGATCCGGGGCGAGTCGGACGACACCCCCGGCCACGTCCACCTCCTCCCACGACAAGTCGAGAATCTCGCCCTTGCGCCAGCCGGAGTAGTACGCAAAATCGAGGACGCCCTGAAAGGGCGCGGGGAGATGGAGCCCGACGGCCTGGTACTCGTCGTGTTCGAAGAATCCCTGGCGTGGAGCGCTTTCGCGGAGTCGCGTCGGCAAGAGGGGCCCAGCGTCGAGCCATCCCCATTCGGTGACGATGCGAAACATGCGCGTCAGCGCCGAAGTCTCGCGATTAATCGAGGCCGGCGCCGCCCCGGCCTGCCGCCGCGCGATCTGGTATTGCCGGATGCGGTAGGTGGTGATGTCGCTCGCCAGGCAGTGGTCGCCGAAGTGCGCGCGCAGGTGCGCGACGCGACAGCGGGCGATGTTGATGCGAAACTGGCGGACCTCGTACTCTTGGAGGTAGGCATCGGTCAGCGTGCGCAGGGTGACGACCGCTGGTCGTGCCGTGGGCTGGAGGCGGTAGTCGTCGAGTAGGGCGCGAGAAGAGCCATCGTTCGCAAGGCCGGGTTCGGGCATCAGCGCTCCTTGAAGTGGGCTGACACACACATCGCTCTGTCCGGCACGAATTGGAAGTCCAAACTTGGCGAACCTGTCTGGTCGTGACGACTCCGCGTCAAAGGCGCCTGCTCGGATCTATCGGGTCACATTGGTGACGTCGCCGCTGCACGCGAGCATTGGCCAAATGCGTGCGGAGCCTGGTTCGGAAGGCGAATGATCATCACGTTCGCGGAGCCGGATCGTAGCCCGGAGGGTCGCGCTTGAGACACTGATGGCCCCGGAAGCTGGGTTTGTGCGCCACGTGGGTTGGCGGACTCGGTATCGGGCAGCGTGACCTACCCTGTCCAGGAGGCGCGTTACCCGAAGGAACTGCACCACCTTGTCATTGAGCTCAAGCGACCCAAGCGCAAGCTGAATGGTGAAGATAGCCATGATTCGGCGCGGCGGGTTGTATCGCCTCTGCACCGACCGAATCAGCGCGCACCGTTGTCAGCGGCTCACTGAGTTGTGCAGGACCGTGCCTTAACCTCTCGGGGACACGGAGTGGTCCGAGAAAGACGGCTCGGGCCGGACCCGATCCAGAGATTGTCTGGACGGATAGCGTGGAGCGCCATTGCATGCAGCGAGGCTTGAACGCCCGTCGCCGTTCTCAGTCGAGATCGCTTAGCCTATTGCGGATGTCCGAATTGAAAAAGGCGCAGCAGTGGGACGACGAGCTGACAGGCGTCGCGCTGAGCATCGCGAGCACCGACGAGTCGCCGCTGCGCGTGCTGGCCGGCCCCGGAACAGGTAAGAGCTACGCGATGAAGCGGCGGGTGATGCGGCTGCTTCAAGAGGACGTCGCGCCTAAGCGAATCCTGGCATGCACATTCACGCGGACGGCTGCCAGAGACATCGCCAGGGAGATCGCGGGGTTGGGTGTCGTCGGTGCGGAGCACGTCGCCGCCGTTACGCTTCACGGACTGTGTTTTTCCATCCTCCAGCGGCAGGATGTCTTGGCCAAGACCGGGCGGACCGCCCGCCCGCTTGGCGACACGGAGACGAAGTTCCTCATCCACGACTTGAAAGGCGCGTTCGGCGGAGTGCGCGAGACGGAGAAGCGGCTGGAGGCGTTCGGCGCGGCTTGGGCCAGGCTCCAGACCGACGAGCCTGGCTGGCCGAAGGACAAGACTGACAAGGCATTCCAGAAGGCGCTGGATCAGTGGCTTCGATTCCACGAGGCCATGCTGGTTGGCGAAATGGTGCCGGTGACGCTGCGGTACGTGAAGGACAACCCGCTCTGTCCGGAGCGAACCAAGTTCGACCACGTCATCGTCGACGAGTTCCAGGACCTTAACAAGGCTGAACAGGTGCTGGTCGATTTTCTGGCTGAGAACGCGCAGCTGAGCATCATCGGCGACGAGGACCAGTCGATCTACTCGTTCAAGCACGCACACCCGGACGGCATCACGGACTTCCATTCGGAGCATGACGGCACGCACGACGAAACCCTCGACATGTGCCGACGCTGCCCGACGAAGGTGATTAGCATCGCGAACAGCCTGATCTCGCACAACGCGTCGGCGAGCGGGCGCGTTTTGAAACCGAACAAGGAAAAGGGGCAGGGCATCGTCCACGTCGTGCAGTGGCCGTCCTTGGAGACGGAGGCTCACGGCATTGCGGACTACATCTTGAAACGCATCGAGGAGGACGACGTCGAGGCGGGACAGGTTCTGATTCTCGCCCCGCGTCGAAAGATTGGCTACGCGGTCCGGGATGCGATTCTCGAGAAGGGCGTACTCGCTCACAGTTTTTTCAACGAGCAGGCGTTGGAGGGGAATCCGACGAAGCTTGGCAAGTGTCAGCCACAGCAAGCGTACGCGCTGTTGACTTTGCTCGCGGAGCCCGAAGATCGCGTCGCGTTGCGGTGCTGGTGCGGGTTTGGCAGCGCCACGCTGAACGAGAACGGCTGGAAGAGGCTGCGTGGGCACTGCGAGGATTCGGGTGAGAACCCGCGCGAGGTGCTGCAGCAGATCATCGATGGCACGTTGAAGGTGTCGGGGACGACTAAGGTGGTCGAGCGGTTCGCGGAGTTGCGCGCGCAGGAAGAGGCGCTTGAGGACGTCTCCGGGCATGCGCTGGCGGACATCCTGTTCCCTGACGGCGAGGCGTGGGCCGAGCAGCTGCGGGACATCGTCACAAAGTCGTTCCCTCCGCACGTTGACTTCACTGCCGAAGAGCTGCTGACGACGGTCCGGGCAGGCGTAACTCAACTCGACCCGCCGACAGATGCCGATTTCGTCCGAGTGATGAGCCTGCACAAGTCGAAGGGATTAACGGCACGCTTAGTGATCGTCATGGGCTGCATCGAGGGCATGATCCCCGACGTCGACTACAAGGCGACTATCAAGGAACAGGAGGCGATGCGGGAGGAGCACCGGCGCTTGTTCTACGTGGCGTTGACTCGTCCGACGGAAACGCTGGTTCTCTCGTCCGCCACGTTCATCCCAACGGACCAGGCGTTCGGTATGGGGTTGCAAAGCAATCAAGTAATCGCCTCTTCGTTCCTGAGCGAGCTAGGGCCGGACAAGCCAAAACCCGTCGCCGGCACCACGCTTCTTTAGGTTCATGCTGGAATGAAACGGAAACGCTCTTTCTTGAGCGCGCCACTGCGAATGCGGAGCGAAGAGGTACTTCAGCTGCCGGTCAGCAAACGCTTTGAAAAAACGTCGGTGCTGAACGCGCGGAGCGTCGCGAATGTCTGGCGAAGAAGTATTTCAGCTGTCCGGTCAGTGACCGGTCGGAGTGGCTTTCAGGCGGCCGAAAGAGCCGGCGAGCCGACGGCCGAAATCGGGAATCTGCGAAATGTGGCCTGTAATGGTGCGCCCGGCAGGATTCGAACCTGCGGCCTTTGGCTCCGGAGCTCAATGCGCTATCCAGGTGAGCTACTTCGCCTGCCGAATTCGCCGTCCGTAACTGACTGACTTCAGGCGATCCGGCGGTTTCGATTCGGGTGTGCGGAAAACAAGAGATTCTCGAACGGATGGTTACTCGGTGTCGAGGACGGTCAGTAGAATCTGGCGATTCGCCGTCTCCTTGCCGATCCGGGCCTCGAACGTGAGCACATAGTCGCCTGACACGAGATCGCGCAAAGGCATCCGCCCAAGATAGCCCGTACGTCCGGGTTCGTGCGGCTGTACGAACAGCTCGATTGGAGTCGGTCGTCCCTTTCCCGTTGGGGCGAGACGGGCCGTCAACTGAGGCGACCCAGGCGACACGCGCGTATCCGTGTAGGCTTCAACAAAGGCGGTCACAACGTCAGTGCGCAGAAAGCGACGCGTCAGCGTAGGATTGTTCGAAAGGCTCGCCTGCAGCGGCGCATCACCCTGCAGCACGCGTGGTCCTGCAGACGGCTGGGTGCCGAGTGCCACGCCGCTTAGGACGAGCGGCGCCGCATATTTGGGCACCTCCACATCAACCACCGTGTTGCCAGTCTTCCCCTCAGACTGGTGCACGGCCACGCGAATCTGATACCGCCCGCGCGGTAGTGTAAGACGTTCGAAGAACAGCAGCCCCGCCGGCCCAACGGCCGAAGGGCTCACCGTAAACACCTTGAACGTGCCCGGCTCAATCGCCTTTTCGATCGTTGACACTTGAAGGGCCACCTCGACCCGCGACTCGGCGCCGCGAACCAAGCCGTCACCCCGGACCAGCGCGCCGACCAGCACCGACCCGTCGAGACCTGTTCCCTTGAACGGCGTGGCCGTCACGTCGATCCCGAGCGTCCCCGAGGACAGCGGCATACGAAGCGCTTTGAGAGTGTCGTCCGACAGACGAGCCGCCGTCCCGACCGACGTAGCAGCGGATGTGGCGATGGGAGCGGGATCGAGCGCGTAATAGCCAGTCCTAGCGCGCACAGTAACTCCGGGGCGATTAACTCGAACCGTCAGCGGATGGAACGCACCGTCGCGATGCGCCGCGGGCTCGTAACCCAAGAGGTAATAGGTACTGTTATCCCGAGCGAAGCGCTCGAACCCGCCAGTGAAGTTATTGCTCGACACGATGGCATCGCCGCCGGTTTCTTCCGCCAGCAACCGCAGACCCGATACGTAGTTGAGCGACGTCTGACTGGGCAGTGCGTTCTGGGAACCTAGCATTTGCTGCGCTGGTGGCAGGCCCCGCGATGACACCACGTACAAGGCTACGTTGTTCCGGCTCGCCGCGCGTAGCGCATCCCGCTGCGCAAGACGAAGGGCAGGATCGGGTCCGCCGTGGAAGACAGCGGGCGGATCGATCCAGATGATCGCCTTACGCCGCCCGCTGATCTGGCCCAACTGCTCCGCCAGGCCTTGAATTACTCTGAAGTCATAGCCCGGATCAGGTCGTCCTGATTGCACCGGAGGCCTGTCCGCGGGATCGAGACGTGTGGGATCAAACGGCTCACCAGGACGAGTCAGAAGGAGGCGGTCGATGCTGTGGAGCATTAACGCACGGCTTCGCGTGAAACCCTGCGCCTGACTCGGGTGAGCGTACACACGGAGAATCGCCACCTGGTCATTCGGACCAACAACGTCCTCGACAAACTGGCGGACGAGATCGCGAACTCGTGTACCCCCGGTGTTAATCGCCAGCACGAAGGTTCGCCCGAGACCGACATTAGTGGTAACATCCGACTCGGCACCGTCAAGCGCTGCCCTCCGCTGAGCGGCGGGCTCCAGCGGAATATCGACCAGACTGAAACTAAGGATGGGCCGCGGCTGACCGCTGTCCAGCAACGTGAAGTCCTCGGGAGTGAGATCGCGCACGAGTCGCCCCTGCCGGTCCGTGACCAGAACATCAACTTCGACGTACTCGACGCCTGAACGAAACGTCGGCGCGTCTTGCGCACTTTGACCTAGCAGCGCGCCCGAGAGCAGGATGCAGGCGGTCGATGCACGGAGCAAGCGGCACAACACGTGGGGGCACCTCACCCAGGCATGGCGTCCTTCGTCAACTCTCAGCGAGCAGACGATTTAGCGCGTCACGAAAGACAGTGTACGGCTGCGCACCGTTGATGCGGCTCCAAATGCGCACGTTCCCTTTTCCATCGGGTTGTCCAACCAGGAACGTCGGTGTCCCCTGAACCTTCAACCGCGATGCTTCAGCAAGGTCAGCCTGGATGCGCGACTCGTCAGAATCCCCGAGACATTCTTCAAGTTGTCGGACATCGATCGAGTCCCCAGTCGCTCTTGTAAGCCAGACAGCATCAGCAAATCTAGTCTGGTTCTCATATAGGAATCGGTGCATCTCCCAAAAGCGACTCTGATGCGCCGCGCATTCTGCCGCGCGCGCGGCAGGCCGCGCGAAGCGGTGCCGCGGTGACGGAAGGTGACGGAAGGCATACCGGACCTTTCCGGTGTCGATGAACTCGCGTTCGAGCGACCCGAAGGTATCGCGTGCGTACCGACCACAGTAAGGACACTCGAAATCACCGAACTCGATGAGCACCACACTTGCGGCAGCATTGCCTTTCGCGCGAAGCGCATCGACGGGCGTCACAAGCGCGGCGGCCCGCACGTCCTCCACCGGCGAAGCCGAACGCGGAGGCACGGCGCTGGCGTTGCCATCTGCGAGAAGGCGCCACAGCATAGCGACCGCTGCAGCACCCATGAGGAACGTAACCAACAAATCAAATGCGGAACGTATGCGTGCTCGACGCATTGAGGCCACTACTCCGCTCGCTCTGGTCACCTGCTGACACTACTGAGGACATGTGCCAACGTATTCCTGGTAGACCCTAAAAGTCCCGTACGTTCCACAGCCGTGGTAGAACGGATTCCAGGGCGGAGGGCCTACGAAGCAGTAGTCATTGCACTGTAGTGCGTAGTATTCCCAGTTGTTTCCGAACGTGTAGTCGAGAAACCACCTAAAGGTTATTTGGTGAAACGCAACACATGCAGGCGAGTAGTTCTGTAGCTCGAAGGTCTCACTAGCAAGTGTGAAGTTTTCACCAGCATCCCAGCCGCATTCTTTCTCCTCGTAACAGAGATTTCCAATCTGGTTGTAGCTCGACGCTCCGCATCCCGTAGGGTAGGCTCGAGGGTGCGCTTCAGAAGTAACGATCGCCAGCCCCAGAAACAGAAGGCCGACGATGTTCCGAACGGTTTTCATCTGCGTCTCCTTGTGGCGGACAGGCACCTTCAAATGCAGGCTGGTATATCGAATCCGGGTGGGACTGTCAAGATGACCATGTGGGCTACTGGTGTCGGTCGGTTTGGCACCCGCAGTCGGTTCCGACTCGTCATTTCGGAGATTGGAATGAATGGATCCAGCGCGTTTCCGACCGCTTTTGAGCGCCGCAGCCCAGTTTGCCTCCGAATAGCCGACGCTCGCGCTTTACGCTGCGCGGAGCAACCAGTTGCGAAACTCGTCCCACGCACCCCGCCATCCTTCGCCCAAAACGCTCGCTACGCTCGCTGGCTCCGGATGCCGGGCCAGCGTCACGCGAGCGACACGCGAAGGAGGACGAATCTGCTACGCCTCGCGAGGGATCCGCCTTAGCGCTTCAGAAGCTGCGCGCTCGTGTGTCTGCCGCTTACGAATTGGCAAATCGGATCAAGTCCGCCATGGTGAATTGGCCCACTTGCGCAGAGGGCAACATGGGCGCCCAAGCGGGGGTCTTCGCACGACGGAGCGCAAGGCGCCCGCGAGCCGCGCTCTGGGCGGCCATCCTTGCGGCCGTCGCGCGCCCCAATGCCACGAGCGCACGGGAATCGCGAACAGAGGCGGAAGTCTCGCGCTTGCTAGCGGCGCGCGACGGCGCTGTTTGCGGTTGGATTCGCAAATATGAATTCGGATCCCCCTGCAGCAAGCCGATCATCACTTCGGCCACGAGGCGTCCGCCAACGGCGCCAAGCCTCGCGCCCTGCTCTCGAAGTTGCGACTCGAGCAGGATGTAGTACCAGAGCGGTGTACGCTTTGTGAGACCGGACTTCTCAAGGAACCCCGAGGGGTCGACAGCCGCAATCTCCCCTGGGCGCAACGGTTGGATGCCACTGACCTTCTTGGCCATCAGTTTCGCGACCGTCTGCCCGGAGGGGAGATTCATCATTAGGCCGCGAATCAGATTCCGTGTCGCCAGCGACGTAGGACCGGCGCCCGCTGGAAGGTTGGGGAGCTGTGAGAGGGTGGCTGATAGCCGGGAGTCGATCGCTCGCGCCATCACGGGGGATGCGGTGGCCGTCTCAAAGAGGTTGGCCCAGTCATCGGGATGGAGGACCCAGCTGACCGACGTGACGTCCTGGTGAGTGAACTGGAACAACTGTCCCAATGACGCCTGGGTGAATGGGCGCGGTGACATCTGAAAACGCGGGTACACATCGCGCACCATCGAGTGTCCGAAACGGAAGGCAGCGACCGAGAACTCGACCGGAATAAAGGGTTGCTTGGTGAAGCGGTAGAAAATGCGTCACTTCTTCAGGATGTTCGTAACGAGATCCCCACCAACGATGCGTGGGAGATAGTCGTGCACCACAATCCACTGGTAATGCCAGCGAACGAGCTGCTGCGCGGTCGTAAACACTAGCGCGGGCTCGACGTTCTGTCCGCGTACCCATTTGACCGCGCGGTTGTGGAACTTCAAGAATTGACGGTGGAGTTGAGCCACCACAAGATTCTCGTCGTTGCGCGGGTCGCCGATGATGCCCGTGAATTGCGGAGACGCCGTCCGCGGCAGATCTCCGGCGGCATCAGCGGCCGGG
>Ga0157380_10000932_pt1 | contig 18464 bp, 17 predicted proteins | sample S35metaG_FD_119757 | JGI IMG/M metagenome (GOLD analysis project Ga0157380, IMG submission 119757) | Switchgrass rhizosphere microbial communities from Kellogg Biological Station, Michigan, USA - S3-5 metaG | ecosystem: Host-associated > Plants > Roots > Rhizosphere > Soil | place: USA... | reverse complement strand
TCAATCAATGTATAGATATCCAGATCCTTATCCGCAATAATCAACCTCTCTGAATATTCTTTTGACAACTGATTAAATCTCGCAATATTTACAGGCGGCTCTAAAGGATGGATTTTAAGGAAAACTGTGTATGTACTTATATTTGCGCATAATGCATTCAGCAAGATAATAGTTTCATCAAAAGAGGTCCATTGGGAGGGAATAAGTATTCTTTTCTGTGGAGCACTCCATTTATCGTCTCGCCTTCGATATCTTTTCCTGTTCATATCGACGCGACTGCTGCCGAGGACCACAATTTCTTTTTCCTTCCAAAACCCATTATTCATAAGAATTTTTTTATGCAGCTCACCAAAAACACCAACAAAAGAAGATAGCAATAATTTCGCTTTTGTAGAATCACGATTGCCACGAAATATATACTGAGTATGAAATCGATCTATAATGCCGTGCTGAAGATCCAGAGATCCAATTCCCAATTTATTTGCAGCACCCAACAATCCAGTTCCTATTTTTTCGGAAGTAATTATAAATGATGGCCTGCATATTCTTAGTAAAAGCAGCGATAGATAAAACTCAGTACAAAAAGAAATAAGTATTTCAAATATTACTTTCTCAGAAAATGGAAGGGTAACGTTCTTTTTGGATAAAAATCCAGAAAAATCCAGAAACAAAGTACCTGCTGCTTTCCTTAATTTATTATTGTTTTTATAATAATTAAGAAAAAAAAACCTCAAGCAATCCAGACTGTCAACTTTAAAATCAATACCAACTTTTGAAGGGATTTTAAAATTACCCTGAATGGATCTTTCAGCATAAATATAACTTTTCGTAATTCCTTCTGTTACTATAATATCCACCAAAAAGTTCACGTATTTTCCATCACTATCCTTGGCCAATTTGTCACCCGAATACGTGTAAAATAAAACCGGGCTTTTCCTTACTAAACGCTTAGCCACTAATTTCAAAAACGAATAAAGAAGAAAAGGAAATTCCGCCGCCTTTCTTGCTATGCGTTTAATCGGATCTTGCTTTTTAATCACAACATCTTCATTTCCCCTGATCTGCTTTTCAATAATTCCCCAATAGAGTGAAGTCTTTACAATATGCCACGCATTAAAGCCCTTGACCAGCACTTTCTCCAATACTTCCTGATTTTCTTCTTCATACTCAATTAGCAATTTTGATATCGCATTCTTATCCATAAATGCCTTCTAAGTTCCTTTAATTAAGATAGCAAATTGCTTTCGGTTGGTTACTCTGAAAATCACACAAAATGAAATAATAATCAGGGCAAGTTTAAGAGCTCCTGCTAAAAAAATGTTTTGAATATTGTTATTTAGCACGGAATTCAAATAAATTATTGGTATTAAGAAGCCGGCTGGTTTTAACATTGTAATAATTGACGGTGCATAAAGCTTTATGATAAAAGTATTTACTAACCAGGCAAGCAATGTCATAAATGCATAGGAAGCCAGCGTTGTCAAAGCGGCCACCTGGTATCCATATACTGGAATAAATAAGACATTCAACCAAATATTGAATAACCCTGCGCACAAGGCAACGATCGTGTGGTAAATTGTCTTTTTTGAATACCCGATATTTCTGCCATAAATCATAAAAATGGATTCAAAAACGTATCCCACAACAACGATGGGGATGATGTTGAGGGATGAATGGAATTTACCCGGAGCCAGCAAAAGTCCGAGTTCCCTGCCAAAAAGAATTAAACAAATTGCGGCAACAATAATTATTCTGTTTAGCTTATCTACTTCGGAATCGTGCTTAGCATAATTCTTTTCCTTCATGTACTCGAAATACTTCGGTATCCAAGTCTGATAGATCGCAGTTACAAACAAACTCATCAACATGGCAATATTATATGCGAAACTATACATACCAACACTATCTTTTCCCTCATAGCTATTGATCATGACCCGATCTATTTGTGCTAGAATTACCCCACTCAACGCATATGGAATCATGGGCACTCCATATTTTATCATATACATAAGATGATTCCACTTGATGACGAGTTTGAAATATGGCCGTATCCCCTTAAAATAATAAAACATAAATACCAACCCAACGATTAATTGACTGTACACCTGAGCCATATATTTTTCCTTTCTGAGCATAAAAACCAGAACAACGGCAATGGCGAATGCCAGGTAGGAAGATGCAATAGCCAGACGTGCTATTTTCTTACTTTGATACATCGGTTGCAAAATCTGGTTAAAAATGGAGCCGGTAGTTTGGATTACCAGGATTATTGGAATCAGGAGCACTAATAAAATCGGCAGCTGAAAAAGGGAGGAAAAAAAATCCGAAAATGTGATAAAAATCAAAGTGCTGATCAGGAGTATTATCAGCGTAACCGCAACCGTCGTTCCTACAAATTCCCGAAATTCCTCGTCATTTTCCTTATCGTAATAAAAACGGCCAATTGCGGTGTGCAAGTTCAGCGTCAGCAGTATTGCCAAAATCCCTAAATAAGTTGAGAATAAATTAATAATGCCGTAGTCGCCTATTGAAAGCACCCGGGTAAATATCGGGATAGAGATAAAACTAATTGCTTTTGTAGCAATGTTGGTACCGAAATAATTACCAAAATGTAAAATTTGGGGTGGGATTGAATTCCTAATATTCGTCAACCGTTTGTACAAATTCAAAACTTATAAGTGTTACTCAAAACCTCTTTTGCGGTCCTTACCTGCCAGCTATTTTTCTTAGTCTCTTCTTCAACCTGGCAACTTGGATTCTCAATAATAGTTTATAGTCAAAATATTTTAGCCAAGTCGAATTATTTTCCTTTATCCATTTTCTGAAATCAGCATATTGAATTTGCCTATTTAACAGCATTTTAAACGCGTGTGCTTTAAAGTCATTAATGACATACGGTTCGTGAGGTATCAGGTACTTCACAATCCCTCTGAGTTGCATTTCATCGGTTCTTTGTCTCTCCCATTCCTTCGTAATTGTTTCCACGGAAACCTTTTTAACATTCAGATCATACCCCGCACTTTTTCGATACATAAGCTGATGATAGTGAAAAGTATCCTCCACTTTCCCTGTTTTAAATCCGGCATCCTCTACAATTCGGTTAAACACGAAATCTTCCTGTCGGTAAACATAATCATCCTCCACAACGGAAATTCCTTTTTCAAACGCTTCCTTCCTACCAATCTGACTTCCGGCGTAGGGCCTGAGTGGCTCTTCCAATCTATAATTTATCAGAACAGTTATATTCATCGGGCATCCATACCAATCATACTTATTATTGTACTTTATCATCGTATCAAACCAACCTGCGGGAAGATATACATCGGAATGGAGGTAGATAAACCATTTTGTATCCACCATTTTTATAAGTTCAGCAATACATTTACCCAGTGTCTTATATTCTCTATGATCTAAGACTGATACCCGAGGGAATTTACTTACAATTTCTATGGAATCATCAATACAACCTCCATCGCTAATTAATAATCGGTTAACCGGAACTTCTCTATATATTGAAGTTAGATTTGCCTGCCACAATTCATTTGTGTGATAAACGGGAACTATTACATCGATCGCGTTTTCATTATCACTAATAAATCTGTCATGAAACGGTTGCTTGGTATAGTATTCTTCAAAAATCGACATGGTTTCGGCTTAAATTTTTCCGTTGTACAGTTTAATTACCATTTCTTCAAATGAAACACGGGGTCTCCAGCCAAGGGCCATTAGTTTAGCATTATTCCCAATTAAGACAGGCTTTTTTCGTTTTATCAGAGACTTATCTACTACTACATATTTTTTCCAATCAAGTTTCAAATAGGTAAAAAGGACATCAAACCAATCTTGCACTTTATGAGCCTTGCCACTAGCTACGATGAAGTCGCCTGGACTTTCGGCTTGTAAAATGGAAAAAAAAGCCTCCACGTAATCAGGGGCATAACCCCAATCTGTTTCAGAGGATAGATCCCCTACAATAATTTGTTTCGTTTCCCCTTTTAACAATTTGTGAGTTTCATTTATAATTTTCATCGATAGAAACCCGCTTGACCGTAATATAGATTCATGGTTATACAATATTCCAGCAGAAACAAATAACCCATGATTTTCTCTATACATTTTTCCCGCATTCATTGCAGCCGATTTTGACAACGAATAAAAACAGTTAGGCTTGTGCTCTGTCAACTCATCTTGCACAACGGTTCCAGAAGACGAAAAAATCAACGAAGAGCTTGCGTAAAATACTCTCGTTGCCGGAGAAAACATTCTGACAATCTCTAATACAGTAACAAATGAGGATAAATTTACCTTAAAACTTAATGAAACAGAATTGCTATCCAGTGACGCCAAATTATCCTGTGATGAGTGATGATATGCCGCGAGATAGTAAATATGATCTGGCAGATGTTCACGGATGATATTTACCAGTATAGAAAAATCATTTCCTGCTAAATCGCATTGAAAATAACTCTCATCTTGTTTTAGATTAGCCGATTTCCCAATTCCAAAAACTTTATATTCATGAGAAAGAAGGCTCGCTTTAAGTAACGTTCCATCCTGACCTTCCGATCCAAGAATCAGCGCTTTTTTCATCCCCCAATTATTTCAATTTCAGGGAAAGGGAAAATCAATTTCCCACCTTTGCTCAAAAACTCCTGTTCCCTTCTTACGATACCATCTTTAAAATGCCATGGCAAAACCAAATAATAATCCGGATTCATCTTTTTTGCTTCTTCGTCTGAAATAATAGGAATGTTAGTTCCCGGAGTGTAGCAACCGAATTTATCAGGGTTTACCTCCACAACGGCTAACAAATCCTTCTCGTCAAACTCACAAAACTGCAAAACCACGTTTCCTTTAGTGGACGCACCATAAGCCAAAATTTTCTTTTTATCTGAATTCAATGCGGTGATTAATGTTTTGAGCGATTCCCTGTGCTTATACACTCTCTCTTCAAAGTCCCTGAAAGGTTTCGGTGTTTCAAAACCCATTTTCAATTCCTGTTCAAAAAGCCAATTAATCAATACGTCGTTTGCTTTGATTGGAGAATTCTTTTTTGCTGCGGTTACCGCAAAGCTTCCTCCGTTCACCGCATTCATTTGAACATCTACTATTTTTAAGTCCGCTTTTTCAAGAATAAACTTAATGTTGAATAGCGTATAATATTCCAAATGTTCGTGGCAGATTGTGTCATAAGAATTCAATCTCAGCATTGAAGGCATATAGCTCTGTTCAAAATGCCATACACCTTTTTCATGAAGAACTTCACTAATTGCCTGCGCAAACTTCACGGGGTCCTCGAGATCATAAAACATGGCTATAGAGGTTACAATCTTCACCTTTTCATTCTTAATTAATTTATTTAACGCTGGCGAAGGGAAAAAATCAGGTACCAAAGAAATTTCATCCGTGTAATATTGTCTGAATTTTTCTCCGGTTGGATCAACACCTATTCTTTTGATTCCTTTAGTCTGATAAGCTTTTAACGAAGTAGCATCATTACTGCCAATATCAATAACACAATCGCCGGGAATTAAATCGGCCCTTTTTTCAAGATTGGCAATTTTGCTGACCAGGTGATTCACCATAGATTGATTTAACCCGGAACGGTATCCATAATTTTCTCCATACATTTCAGAAAGACTATAGGAATGCTTGAGTTGAAGAAGTTGTCCCAGCGGAGACCATACCAATTCTAATGGGCCTTTGGTAATGGTAGTATCTTTACTACGAGGAAAAACTCCCGTCAATGTTTGATTTCCTAACGATAAAACCGTTACCAGGTTTTCATCACCGCTAATTCTGCATCTATTAATTTCAGTATACATGAAAGTTAATTTTGAAAAATTGAATATTAATTATTTCCGAATTTCGAAAACCGAAATATAGTTCGCGTACGGAAATGGTTTTCCATATGGCATTTCATCTGTAGGGGAAAAAGTTTTAAGTTGTTCCCATTCCTGAACAGATTTTCTTTTGAATACATGCTTTTTCATGTACTTAAATCCATAGCTCTCCAAACAATCAGTTTTGAAAGTAATATCCCACTCAGGCGTATATCCAAGGGGCGCTGTTATCAATAATAGTCCCCCTTCTGCAAGCAAATTTTCATAACAATGAACAATATTGTCAGCAGCGACAGAACAATATTTAGAAGTCCCTTTTTTATAATCCGGGTTTCTGCCAAGATCGCTATCCATATGCTCGAACGTGGAGATGGAAAAAATAAAATCAAATTTATCAGCAGAATAGTACTCAGCGATATCCTTTGTGATAACGTTATAATTTATTTCAATTTTATCAACTACCGTTTTACTCTTAAATACGTTTGAAAAATATTCTTCATAGTAGTTGGTTACATTCCCGATTTCCAAAACTTTTTGAAACGGCTCCCTCACCAAATACGAATACACAATGGGGATTTCCGCAGTGCGTTCAGTTAGTCCGTAATTATTGTAGGAATGAAACAGATATTTATACTCCTTTCCATCAATTAGAAATTTTTGTTTTACAATTTTTTGATCTAAAAGGGTGACCATCCTTTGAAGACTAATTAATTGTCCAAACTCCTTCTCTAACTTATACCTTACTTTTTGAAAAAAATTCATTGTCGAAAATTTATTATTTATAATTACTCATTTTCAAGTAATAGTTTTGAATATTCTCCTTCTGCTCCTGCAGTGTACAAAAGTTTTTGTAATTGTTTTCTACAAATGCCTTTGTCTGCAAATACAAGCCTGGTTTATATTCTTTATCCAATTGATCGCTTAATTCAACGGGGGTGACAGTCACCGAACCGATCACCTGGATTTGCAGTGATTCCATTGGCTTAAATATCAATCGGGTTTTTTTTGTCAGCATTTCCAGTACCCATCTCCCTGGCGCTTCCCAATTGGCATGATAGGAAAACAATGCGCCTGTTTCGCTGATGCCTGCACCTGCGAAATTTGAAGCAGCTGGATGCCAATCGAGAGAACCGCTATAAAATGCAGCCAGTTTCGTCGGTTTGCCACCCAGGAAAAATGCAGTATCAATAACATGCGAAGAATTTCCCAGGAACCAGTTATGCAATTCCTCCTTTGTTTTGGAAAGCGTTTTTATAATATGCGCCCATTCTGTAAATTCAAAATTGAAAGAAGAAACTCCTCCATCGTTTTTAATAATTTCTTCCGCTTTAAGCACCGAAGAGTAAAATCTCCTGTTGTATGCAAGAAGTACTGTAGCATTGTTGCTTTCTGCGACTTTCAGTAAATCCTCTATTTCTGAAGGATATCCTATACCCGGCTTCTCCAGTAAAATACTTTTTATACCATACTTAACCAATTCTTTTGTGGTTTCACTAAGCGCTTCTATTCCTACTGCTACAATTGCTTTTGCAGGTAGAGATGGATTCGTAGCCAGGAATTTTTTTAACCCGCCAGATACTACGGCACCGTTATATACATCCTTGATTTTTTTGCAATTTTCTTCGCTTCTGCCAATGACGGTAAAAGGAATATTTAAGGCATTTAACACTTTTGCGTATTCGGCAGCCATCAGCCCCGCACCAACAATCCAAATCATTTTTTATTATTATGTTATTGGAAAAATATTTTTGTGCGTTTTGCTTTTACTTAACCATTGAAAAAGTAGTTCATGAACTTTAACCGATTCATCTATCCGGGGCAAAGGTGAATTGCCTAACAACAAACCCTTTATCCAAACGGCTGTAAGATCGCCCAAAAAAGGAGATGATATCGCGCTCTCAACCGGAGGCAGGTAATCACCAAAATACCTGTTTACCGGCATTTGTGAATCTGCTTTACGAAGTGTATCAATTCTTTTTCCTTCCACTTCGTTAAAATATATTCTTCCATGGGGAGCGACAATTTCCCATGATCCAAAAACGGTGCTGTCCGATGCCATTGAAATAAGGGCCTTTCCCTGATACATTTTCTGCCTGTAGAATTTAATAACTGCCCAACCGCCAAAATCTCCGAAGGCCGGGCCCCTTCCGCTTGGGATGATTGTATCATCAATTTCAGCAGCTACCAGTTCCGCATTATCTGCATCCAAAATAAAATATAAAAGATCCAGGTAGTGAATTCCATTGGCTCCTATTCCTAACGTACCTGTATTAACTGTTATAGTTTTGTTTCCTTTTAATTGTGGAATTAACTGAAGATCCTTTTTTAATGATATAAAACTCTCATACAGTCTCATATTGAGATTCACATAACAATTGAGTTTATGTTCAGCAACATATTCGTTAAGCTCTGATACTTGTTGAATACTTTGCCCAAGAGGTTTTTCTACAAGTATCTCTTTTGATTTAACCCGTTCGGCAAGTTGCAATAATTCAGTTCTACCGGAAGCTGTTGCTGCTATCACACAAAAATCAAATCCATCTTCCTTAATTTCATTTATCAGGCAATAATTAAAACGCGGATCGTCAATTGCCTTTTTTGCGTTCTCGAGTGCAGCTTCACTGATGTCTGTAATCAATACAGCAGTTACTTCAGTTAAACTTTTTATTCCTTGCGCATGCCGAATTCCCATCCTGCCAGCGCCAATAATCAAAATCTTCATATACTAATCGTCTACTCCATCATTGTTTACAGTGTGACGCAATTTCCAGCTACCATTTTCCAGTTTCCACAAATGCGGTGAACGAAAAGAGTCGCATAAACGATGGAAATCATCCGGCTTCATACCGATATAGTCCATTATTTCATTAAAATATTTATCCGGAAACTCTCCATCAAATTTTTTTACCAATGCTTGTCCCTCTTCACGGGTAATATGATGATTGCGGATTTCCTGCGACGCGTCATAGGTTGCACGCCCGATACCAAATTTAATATGAGTAGTATAATAATGCAGATCATCAATCATGTCATCGATACTGTTGTATTTGCTGTAGGTTCCCTGTGTACGGAATGGCCTTGCTTTAAAACCGGTATTTTCCACAGCATAATAATATACTTCCTGCGGTGTCCATCGAAGGTAGTAGCCAAGGTAATGAACCTGGATGTTAGCTCGCTCTAGTTCTTGCGCATCTGCAGGAAGAAAAGCCTTCAGGTCGTTTATCTGAACATTGTATTTTTCGCGTAGCTCTTTTACTGATACACCGCCTAAATACAATTCATCAATATGGTTAAACGTGTGAAAGGATTTATCGCGCAACGAACTGGAGTTATCTGCTATTGGGTTTCCATATTCTGCTTCATTCTCCCCGTAAAACACAAGGGGAATACCGTATTTCGCTGCCAGTTTTGGACCCAAATTCTTTTGCCCAAGGATAAATGTCTGGAATGGATGCAATAAATTTTCGATCGCAAGTTTAGTAAGCAGTTTCATTACCCGCCCGTTGCGACGAAAAGAAAGATTATCGAAACCTCCAATATCGATCCAGTTTTTCCAATTCTGGTAACCATATTCGGTATATAATATGGGGGGCCAGGTTACTGTCAATGGATTCATTCCATATTTATACTTGAGAATATGCGATTGAAATGCGCTGTCTTTTCCACCGCTGCCTGGCACCAGGCAATCGTATGAACCGTCTTTGCTGCGGTATTGATCGAGTAGTTTCAATAACTCTTCTTCTCTTTTTTTCCAATCTATACTTTCTTTCTGTTCATTGGCCCGACAAGCATCACATATTCCCTGGTCGTCAAACGCCATCGTCCGTTTTCGGGTATCGATGGTATGTTTGAACTCTACTTCCGATACCGGCCGCTGGTTGCTCATCACGCATTTCTTGCAAAATTTTACTTCGCGGGGCAATCCATATTTTATTTCGAGATCCTTCGCCATAATTGCGTATTGAAATTTAAATTTTGAATAGATAACCGGATGCCGTTCTAACCGGCATACTGTTCGAACCAGGCTTTATAAATATTTACCCCATACAAACTGCTTTTTTCGGGGTGAAACTGCGTTGCAAAGATATTATCCTTAATAACCGCTGAGCAATATAACTGATTGCCATAAGTAGTTGTAGCAGCTACATATTTTGGTTCATTAGGAGCCGCGTAAAAAGAATGAACGAAATACATGTAGTCGCCTTCTTTACAAACTTTTAACGGTGTGTTTTCCCACATGCCTTTAGAGGGCTCGCTGATTGTATTCCATTGTATCTGCGGCACTTTATATACCTGGTCACCGATGGTTTGAACAGGAAACTTTTTTACTGTGCCGGGAATAAGATCCAATCCCCGTGTGTCCCCGAATTCTTCACTGCCGGTCAATAGTAACTGCAGCCCCAGACAAACTCCCATCAAGGGTTTTCCTTTGCTGATATAATCATGAATACCATCAGTAAGACCAAATTCATTCAAGTTCTTCATCGCGTCATTAAAAGCTCCAACTCCTGGCAAAATCGCATAATCTGCTTCCATCAATTTGCCGGGATCAGAACTTATTTCCGCATCATAGCCTAGGTGGGTACAAGCCTGTTTTACACTGAAGAGGTTCCCCAACTGGTAGTCGATGATCACCACTTTTTTTGACATATACAATTTTTATGGCCTGCAACTGATACCAGCAGCAAGCATGCTCTTTTTAATTTCCTGTAAACTGGCCGGAGAGATTTTACCGAATTGCGTGCGTCCGCTTTTGAGAAATGATACATTTCCTTCCGTGCGATCTGTCATATCGCTGCGACGGTTGGCAATAAAGTCGTAATGTATCACAGAAGCCACGGCTAATGCATCAGCTTTACCAGCGGTTACTCCTTCAGCAAAATGACTCATTTGACCGGGACCACCATGCGCAATCACCGGTATGGTAACCGAGGAAGCAACCATCTTCGTTAATTCAATATCATATCCCTCACCGGTTCCTTCACGATCTACAGAAGTAATTACTATTTCGCCCGCCCCAAGTTCTTCTACTTTTTTCGCCCAACTCAACACTTCAATACCGGTAACTTCCCGACCATTGTCCACAAAGGCAAAATATTTTCCATCTGTTTGTTTAATTGCTTCGATGGCTACCACAATCGTAGAAGATCCGAATTTGAGTGCCGCTTCACGTATGAATTGAGGAGTACGAATTGCGGCGGTGTTGATACAAACTTTATCGCCCCCTGCTCGCAATACATCCCTAATGTCGCTGATACTTCGAATACCACCAGCTACCGTAAGTGGTATAAAACTTTTTTTAGCAGTAGTAGAAATAATATCCTGCAAACTATTCCTTTCGTACAAACTGGCAACTACATCCTGATAAAACAATTCATCGGCGCCATTTTCATAATAATATTTCGCGTAATCTTCAGGCTTGCCCAATACGCGCAATCCTTCGAGATGGATTCCTTTAACAAGGTTGGGTCCTTTAATATCAAGCCTTGCTATGATTCTGCAATTTTCCATCTATATTAACTAAATGATTGTTTATTAAATATTCCGCTTTTGCCCAATCTGCTGCATTGTCGATATCGGTTCCGTATTCTTCCGGCATTACATATTTCACGATTCGCGGAAACTCCGAAAGCGATCCATACAAACGCAGGCTTTTTGCGTTTATGATATATAATGAACCATTATACTGGTAAACAGGGGGGGCATCCTGTCTCCTTACTATTTTTCCTTTCTTTTTTGAGAGCTCAAGAAATCCTTCCGCGTTTTCTTCAAATAAATTGAAGTAAGGATTGGCCTTGCTTTCATTTACACCCACCAGCATGTCCTGATCACCGGTAAAAATGGCTAGTGCCTCCTCCATAAATCGCTTCAACCGGAACGGAGACGTAGGTTGCAACAACACAACCGCGTCGTAGGGTCCGCTTTTCTTTTCATAAAAATCCAATGCATGCAAAATTACTTCCCACATTCCCGATTCATCACCTGCCAGTGCTGCTGGTCGCAGAAAGAGAGTCTTATACCCTTCTTCTCTTACCACGGAAGCTATATTTGAGTCATCAGTGCTGATACAAATATTACTATCATCACTAAACAATCGGGCATAGTGCAGCGAATGGATAATCAGCGGCTTTTTATTAAGTGGCTTAATATTTTTTCCGGGCAGGCCCTTCGAACCTCCACGCGCTGGTATTACAAATAAAAGTCGCATTATAAATGCAGGTGTGAAATATCTTTTTGTGCACGGGCAAAATCTTCGGGCTTTCCGATATCAAGCCAATACCCGAGAATCGGATAATTGATAAGTTTTTTATCTTTTTTGATGAGCAGATCCATTAGATCTGTAGCGTTGTAAAACGAATCTTTAGGGATAAGTTTCATCATCGATGCTTTTACAAGGTAGATTCCCGCATTCGCGAAATAAGTATAACGAGGTTTCTCTTTGAATGCCGTCACTTTTACTCCATCGAGTTCCATAATCGCGTATGGCAGGTCTACATGATATGGAATAGTTGCCACTGCCATATCCGCATCCTTGCTAATAAATTCATCATAAAAATCCGAAAAATCGATATTGGTGAGCAGATCCGAATTCATGATCAGCAAATCATCTTTATGAAATTTTTCTATCATTGAAACACATCCCAATGTTCCCATCGGCCGGTCTTCCTTTATATATTCAATCTTCAAGCCCTTGTGACTGCCATCGTTGAAGTAATCGCTGATCACCTCTCCAAGGTAGTTAATGCTGATATGAAAATGCTGTATGCCGTATGTTTTGAGCTGATCAATATTGTGTTCAATGATTGGCTTATCACCCACCTTCAGCATGGGCTTTGGTGTATTTTTTGTAAGTGGCAACAAACGCTCACCCCGTCCACCCGCCATGATAATTGCATGCAGCGGCAAAACAGTACGCAGGTCGGTTAAATTAATTACGCTTAAAATTTTACCGGCATTGTCAATGGATGGTAAACTTTTAACACCTGCCTCTTTGCATTTATTGATATAGGCAGGATCGATGCCTCCGTTTTCAATTTTATGAAATCGCTTATTCGCAATCGTAATAATGTCCTGTTCCAATTGAGCGTTGGCAATTAATCCTCTTCTTATATCTCCATCTGTTATGGTACCCTTTAATACTCCTTCGGCGTCTGTTACAAAAAGAACAGAATTGTTATCACCAAGTTCATTGATAACCGTGAGGGCCTGCCTGATTGTGGTGGTATCGCGAATTATATATTTCTCCCAGTTCTTCATAATCTATAAATCATAAAATTTCTTTTTAACAGAGCCGAGTTTACCGGCTTTGCGAATTCGGGCTACAATGGCGGCGGCCGTTCCTTTTTTATTATACGGGTTGGATGCCTTTTTAATTTTCCTGCTGAATTCAGGTGATAACGAATACCGGATAGCTTTTATGATACTGTTTGTATCTGTTTTAGTATCAATCACAGATTCACTTTTCACCCTGCCTTGCTGGCGTATTCCGATATTGATGCTTGCAATATGCATATCGGGTACTTCAATGATTCCGCTGGAGGAATTGCCAATCACCAATTGCACTTGTTTTAACGCAGAAAGATAGCGCAACTGCCCCAGACTGGTGAAGAGTTTAACCCGATCGGATTCCTTTTTCGCGTACTGTTCCAGCAAACGCATGATCACCCTCCCGTCCGCATCAGCATTGGGCATGGTAAAGATGAGTGTTGCTTCCGGGAAACGATCCAATGCCAACAGCAATTGACGAACCTGTTGTTCCGCTGTTTGCTTTTCCATAGTAACCGGATGATAGGTCACCAGGAAATTCAATTTCCCGAATTTCATATCCAATTGCTTTTCCAGTTCTTTTTTAGAAAGGGTTTTAAGGGTTCGTACCGATTCGAGTCCGATAGCGCCTACATTCAATACCCGGTCGGGTGATTCGCCTAATTGAATCACGCGTTTACGATAAATATCCGTGCTGGTAAAATGCAGGAACGACATTTTTGTGATAGCATGCCGCATCGCATCATCCGTAGCGCCTTCCGTGAGTTCGCCCCCGTGTAAATGCGCCACAGGAATTTTTGCCTGGTGAGCCGCGAAGGCAGCGGCAAATGTTTCAAACCGATCACCCAATACCACTACCCAATCGGGTTGCAATCGTTGCAACGCATCCGCCATTCCCATCATGCCGATAGCGGTGGACTTTACAATAGCGCTATCCGTATCGCCCGATATCAGCATCTCCACTTTTTCATTAATCTTATATCCGTCGGTTTCTATTTGCTGGAAGGTGAGTCCGAATTCCGGGGATAAATGCATGCCTGTTACCAGTAATTGCAATTGCAGGGAACGATCCTTTTGAATAAGTTGCAACAACGGTTTAAACAACCCGTATTCGGCCCGTGAGCCAGTTACTACTGCTATTTTCAACAATTGCTTACTCATAATTCAATTAGTTCATCCTCGGCAAAATCTCTTTTAGCGACTTTTCCAATAACCTCATCCCATTTCATCGGGGTAATTCCGGTACCGGGTCGTTTAACTGTAATGTTCTTTTCGGTAAATAATTCACCCGCATGTATCTCTTCCGAGGCAACGATACTTTTTCGGGCAATGGCCCGGTTCTTTATTTCAGAAGAGGAAGGTTGTTTGATACCGTTGCCCATTGCTTTTTCGATATGACGGATAGCCTTTACCATCGCTACCAGTTCGGCTGGTTCCAGCGAAGCTTTATGATCGGGACCTTCCATATTGCGGTCGAGCGTAAAATGTTTTTCAATTACCGCAGCACCCAGCGCTACTGCCGCCACCGGTACTTCTATTCCCAGGGTATGATCGGAATATCCAACAGGCACACCCACCGTTTGAGCGATGGTTAACATCGCTTTGAGATTTACATCTTCAAATGGAGTGGGATATTCCGTATTGCAATGCAGGATGGTGATTTTTTCTTTGGGAAACCCTGTTTTTAAAATGGCTTGTACCGATGCCTGAAGTTCTTCCATATCACACATTCCCGTTGAAAGAATGAGTTCATTAAAAGAAGCGGCCATTTTACGGAGATAAGGCAGGTTGGTAATTTCTCCGGACGGAATTTTTCCAAGCTTAATTCCTAACGCTTTTAATGTATCGATACTATCGAGGTCAAAAGCGGTGGAAAGGAATTTGATTTTTTTTTCGGCGCAATATTTCTGCAATAATACATGATCAGCATCACTCAATTCCAGTTTGCGCAACATATCGAGCTGGCTCTCTCCCGCGGAAGTTGTTTGCTGCTGATAAGCTGCTTTAGCGGCCGATTTGCTCGCAATCTTGGCCGCTTTGAACGTTTGGAATTTTACATAATCGCTTCCCGCTTCAACGGCCACATCAATTAGTTTTTTAGCCAGCTCCATGCTGCCATTGTGATTTACTCCTGCTTCCGCTATAATAATTGTATGCGCCATTAATTATTTTGATGCAGCCGGATTACCTACCCAGGTGGATCCGGCCGGAATATTTTTTAATACCACTGCGCCGGCACCTACGATAGCTCCGTCCCCGATCTTCACAGTTTGATGTATCGTTGCATTGCTCCCAATAAAAACGCCTTTCCCTGTTTTTACTTCTCCGTTACAAACCGCTGCTGTTGAAATATGAGAATGATCTCCGATCACTACTTCGTGTTCTATAATCGCACCACTATTTATTATACAATTTTTACCTATGCGGGCAGCCGCATTTACCAGGGCGCCATGCATAATAATAGTTCCTTCTTCAACTTGTGCATGAGGAGATACATGTGCGAACGGGGAAATAATAACCGGTGATTTTAATTCCAGTTGTTGCAAACGATCAAACAGTTTCATCCGTGTAGCGGAATCCTTGATTTGCCCGATGGTTATCAAAAAATAATCATAGGATGATCCCAGTGAAGGAAGATCTTCATCAACACCAATAAAAGGAATATCCAATAAGTGGGTGCCTGTTTTTTCTTTACTATCAAGTATACCGGCAATGGTGAACAGACCAGTAGCTCTGATGGTTTCGATACAGGAAAAACAATGTCCCCCTCCTCCAATTAATATGATAGTAGATGTTTTCATTTTATATGCGAACGCTGCTGGGAATATTTACGATTCGTTCTTCGAGCCATTCTGAGTTATCGAGATTGCCATGAAAACATTTATTGTACATAGGCAAGCGGTGCATGAGTTGCCAGGCTGGCCTAGTCATTACTTGTTTTTCATTAGAGAATGCGAGAAATGCATCCTTTTCGGAACGATCCTTCAGTAACAGGCAGCATAACCAGTAATTCGCTTTAGCATCCGCGATTTCCGTCACCATCGTAATTGGTAATGACGCAAAAGATTTTTTATAGTCATTGGCCAATGCTCTTTTATCCTGAACAAAAGCATCGAGTTGTTCCAGTTGTGCGCAGGCCAATGCCGCATTGAGATTTGGCATGCGGTAATTATAGGCTACTTCATCATGCTCGAATGCCCATGCATGAGGAATTTTTGCGGTGGTAGATAAATGTTTAGCTTTTTTACCAATGGCATCATCATCGGTAATGATGGCGCCACCCGCACCACAGGTAATCGTTTTATTTCCATTAAAACTAAAGGTGCCCAGTTTACCAAATGTACCGGTATGCTTTCCTTTATAATAAGAGCCGATGGATTCGGTGGAATCTTCTACTACGGGGATAAAAAAACGATTACATACTTCTACTACTTCATCAATACGAAGCGGTAAACCAAAAGTATGCATCGGAACACAGGCGGCAATTCTTCTGCCGGTTATCTTGTTATAACATTTTCCATTTCTAATTTCCGCGATCTTTTCAAGATGTTCATTTAATTTGGAAGGGGAAAGACCCAGTGTATCTTTATCTACATCTACAAAATGAGGATGGGCATTGGCATGAGCAATGGCATTGGCCGTAGCCACAAAAGTGAGTGTTTGCGTAATTACTTCCTCTTCCTTCTCTACACCGGCCAGCAAAAGCGCAAGGTGAAGTGCACAGGTTCCGTTCACTATCGCTATAGCATGACGTGCTCCCGTAATCTCCTTCATCATTTTTTCAAACTGAACCACAAATTCCCCAACCGAAGAAACAAAAGTGGAATCGATGGTTTCAGCCACATATTTTTTTTCGTTCCCCTTAAATACCGGAGCATGTAAGGGAATAAAGCCTTGTTCTTTCTTATGCAGCTTACGGATCTGCCCTACTATTTCATCAAACATTATAAATTTCTGCTTTATACTTTTCCAGGTTGCGGCTATCCCTGAACCATTGAATTGTTTCGTGCAATCCTTGCTGCAGGTTGAATTGCTGTTTCCAGTTTGTATGCTCCAGCAGTTTTTTGTTATCGCCGAATAAACGATAGACTTCCGATTTTTCGGGACGCATACGTTGCTGGTCCTTTTTAATAGTTGCGTTAGGATTAATTTGCCGGATGATTTCCGCCGCCAGGTCACCGATGCTTATTTCCGATGCCGTTGCAATATTAATTTCATGCCCATTCAAAGAATCTGATTTCGCGATTTCAATAAAACCACGAACGGTATCGGTTACATATAATAGATCGCGGGTAGGAAAAAGATCACCGAGTTCAATTTCATTCATCCCTTTCAGTAATTGAGTGATGATGGTGGGAATAACCGCTCTTGCAGACTGTCGGGGTCCGAATGTATTGAAAGGTCTTACTATTGTTACAGGTAGATTGAAGGAACGATAAAATGAATCGGCCATACAATCCGCGCCTATTTTAGTAGCGGAATAAGGCGACTGTGGTTGTTTGGGATGCTTTTCATCGATCGGTATGTATTGCGCGGTACCATATATTTCAGATGTAGAGGTAACAAGTACCCTTTCTGTCTTAAGATCACGGGCAGCCTGTAATATATTAAGGGTGCCGCGGATATTGGTATCTACATAGGAATCGGGGGAATGATACGAGTATGGAATAGCAATCAACGCTGCCAGGTGAAACACGATTTCAATATCCTTCATGGCGGTTTTTACTCCATTGGGATCCCGTATATCACCAGTAAACACTTCGATCCGGTTCAATTCTTCCTTAGGAAATGTATCCATCCATCCCCAGGAATTGAATGAATTATAATAACAAAATGCTTTTACCGAACAACCTTCATTCAGTAATGCCTGTACGAGGTGGCTCCCGATAAAACCATCGGCCCCGGTAACTAACACCTTTTTATTTTTCAGATTCATACAATCAGCTTAATGGAAAAAACTTAGCAATGATTCAGTTTCCCACGAACCTGCCGGCAGCAGGCAGGGACACAAAAGCAACAAAGGGCTTTTCTAAGTGATTTTTGTGTCTTTCCCGCATTTTGCGGGGCAAGTAGTGGGACATAAATCTCAAACTGAGACATTTAAAAAGGTCAATCATTTTTTCAAACGCAACCACCTCCATAAATTAAAGCGAGGCGTCACTTCCACTCCATAATAGGAGGAAGCATTGTTATAGGTGGCGCTTCGTCTACCATAGCCATACCCGTATCCGTATCCATATCCACCGTATCCATAGTAGCCTCCATAGCCCAATTTAATTTTGATATCGTTGATCACCACTGATAGCGCTGGCATTTTTTCTTGCTTGTACAGATCTTCAATCAGCTGGATCTGCC
>Ga0157380_10000931_pt1 | contig 18478 bp, 23 predicted proteins | sample S35metaG_FD_119757 | JGI IMG/M metagenome (GOLD analysis project Ga0157380, IMG submission 119757) | Switchgrass rhizosphere microbial communities from Kellogg Biological Station, Michigan, USA - S3-5 metaG | ecosystem: Host-associated > Plants > Roots > Rhizosphere > Soil | place: USA... | reverse complement strand
TCTGCTTTCTATCCCGCTGGCCGAATCAGAAAGTGTGTCAAAATCATGCAAGGGTGTGAACGATAATGAGTTGTTTTTGACACCTGTAAATTCGAGTCTTGATCCTCAAGGAAATCAGAAAGTTACCACTAAGAATCTCAGCGGCCTTTTGGACCCGTCAAAAATGCCCCTCTCAGAGGAAGCCTTGCTTCGAAAGTCGCCCTGTGTTTAATCCACCGTTTCTTTTGACGAACAGCTTCCCCCCAGTTACGCTTCTCAAAAGAGGATTTCTTATTCTTGAAATCTCAAGCCAGAAATTAGTTGGGGTCGTACACTTATTATTGCAGGGATAGAGCGGTCAAAGCGTTCGAGAGGTCCTGATAGGTGAATATTTCTAGGTGTTGGGCATGCATGGTCACGGGCCTAGCTGTTTGGGCAGTCATTGGCCTCGCAGGATCGCTTCAAGCACAGGGCTTTCCGGTGCCACAAGCGGAACCCGAGTTTCGGACCCTCCTACCTTTCGTATACGGGTGGGCTCGACAGAATGCTGGCGATGAGGAGTTATTCAAGCGTTGGTCCCTACCTTTCGGTCCACTGAGCCTTCAGGTCACGAAGGCCCATCATGATGAGGCGTCGTCGCTCAAAAACCTCTATTTGGGTGTGTCCGGAGCAGCCTTCAAGGTCGATCCGCAGGTTTTGGCCAATTCGTTTCACTGCGGTCCAAGCTGTGTCGAAGATCGAGGTATCGACCTAAAGTCAAAACTTTCCCGAATCGAGCCGCTGGCATCTCACTTCCGCACGCTCACCCACATTCATGTCATCGCAAACTGGGGGATGGGAGATGACTTCCGCGTAAACGAACTATTCCGGATCATGGGTCAACAGAGTCTCACACAGCCATCGCCAATCATGGGGTTCGTTCCGTCAGGCGTCTGGCATCCGATCAAAGACGCCGACGAGTACATCAAGTCGCTCGGTGCAAACCCGGCCAAGGTTCGCGAGATCGTGAAGCAGATGCGGGATCTCAGTTTGTCAGCCCTTGTTGCCGACACGGGCTCGGTCGTGCGAGTAGTCCGACTCGGTATCGCAGACAATGAGTCAGGGCTTCTGTTCACTCCTGGTGATGCCGTGCCATATAAGAAGGGTGACAAGCTGAGCGATGGGCGAGAGGTAATTCTCATCGAGCGGCTGAAGTCTGGTGTATATTTCTACGAGACCAATTGAACTGAGAATGCCGCCTAACACTACCTACGGCGAGCCCGTGGTTAGGCTACCTCGAATCATTAACCCCTCTACCTCGAAGCTACGATCCAAGCGAGATGCATCAGAATTGTGCTCGTTTTGTGCTCAAGCCCACCTCATTTCAGCCCACTCAGGCCTATTCCAGCCAAAATTCGGGAATTCTGCGAACCGTTGCCCCAGTAGGCCTGAATGAGCCTGAGTGGGCTGGAGTAGGGTAGTGGAAACGGTTTCCTGAGCCGTTTGTCGGACGATTCGATCTGTCCCCCCAACCATCTCTTTCCGGGACGAAGCTGAAGGTTGAGAGTAGATCACTCCGCTTCGGTTCGTTCGACTTGCCCGCAGTGAGTCAGTTGTCTATACTCTGTTCGCTTTCATGTTCCACAACCATCCTTCTTTCTGAATAACCTCATCGTGGATGATCTCACCCGACAACTCAGCGAACAGTTCGGGTTTGCGAAGTTCCGTCCTGGCCAAGAAGAGGTCATTCGCGCCGTATTGGCTGGGAAAGATGCGATGGCGGTCATGCCAACTGGGCAGGGCAAGTCGCTCTGCTATCAATTGCCCGCGACGCTTTTGCCCGGGTTGACCCTGGTGATTTCTCCGCTCATCGCGCTGATGCAAGATCAGGTGGCCGGCATGAAGCAGCGGAAGATCGCGGCGGCAGCGTTTCACTCCGGCCTCACCGGGTTCGAAAAGAACCGCGTGATTCAGGATCTCAGTCAGAAGCGGCTCCAGTTGCTCTATCTGGCACCGGAACGGATGCAACACGAGGGCTTTCTCCAACTGTTACGCTCCCTCTGGGTCTCGTTACTGGTGGTCGACGAAGCGCACTGCATTTCCCAATGGGGCCACGATTTCAGACCCGACTATCTTAAAATCGGTCGCCTTCGCCAGGAACTCACGAATCCTCCCTGCCTGGCTCTGACTGCCACGGCCACGGCCCGTGTTCAAACGGATGTGTGCAACCGGTTGTTGCTCCGCGACCCGTTTCGATTGGTCGCGGGCTTCCGTCGGGCCAATCTCGCCTTGTCTGTTCGTCTTTGCCAGTCTCGTCAAGAGAAACTGGCGGCGTTGGAGCGTCTGGTTCGCGAGACGGAGAGAGGCACGATCCTGGTCTACTGCGCCACGCGCCGGGCGGTGGAAGAGGTTGCGGAGTGCCTGGAGCAGTCTCACCAGTCGGTCGGCTACTACCATGCCGGTCTCTCGGATGAGGAGCGGCGACTCACGCATGACGATTTTCGACGGGGAACCGTGAGGATTCTGGCTGCGACGAATGCCTTCGGCATGGGGATCGATAAGTCGGATGTCCGGCTCGTCGTCCATTTCGACATTCCGGGAAGTGTGGAGGCCTATTATCAAGAGGTCGGGCGAGCCGGTCGCGATGGGCGACCCGCTGCCTGTGTGTTGCTGTTTCATGAACGGGATCTGGCCACGCAGGAGTACTTCATTCAACAGGCGTCGCAAGATTCCGAAGGCGCAGAGCGCGCCAAGCGGATGAAGACGCTCCTTCAAGACATGCTGGGGTATGTGTCGGTATCGACGTGCCGGCAGCTCGCGATTCTCGAGTACTTTAGCGATGAAGACGAGCGGGCCCTAGGTCCTTGCGGCCTCTGCGATCGCTGTGTCGTGCCGGTGCAGCAGCCGAGCAGAGAAGTTTCCCACGATGACGCCGCTGCTGCAAAGGCCATCTTGGAAACCGTGTCCTGGTGCATGGGTCGGTTCGGCGTGAGTCGAATTGTCGAAATTCTTCGCGGCAGCCGTTCGAAAGCGATGCTGGCCTATGGCGCGGAAGACTGCCCGACATACGGAACCAGTCGCGCACGCTCAAAATTGTCTATGACTGATCTGGTGAAGGATCTGATCGACTCGGCGTATCTTCAGGTTGAAGGGACGGAGTATCCCACTCTCGATGTGACGCGCAAGGGACGGGAGGTTCTGCGGGGGATCAGTGCCGTGGTGTTGAAGCAGGGGGAAGCACCTCAGCCCGATTCATCGATGGCGGAGCCATCCCGCGCCAGGCCGGCGCTTCTGATCGCTCCGCGGGTCTCGCCGGCTGATCCGCAGCTCTATGAACGGCTGCGGCAACTCCGCACGGAGCTTGCGGAGGAAGAGGGCGTCTCGGCTTTTGTGATTTTTCACGATAAGACGTTAAAGGCTATTGCTGGCCACAAGCCCGTGACGCCCGCCGCGCTGTTAGAGATTCCCGGCATCGGTGCGCTGAAGGCGGAACGGTATGGCCGGCGGGTGCTGAAAGTGGTGAATGGAGATGAATAGCCGTCAGCGTTCAGCTTTTTTACTCCTCCTTGGTAAGGAGGGGCGAGGGGAGGTCGATCTTGACGACGACCTCTCGGCTAAATCTTCCAAAACCCCATCCAGGTTTTTCACGATATCGTCATTGATGTATCGAATTACGCGAAGGCCAATTGCGACAGAACCCTTGAACTAACCTTCTGGAAGGAGGAAGATGTATATTATAAGGGTGGGGCTAGCCCATGCTTATTCATGTCCTCCAGTGGTTTGTCACTAAGCTCATCGCTACGTCGGCGATCGGTTTCCTCCTCATCTCAGATTTCAACGCCATTCTGGTGAACGTAGCTATTCTGCTCTTGTGCATAGCATTCGAGACAGTATGCAGGAATATCGTGATTGCCCGTCGGAGCATTTTTCCAGGCCAAAGTGACATGTTCAGTTGTGTTCCTTGAGCAAAAGAGGTTGTTCGTCAGAGTGAATAATGCGCATTTCAATAGGCTGGACGTATCGCTGACTGTCTAACCGAAGGAGGCACGTTATGAAGGTTGGAAGATGTGTCACGAAATCTCAGTTGATGGGCGTGGCACTGGCGGTCGGCACGTTACTTGGCGCGGGGATAAGCGGTGGGGAGGTCCAAGTAGCGCAGGCTGCTCAGAAAGTTGAGATCGTGATCCAAGCCGGAGAAGCGAAGCTGGTTCGCGGCACTATACTCAGCGGCGTTCCGACCGAGGTCAGTATCCGCAATGAGGACTCCGTCACACACGGGTTCAATTCCTCGATATTCGGGGGGGCCCGCAATGTTGAGATGGTTGGAGGTTCTGTTGCAGAAGGAAAAGGGTCGAATGTCTATCGGGTCGATCCAGGCCGGACGATGGTGATTAAATTTACTATGCCTCCCGATGGCAAGGGCGAAAGCCGCACGCACGCATTCTGGTGTGACATGCACCGCACCGTGAAAGGCGAAATGTTTCTCGTCGAGCAAATTTGGGAGCCTGGATGAGACCGAGATGGCGATCATTTCTGAGTTGGTCTTGTCTGCGGGGTGCAGGGCCCCCTTAAGAATGTGTGGCTTCGGATACGTGACGGTCGGTCGGCGCTTTTGAACGGAATGCGCCGACCAGTTGCCGTTTGCCCAGTCAAGGGAGCGGGAAACTGATCACCAGTCCTCCCATTACATCACCGACGTTGACATCTGATCGTGGACTATTGGGGTGGGTGTTGTGGCAATCGATGCACACCCGTGTTATGGCCAGATCGGCGTAGACCGTCCCGAATCGCCGTCCGCTGCCGCTCACGAATGTGGCGGAATAGGGCTGGGTAGGGTGGGCCTGAACGGCTTCGAGGCCGCGCCGCTCGAATTCAGTGACCGGTGCATTGGCCTTGTTGATCGGCCATTGACTGATGAGATGGTAACGGATACCGGCGCTGGCTAATTCCGCCATTTCGCTGGTCTCTTGCAGGAACTGCACGGGTAAGGGCAAGGCGTTTTTCGCCCGCCAATTCTCCGAGACGTCAACAATCCCTTCTTGCAGCAGTGGGTTGACGATATGGATCGTGTAAAAGTTCCGATGAGCCATGATGACCGCATGAAGAAAGTCAGCGACTACTCTTGCAGGAATACTCGCCGGACCCAGAGCATTTTTGTCGACAGCGGAAGCGTTTGGGACAGCTAGTGCCGTGATTGTTGCCATGATGGCGATCCGGGAAAACACTCTGTGCATCATGATGCCCTCCCTTTTCCAATGGGATGCAAACACATTGAACACTCCCTCTGTTCATTCGTTCAACTCTTAGCCGGCCACACATACCAATACTTTCCCCATCGGACCCTGTGCCAATCGTGCGAATCCCTTCTTGACTTCTTCGAACGGGATGATGCTGTCAACCTGTGGACGCTGTCCAATGGTCTCCAGCCGGTCGACAATCTCCTTCCATGCGGCCTGGGCGGTTTGAGCGGTATGGTCTCCAACAGAGACACCGCCCATGCGGATACGGCGGAACAACAAGGTCGCCGTATTGAATTCAGGGACCGGGCCCGCACTCCTGCCGACGATACTGATCCGTCCGCCATAGCCGAGCATGGTGAGAACGTGGGACAACAGCTTACCACCAACGCAATCGACGGCTAGATGCACCTTCTTCGGACTGATCGCAGCAGAGACGGGCCTCGGTAGATTCTTATCCTCTGAATCAAACACGAAATCGGCTCCGAGAGCTTTCAACTTGGTTCTCTTCTCAGCATCGCGCGACAAACCCACCACGGTGAGATTCATCGATCTCCCAAGCAACACCGATGCAACGCCGACTCCGCCTGATGCGCTGGTCACGAGGAGGACGCATCATTCCGGCTAAGCTACCTGCTACGAGACTATTCGTTGCCTGCTTTGACCCAGGGCAATCTCTTTGCACTCATGACAGAGTGAAATTTCCTGCCTGAGCGAATCGCGCTTGCAACTCCCCGAACGTCTTCGTCACCGGAAATTGTGGGAACTCTTTGGGAAGGTGATCCGGAGGACAGAAAAAGAACCCCGCGTGGGCTTCTCCCAGCATGGCGGTGTCATTGTACGCATCGCCGGCGGCCAGGACGTGAAAGTTGAGTGATTTGAATGCGGCCACCGAGTGTTTCTTTTGATTCTGCATCCGCATGTGGTAATTGACGATGCGGCCGGCTTGATCGATCTCTAACTGGTTGCAAAAGAGCGTCGGGAATCCCAGTTGACGCATCAGCGGTTGGGCGAACTGATAGAACGTATCGGACAAGATGATCACCTGGCATCGCTCGCGGAGCCAGGCCACAAAGTCATTGGCCCCTTCCAGTGGGCCCATCTTGTCGATGACGCTCTGGATATCGTGAATGGTGAGTTTGTGCTGATCCAGGATGGCCAGGCGCCGGGTCATCAACGCATCGTAATCCGGCATTTCGCGGGTGGTGATCTTCAATTCGTCAATGCCGGTCTTGAGTGCAACGTTGATCCAGATCTCCGGCACCAAGACTCCTTCCAGATCCAAACATACAATCACAGGTTTTTGCATTCAGGTTTCTCCTTTGGCGGCTCATCACCTAGAGCACGTCACTGCTTTTGAAACGCCTGGCTGAGAAATCGCCACATGTTGTCGAGGACTTGGTCCAAGAGGGATGCGCCAGGCCAGGTCAGCCGGGACTCCTCTTCGTGACGCTCGGCCCACTCTAAGGCCATTGGGAGCGGGATGAGCCGAGGGGGAGAGCTGGTTAACGTTCCCCAGACCAGTCCCAGGATAGAACCGATTCGCATCGAGACCGGCAGGGGTGTGACAGCATTCTGAACCATATCCTGGCAGAGTTCTGCCGGCGAGGTCACCAAAAGTTCCCTGCAGGCGGCCGGTCGTGCCTCGTAAATCGAACACATCTCATTTTCCAAATAGGGACAGGGGATTCTTAGCGCATAGTACGCCCGGTTGATAGGGTCGAGTCCCTCATCCGGCAGCGGGGTGGGCGCCTCTGCAAGGTCATTAAGCCGTTCCCACAGGCCCGTTTGCGATAGGCGATCCTTCGTGTCGCTCAGGCGAGTGAGCACAAGGGTTCGTCGATCCGTCGGCAGTTGCCCCACATACTCGCGTAGCGCGAACGCTTCCGGCGCAGAGAGCGGAACCAGCATGCGGCAACAAGCGGCGCAGCCCATCCGGCAGGAAACGGTCTGGCCTGCTTCAATGGCGTGCCGGACTTCCAGTTGCGCGGCTTCCTCCCCCAGGCGGCGGGTGACCGGAACGATTGCCGTGATAGGGATGAATCCCGTCGGCACGTCGATGGCCGCGGTCAGCCGTCCAGCCGGCGTGTTCAGTGCCACCTCAAATCGTTCGACCATCACACACCTTCATGTGGTGCCGTTTTCTTGGCGGCATCATAGTGTAGGCGGGACATGCGAGACAAGCGAGAATGGCGCATCCGAAGTTCCGGGTCCATGGTTCGACGTGTAGAGCACCTCGAACTTTGGACTTGAATCCCTCGTCTGTTGCGCGCGCGCCGGTTCTTGTTCCCGCTGTGAGATAGCCGCATAATGCGGGAAAGGAGAATGGTATGGCGTTGTCTGGTCATGTGGTGGGCCTGCTCAAGGAATATATGCGGGATTTGGTCGAGCAGTCAAAGCAGGAGGAGGCGGCGCATGCCTCCTTTGGTTTTTCCGCTACGCCGTATCGGCCGGACCAGGCTCTTTCAGATTTGCTGGCCATTCTGGACGATCGCATCGAATCCGAGGGGGTGCAAGTCGGATTGCCTGACGGATTTCTTCACCAGATGTGGGAGCTCTGTAACGACGCCCGTGCCCAGGTGACGGAACGCGTGTGGCTAGAGATGAACACCAGTGACCAACCGTCGTCGAAGGCCAGAGTTCGAGAGTTGACCTATCGCGCGCTGATAGCCGTTCTCGAAACCTCAGACTAGCAGGATGCTGAAAAAGTCCGCCAGCGTAAGAAGACCGTTATTTGGTTTGTTTGGTCTGTCTCGTGTGTTTGGTTGAACAAGACCAACTCGATGAACTAAACAAACCAGATGAACCAGACAGACCACACACGAAGTGGACAATCCTTGAGAGCATCCTGCTACTGTTTCCCTGCCAGCCAATAGACCACCATACCCGCCACTTCCACCACGGCTTCCCTGGTGTGTTGCAACGCATCATCGCTCGGTATGAGATCAAACGGCTCAATGTGGTCCCAGCTCTCTCGCGGTAGGTTCTGCGAGATGTAGCCGCAGGGGGCCGGCGTGACGCGGAAGCCTTGTTTGGTGAACACCGGGACGGCACGCGGAAGATGACTGGCTGAACTCACGAGGAGAATGGAGGCGGGCCCGAGCAGCCGTTTGGTCCCCGTCGCATTTTCAAAGGTGTTTCGGGCCTCGGTATCGATCATCGTGGCGGACTCCGGAACGCCGAGGCGAACCGCCCATCGTTTCATTTCCACCGCTTCTTGGAGGCCCGTGCCGAAGACTCTGGCATCTCCTCCAGTCAGCACTAACGTGGGAGCATAGCCCTGCTGGTAGAGGTCCACGCCGCAGGTGGTTCGATTCCTGGAATTTGACCCAGGCTCGGTAGTTGGTCGAAGCGAGCCTTTTCCGTCAACGCCTCCACCCAATACGACGATCGCATCAAAATGGTCGGACGGCGTTAGCCGTGGCGGTGGGTACCAGGCTTCCAGTGAGCCGATCAGCGTGGAGCCGATCAACGGACTGGATAGCGTCACGAGGAAGAGGAGGGAGGATATGGTGAGAAGGCGCACCCACCGCAGGCGTTTGGGCGAAAATGGGAGGAGGGCCAAGACCGCCGTCGCGATGAGCAGCAGCAGCACCCATGTCAGTGGATACAGACTGTACTTGACGAACTTATAGAGACCGAAGAAGAATGGAGTCAGTTCCATCGGCAAACCTCAATCGAATGAAGGCATTGCCGACAGCATACATGGAGTGAGCCGAATGACCAAGCAGGAGGAGGTAAAACGATGACACAAGGGTCGCGCTATTGGCTGATGAAATCGGAACCATCCGCCTTTTCGATTGAGGATCTTGAGAAATCTCCCACGCGGACGACCTGTTGGGATGGAGTGCGAAACTATCAAGCGCGCAATTTCATGCGCGCAATGGCCGTCGGTGACCGGGTGTTGTTTTACCATAGTAGTACCGAGCCGCCGGCTGTAGTGGGGATTGCGGAAGTCGTGCGGACGGCCTATCCGGACAAGACGCAGTTCGACAAGACCAGCCACCACTATGACCCGGCCAGTGTTCCATCTGCTCCGCGGTGGGATATGGTGGACATCCGGCATCGTCAGACATTCAAGATCCCTCTTTCGATCGACCGACTGAGGCAGGAACTTAAGCTGAAGAGTATGGTCTTGCTGCAAAAAGGTTCCCGCCTGTCTGTCCAGCCAGTCACAGAAGCGGAATGGGCCGTGATACTGAAGCTTGCCGGAGCAAAGATTATCTAGTGGAGCAACGAACAGGCTGCGGGGAAACTATTGTGGAACGGTGGAAGTCCTGTGGTCAGCATGTCTCGGCCAACAGGAACCAACTGTGCAGGATGCTCAAAAAGGCCGTTCAGCGAGGCCGCAGGGAGCTCGGCGACTGAAGCGTACGCTTGGGGTACGTTGCAGGGAGACGAGCGACTGAGAACGAAGCTGGCGGGCTTTTTCAGCATCCTGCTAAGTTTTGGCTTTGCCGTTGTCGAGATGCCGATGTTGCCAGTCGAGCCAGGCATGGCCCAATTCGTGGGCGAGAATGTATCGACGTCTCGTGACAGGCAAACGCTTGCGAAGATAAATGGTCTTTGTGGCGTCGTCCCAGATGCCGTCAGCATTCGGGTCCCGACGATCCATGTCGGTATCGGAAAGTTGGCGCACGGAGATCCGATACCCGAATGGAAACACAACTCGAGAGGGCATGCGCAGCATAAAGGTGACTCCTGACAGTGAATTAGAATATCACAAAGTCCGTGCCGGCTTCACGGTTGATATACGCAGTCAAATCAACAAATTAGATCGAATTTCAATCAAGCAATTGATGCTCTCGCCAGCTATCTTTGCGGAAAAATAAGATTATTCACACTAGGACAATTCACCGATCACTCTCGTCAGGAGTGGTTTGTCACATCGCGAAGAGATTTTCGATGACGCGTGGTGCGTGCAATCTCGCCGCCACCAGCCCTGCCGATGAGATAGCCTTTGTTGTGATACTCGATCGACCATCGAAGGTTTCGCGTGATGCAATTGTTTCTCTGCATCCTGCCAGGACAAGAGTATAATAACGGAACGTGAGGTCGGCCATGCATCGCGTACTTGTGCTGGGTGCTGGAAAGATTGGGTCTCTGGTTGCCTGCCTCTTGTCGGAAAGCGGGGACTACGAGGTCTGCCTCGGTGACATCAGCCTCGATACATCGAAGCGGTTGGTCGATGATCTTGGTCTTTCGCGAGTGACACCCCTGCTTCTCGACGTCCGACACCCCGACGCTATGAGCGCATATTTGACAGCGCATCGATGCGATGCGGTTCTGTCGAGCCTCCCGTATTTCTGCAATCCGGTTGTCGCTGGATTGGCTCGGGAACACCGGCTTCACTATTTTGACCTGACGGAAGACGTCGAAGTGACCAATCAGGTCAAGGCCCTGAGCACCAACTCGCCACAAGCCTTTGTGCCGCAATGCGGTTTAGCCCCCGGTTTCATCAGCATTGCGGCGCACGACTTGATCACCCATTTCGATACAGTGGATACGGTCAAAATGCGGGTCGGAGCCTTGCCGGTTCATCCCAGTAATGCTCTTAAATATTCACTCACGTGGTCTACCGATGGGCTGATCAACGAGTACGGCAACATCTGTTACGGAATTGAGGGAGGGGAGAAGGTGCCCCTGCAACCCCTCGAAGGGTATGAGACGATCGAGGTGGACGGACTCCTGTACGAAGCCTTCAACACGTCCGGAGGATTGGGGACGTTAGCAGATACCTATGCAGGGAAAGTCCGGACCATGAACTACAAGACGCTGCGGTATCCGGGCCATTGCGAGAAAATTCACCTCCTGATGAATGATCTCAAGCTGAATGAAGATCGTGAGACGCTCAAACGAATCCTCGAACGGGCGGTCCCTCAGACACTGCAAGATGTTGTGCTGATCTACGCCTCTGTCATGGGGATGCGGGGGGGCGCGTTGTTCGAGGAGAACTACGTGAAGAAGATCTATCCCCAATGCATTAAGGGGAAACTGTGGTCTGCCATTCAAGTGACGACCGCATCGAGTCTTTGTGCCGTGGTGGATCTCGTCCTGACGGCGCCCACACAGTACAAGGGATTCGTGACCCAGGAATCGTTTCCATTACACGACGTCATTAACAATCGGTTTGGAGCCTGCTACCGATGATGCCCGCCGCGGAAATCCTGAAGGGATTGGGATTGAGTGCCATCAACGCCGGTTGCAGTACCGGGGCTCATTGGTGGGCCCCTGGCGAGAACACGTCGCTGCTGGAATCCGTGAACCCGGCGACCGGCGATCCGATTGCGCATATTCGCCCCTGTTCGACCGATGACTATGAGCACATCGTGGGGGAGTCCATCTCGGCGTTTCAGCAATGGAGGCTCGTCCCAGCTCCCAGACGTGGAGAACTCGTACGGTTGATCGGCTCCGCGTTGCGGGAGCACAAGGACCTGCTCGGCTCGCTGGTATCGCTTGAAGTCGGCAAGATCAAAGCGGAGGGGGACGGCGAAGTGCAGGAAATGATCGATATGGCAGACTTTGCCGTCGGTCAGTCGCGCATGTTGTATGGCGCGACGATGCAGTCCGAACGGGCGCAGCATCGGATGTCAGAGCAATGGCATCCGCTCGGACCGGTCGGCGTCATTACGGCCTTCAATTTTCCAGTGGCAGTCTGGGCCTGGAACGCCTTTCTGGCTGCGATTGCCGGAGATACGGTTGTGTGGAAGCCTTCGCCGAAAGCGCCGCTCTGCGCGATCGCGGTGCAACATCTCTGCAACCGAGTGATGGAGCAACAAGGCTACCGAGGGATCTTCTCACTGATCGTCACGGCTGAGAAAACTATCGCGGAGATGTTGGTCCAGGATCGCCGATTTCCGTTGATCTCGTTCACAGGGTCGGTATCGGTCGGTCGAGCTGTGGCCTCGACCGTCGCGCAACGGCTGGGGCGGACGCTTTTGGAGCTGAGCGGGAACAACGCGATTATCGTGGATCAGACGGCAGACCTCTCCTTGGCGATTCGCGCCGTCGTGTTCGGTGCAGTCGGCACCGCCGGCCAACGCTGCACGACGACCAGACGACTGTTCGTCCACGAATCTCGTTACGATGAAGTGATCGCAAAGCTCATCTCCGCATACAAGCAGATACGCATCGGCAATCCATTGGAGTCAGGCGTGCTCATGGGACCGTTGATCGACCGGGCTGCGGTCGAGGCCTATCGAAAGACTCTCGAAGAGGTGAAGCGGGCGGGAGGAAAAGTTCTCTACGGGGGGCAGGAGTTGGGTCAGCCGGGCTATTTCGTGGAACCGGCCATCGTGAACGCGGAGAATCATTGGCCCACCGTCCAGCGCGAGACCTTTGCGCCGATTCTCTACGTCATGCCCTTCAGGACCCTGGACGACGCCATCGCGTTGCAGAATGCGGTACCTCAAGGCCTGTCGTCCGCGATTTTTACGTCCGACGTGCGAAACAGCGAGCGATTCATCTCCACTGCCGGCAGCGACTGCGGGATAGCCAATGTGAACATCGGAACATCAGGAGCGGAAATCGGCGGTGCCTTTGGAGGTGAAAAGGAAACTGGCGGAGGACGCGAGGCCGGCTCGGATGCCTGGAAAGCCTATATGCGGCGGCAAACAAACACGACCAACTGGGGTCACGATTTGCCGTTGGCCCAGGGCATTCAATTCGGCTCGTAGTAGCGTATCCCAGCCGACCAATAAGGAGCGTAGACCATGGAACCAGGCGTCGAGTTAGATGCGCTGATTGCCAGGATGATTCAGGAGTATGTATCGCGCAACCAGGCAGCCAAGGTGCTGCGCGACTCGTTGGACGGGGCGGGAGTCGGCTTCTACCCGGTCGCAGACCATCTCACCCTGCGAACGATGGATATCGACCGACGCGCGGAAGAGTTCACGAAGCTTGGGTATGGGTACAGTGAAACGATCGAGTATGAAGACTGGTATGCGAAGGTCTATCGAAAAGTCGGATACCCTGCACTCTTCGTGGATCAAGCCTACCCGGACGATCGGGGTCGCACGAGCATCATCCCTGGCTGGGTTAAACAATTTGGCGATCAGGTGTTCCATCATGTGGCGGTGCGCGTGGAAGATATCGAGCAGGCGATTGAACGGTTGAAGGTTCAAGGGGTGATCTTTGTCGGTCAGATCGTCGGCGCCCGCGGCGGCCAGTTACGGCAAATCTTCACGGCGCCGGAAATGGTAGACGGTCAGCCTTTTTCCGTGCTTGAACTCACTGAGCGCCACCGCGGATATCAAGGATTCTCGCCTCCCCAAGCAGACAGCCTGATGAAATCCACCGCAGTTCGGTAGTGTCCTCCTCTCCCCCGCATTATTCATAGGCGTTTCCCGCGATTCACCAACAAAATTAAAAAGCTTCCCGATTCGTATTGATGAAGGCAGGGAAAATTGCCTATTGACATTTTATAATATGTCGAGTAGTCTGGACATATGGACATTAAGCGAGCGCTTGCTGCCTTCAATACACTCTCACAAGACACCCGTCTGCGTGTGTTTCGTTTGCTAGTCGAATATGGCGAGGCCGGTGCGCCTGCCGGTGCATTGAGCGAGGCCTTGCATGTTCCTCACAATACGCTGTCGTTCCATCTGTCGCACATGAGCCATGCGGGTCTCGTCGTATCGAGACGGGAAGGGAGGTCGATTATCTACTGTGCCAATTTTGAGTTTTTTTCAGGGCTGATCCGTTACATGGTTGAAGACTGCTGCCGAATTGAATTTGCCAGCATCCGCGATGATAAGAAACGGAAGTGCTCGATCATTGAATTGTCACACTGTTGCGAACCATAGGAGGAAATATCATGAAACGATTTCACGTCCATATTGGGGTCGAGAAACTCGATGAATCCATCCGCTTCTACAGTGCCCTGTTCGGCGCGGAGCCGGTCAAAACGAAGCCCGACTATGCCAAATGGTTGCTGGAGGATCCCTGCGTGAACTTCGCGATCTCCACGCGGGCGAAGAAAAATAGCATCGACCACCTGGGCATTCAGGTTGAGGAAGAGAGCGAACTGACCGAGTTGCGAGAGCGCCTTAAGGCTGGAGACATGCCTGTGGTGGAAGAAGGCGAAACCATCTGCTGTTACGCCCGGTCGGACAAATCCTGGATACAAGATCCCGCAGGCATTCCGTGGGAAACATACCGGACGATGGAAGATGCTCAGCTTTTCTCCGGCCATGCCGATCAGACTGAGAGTGCGTGTTGTACGCCGGAGACGATGGGCGAGCCTGAGTGTTGCGAACCCTCTGAAAAAACAGCCGGGTGTTGCGGCTGATGAAAGCGGACCCGCTTAACGTGCTGGTTGTGTGCACGGGTAATTCGTGCCGATCTATTATGGCTGAAGCATTGATCAATAATCTTGGCCGTGGCCGGTATCGGGCATGGAGCGCCGGAAGTTTTCCGGCGGGGTATGTTCACCAGAAATCTATCGAGACGTTACAACGATATGGCATTGATCCCGGTCAGCCACGCAGCAAATCATGGGATGAGTTTGCTGCACAGTCCTTCGATCTGGTGATCACGGTGTGCGACCAGGCTGCGGGCGAAACCTGTCCACTCTTTCCTGATAACCCCAAGAGGCTGCATTGGAGCACGCCTGACCCGGCCAAAGCTACTGGATCAGATAGCGAAAGAGACGAGGTGTTTGACAGGATTTTTTTAAGGCTCAAGACTCACGTCGAGGAATTATTGAAATGATCGTCTGTTCCTCCCGTCGTCTGTCGTCGTATCACCGTGATCTAACACTCTGAATATTTCCCGCTACAAAACTACAAACTGTAATAAATCGACTCAGGCCAGTCTGCGGAATTACAACTTCCAGCGGTTCACTTCTATCCCCATGCTTTCTCGCCTCGTTTTACAAGGCTGCGCAAGAGCCGCGGCATTTTTTCTCTGACCTTTTCTTGGCGTTGGCGCTGGCGTTCGACCATGCGCCCGGCGACAAATGAGGCCCGCGCGCTGGTCGATTGTTTGAGAAATGCCCTGATATATGCCTCCGCTTGAATGGCGTCTTGGTGCATGCCTAAGACATCCTGCACGGCGCGGGCTTTGCTGATGAAGCGTGTAGCCGGTTTGCCGACCCTCGGTTCCGCGAGTTCGGAGGCATAGCGGGCCCGCTTAGTCCTGATCCTGGTCTTGTGGATGTTGGCATTCTTCGGCGAGTCACCAGCTTGGCGAAGCGCGTTTCGCAACTTTGTGAACTCCTGCTTGGCAAGATCGCGCAACGTCACGGTAGATTCGACAATGGTCGGATCGTGCGGCCCTTGCTGGAGCCGCCTGATGAGGTCAAGATACCGTTCGCTCTTCAGCTCGTTCAGTAGAAATTCCTGAACATTATTCCGCTGGGCTTCCAGATGGGCGATGAACTGCGTCAGAGGCCTGCGGTCTCGTGCATCAAGCGTGGCAGATTCCTCACGGAAATAGGCAAGTTGTACGTCGAGGTCACGGGCCGGTCCCAGCAGTTGGCCGAGCCAGCGCAGTTCATTCCGCAACGAGTCAGCCCATTCAGGAACGAGCAGGGGCCTTGCGGCGCGCAGGACGGCGCGCAACTGCCTCGTGGCCACGCGCATCTGGTGCAGGCTTTCAGGTTCCTTTCCGAGCCTGACGCCGGGATCATGCGCTATCAACCATCGGACATGACGTGCGAGGGCCCACTTCAGATGATCCATCACCGGCGCATCCGATGCCGGCTGTGGCTCAGGACCGGGAGCTACCAAGGAAAGTGCGCGAATGAGCTTGGGGCGTCCGTCATGATCTTCGGCTCCGGCTCGACGGAGCTGCCGTTCGAGGTCCGGCAGTGCGCCGTCCTTCCCATTCACCTGCTCGATTTCGAGTTCGCGAAAACGCTGAAGGGCGGCTCCGTCCTTCATGACAGACACGTGGTCGAGCGTGACGTCTGCGACAGGGGCATTGTCCATGCGCACGCGGACGCCCGCCCGCCAGACTCGCAAGGTCGCCACAGGCATGAGTTGCTTCTGTCCGAGATGGAGAAAGAGCAGATCGCGGAATAAGGTCGGTGGAACAGACTGGCGATCGACCAGCTCAACTTCCTGGCGGTCCTTCATCAGAGCGAGTTTCAGTTGCCAGGCCTGTTTCCCGCGCTCGACTCGATGGCGCAGGGTGATTCCTGCGTGGGCCAGGTCATACTGGGCGGTGTCGTAGTAGGTCGAGGTCAGGAGCCGTCGCGGAAGCGGAGTGCCGGGGAGCACGGGCAGACGGAAATGGTCACCAATAGCCAGCTTGATTTCACGCTCGACCGTTAATTGCACAGTCGGGATGACAGCAACAGGATTTGGCGGTTTTAAGGGAGGTTGGATGGCACGAGCCATCAGAGTCTCCTTACGGGACTGTTAACTGTCGCAGATGGAAAGGGAGAGAAGCAATCCCCATTGAGGACCTGCCGCAATGTGACCGTGTAGGGGCGAACCTACGGCCCGTTGATTCAGAATGCTGCTTGAAAGTGGGGTGCTTAAATCATTGAATGATTGAGCAATTCCCGAACCACCCACACCAATTTCTCTCTCTGTTACCCCTGGAATAACACCTGTTTGAGGATTTGTGTAGAAAGGAGGATGGATTTCGGGAGAAACTATGGCTCCCCATAAACTACTAGTTGCCCTAAACAGGCTCTTGTGGTATCAATGCCCGCGGCATATGGCGAAACCGAGGTCAACCGATTCAGAGGAAGCCATAGTCGAATACACCATTAACTTAGGAGGACATCATGGAAATAGCACTTATCCCGGCCATCTTCGTCGCCATTTTCACAGGGATCGCAGCTCTAATTTTATGGTTCCCATATGACAAGAACATCAAATGACGGGACGCACAGAATGTGGACCTCCCCGTTCTCTTACGAATGAGCGGATTGCGCCGTTCTTTTAGTGTCGTTGGCACTGCGGAAGGCGGATGCGTTCAGGGTGCTGATGTGCAGGACTTCGATGGTGTCACCATCGAGGGTAGAGATGACTTGGCTGGGTAAGCTCTCCCGCCAAGGAGACAGTTTTAAATAGAGAACTTCTGGCTTCACGTTGAGCCCGATATGTGGCGGGCGGCAGGCCCGCCAACGACTCATGGGGCCGCACTTCGTTATGGCTCCGCAACCAGCACTGATTTTCCGCACCTGCTCCAATGACTCAAACACATACGCATTGAGCGCTTCCGTTCGATAGACCCGATTAAATCGTTCTATGAAGGTATTCTGATCTGGTCTCCTCGGTTGAATGTGCCACAACTCAATCGCCCGCTCCGCCCATCACGGCAGGAAGCGCTCGGCGATACATTCTGGGCCATGTCCAGGCGAATGGTCTTGGACTGGCCCCGCTAGGCCACGACATATCTGCTTTGATGGCTCAGCTCTCCCGCACGCCCTCATCCAAAATACTCAATGTCTCAAACCATCGGCCCCTGTAGAGGGTGTCGCTCATAAAATCGACGGCCCACACTGCGTCCAGATGCGGGATGACCGCGAGCGACTGACGGCATCGAACCGGGAGCCGCTTCTTCATCCGGCGGGAGAGATTCAGCCGCAGCACTGACCATCTAATCGGAGACGATCGAAACATTTCCAGAAACCCCAGCGACTCTTCGCCGCCACCAGCGTCGTGAGCGCCGCGATCATGGGGGTGTCTCGTCGGACCCAATCTACCAGGGGCAATAGTATGTCGCCCGCCCCAGCCCCACTGCGGCACAGGCCTGCTGAACGCCGACTGCTGTCAGCTCTTCTCAGCCATGCTTCAGGCTATCGAGTCCCTTCGTGAATCGATTCGCATGGGACCGCTCCGCTATTGAGCTGCAACCAACCTCAGGGGTGCTGGAGTGGATATGGTAACGGCAATGTAGATCGTAGGGCACAAGTCAGAGAAGATGTCCAGAAGTGTCCAGAGAGTGTAATGTCCTCTAAGGCTAGTGCGGTTTGCTCGTTTGGAGTAGGCGACACGGATTAAAGGAGCGACCTGCAGTTTGCGAAATTCCGATAACCCAACCGCAGACAACCTAACCTCACAAGAAACCACAAACCAGCATCCTCCAGATGCGGGCGCAGATGGGCCTCTGTTGTCCTGTCCTGGTAGCAGCGTGGTAGCAGAGAAGAAGTAGTATTGCGGCAAGACCTCTCAGATTTTTCAGCTTGCCGAATGGCGATAGTGAGCGGCTATGGAGGTGACTGCTGCAAGAATTTCAGGATCTCGTCTTTTCTTGCTTCCACGAGCTTCGCGGCGGCCATGGCTACCAGGTCGCGATCGCAATCAGACTTGAGCCAGAGCCGGGTG
>Ga0157380_10000930_pt1 | contig 18479 bp, 18 predicted proteins | sample S35metaG_FD_119757 | JGI IMG/M metagenome (GOLD analysis project Ga0157380, IMG submission 119757) | Switchgrass rhizosphere microbial communities from Kellogg Biological Station, Michigan, USA - S3-5 metaG | ecosystem: Host-associated > Plants > Roots > Rhizosphere > Soil | place: USA... | reverse complement strand
TCATCATGAAGGCGAGCTGGCTCGCGAGGCGTGTTGCCTGAAGGCGCTTGACGACGCCCATAAGCGGCACGCGCATGGTCCGCACCTTGGGCTTGCGCAGCCGCCAGAGCAGCTTGGCGAACCCAAAGGGAAACAGCGAGCCGTTGAGGTCACGGGTGAACTCATTGAGATCGGGCCAGGTCATCATGAAGGCGACTGGCTCGCCCTCAACCTCCGCCACCCGGATCAGATCCTCGAACACGATCGGCTTCAGCTTCTTTCCGGTGTAAGCGATCTCGCTGGCCGTGATCGGCACGAAACCCCAATTGTCGGACCACGCATCGTTGAGGATCGACAGGATCAGCGCCGCCTCCTCGTCAAACTTGCTCTTGTCGACCTTGCGGATGCGGATGCGGGGATTGCGTTCGCCGGATGATACGATGCGCTGCACCAGCGGCGGAAATTGCTGTGTGATGTCGAGTTCGTAGGTCAGCAGGTCCTTTATGCCGGCATAGCCCAGCCCCTCGATCCAGGGCTGATAGGCCGCGTTGGCGTGGCCCATCATCACGGTCGGCGGATGATCATGGCCCTGCACGAGCAGGCCGGGCTCCTCCCAGATCGAGCAACTGACCGGCGCCATTGCGCTCGTCATGCCATGATCCCGCAACCATTGTTCGGCAGTGGTGATCAGCGCCGTCGCGACCTCGCTATCCTTGGCTTCGAACAGTCCCCAATTACCGACGCCTGGGCCACCGCCTTGCTCGGGCGACATCCCCAACAGCAGATGATCGATATGAGCGGAGATGCGGCCGACAATGCGGCCATCGCGCTCGGCCAGAAAAAGCTGCTGATCGGCATGTTCGTAGAACGGATTCTTGCCCGGCGTGATCAGTTCCACCGCTTCCATGCGAAGCGGCGGAATCCAGTTCGGATCACCCTCATTGAAGCGATACGCGATGTCCACGAACGACTTGCGGTCACGGCCGTTGCCGACCGGACGGACCGTTACCGCCGATGTCATCAGTCAGTCGCGCTGACGCTGGCGCGGATGCCCGGTCGCAACGCCGCCCGAAAGCATGGCGACCTTCGGATAGCGGGCCGCCACCTCGGGCGTGTAGCCGAGATTGAAGACGGTCGGGCTCTTTTCGGCGCGTTCGGCGCGCTCGTAAAAGGTGCCGAAAAGGCGGTCCCAAAAGAAGGTGGTGATGCCGTAATTGCCGTTCTCGTCATGAAAATGGTGGGCCATGTGGCGCGCCTTCATAGCCGCCAGATATTTGCTCTTTGGCTTATACGCCAGATGCTGGATGCAATGACAGAATTCATAGAAAGCGGTGGTGAGCAGACCCGTCGAGAAAGCCGCCAGCGCGCCGCCGTTGCCGCCGATCAGCCAGCCTATCGGCGCCGTCGCCAGGGCAATGGTGGGCAGCGTGGTGTGCAGCGCCCCGAAGAGAACCTCCAGATGATTGGGATCCTGATGGTGGTCGTAATGGATCCGCTTCCACGTCGCGGCGAGCATGGGGACCTTGAACATCCAGCGGCTGTGCAACACCCAGCGATGGAGCAGATACCACGCAAGCGGGTAAACCACCACCGCCGCCGATATCGCGGCGGCCGTCTCCAGCACGGTGGCAGGATAACGAAACCAAAGTGTTGCCGATGCGATCGCGAGTAGCAGATAGGCGATGATCGCGGGATACTGGAAATAGGCTATCACCAGCTCGCGCAGCGTCATCTTGTCGAGATGATGCGAGCGGTTCCAGAAGCTGCCGCGCAGGGTTTGGCTCGTCTTCACGATGGGGTCCTCGGGTGCATGGCAAGGCCTATGTAGGGGCAATGCGGCGGATTTGCGACAAATCTTGGATGCTTATTCCTCGGTGCGGATGAGCACCATTTCGCCGATGAGCAGGAACAGGGCGAATGGTGCCCAAGCCGCCAGCAACGGCGGATAGGCGCCCAGGTTGCCCATCGCGAGCGTGAAGTTGTCGGCCACGAAATACAGGAAACCCAACGCCATGCCGATCACCGCGCGAATGAAGAGCTGCCCTGATCGCGCGGTACCGAAGGCGGCGACGCCCGCAAGCAGCGGCATCAGGATCGCCGATATCGGGCCGGAAATTTTATGCCACAATCCCGATTCCAGCGCCTCCGTCGGACGGCCCGCCGCTTTCAGGTCATGGATTGCGTTCATCAAGGCTCCGAATGAAAGCTCGTCCGGATCGACGGTGGAGAGCGTGAAGCGATCCGGCGTAACGCCCGTGCCAAACCTCAATTCGGGCACGACCATGTTGCGGCCGCGGGCGACGTCGAACAGGGAGGTGTTCCGGAGCACCCATTCATTTCCTGAGGGCACGGCCAGTGGCGCGCGCGCGATCCTGACGAGCTCGCCGCCGTTGCGATCATAAATGGTGACACCCCGCAGCCGGGTGTGCTGCCCTCGCCCGGTTACGGTATCGACATGGATCAGGTCGTCCCCGTCACGGACCCAGACATTGGCCTTGGCGCCGTTGTTCCGGGGAATCGGACCGTAATCGACCGCCTGCCACGCATTCAGCGTGAGGGTCGCGCGCGCCACCACCCGATCGTTGAACCAGAACGACAATATGGCAACACCAATACTCGCGATTACCAGCGGCGCGAGAATCTGGTGCGCCGAGATGCCGGCGGCTTTCATCGAGATGATCTCGCTATTCTGGTTCAGCGTGGCGAGTGTGATCAGCGTAGCGAGCAGCGCCGAAAACGGCAGGAACCGGGCAATGATCTGCGGCGCGCGCAGCGACAGATAGTGCCAGATTTGTGCCTCGCCATTGCCAGGATAGGCCAGGATGTTGCCGGACTCCCCGAGCAAATCGAGCGCGAGCAGGATGACCACGAGCGCCGCAAGCACCGCGGCAAAACGCATCAGAAACATGCGCGCCATGTAAAAGGTGATCGTGCGAGAGGCGAAGAACTGGATGTTCATGCCGTTGCCCCCTTGTGACGCCTGCCGAGTTTCACCCACCGCCGGAACCTTGCGGCCAAGCCTGCGGCCAACCGCTCCAGGGCGCCGATAGGCTGTCCGCCAGGGACATGCGCAAGGGTGCGGTACATCCACCAGACCAGCGCGGTGAAAGCGAGGAACGGCACCCACAAGGCGATGATCGGGTCGATGCGGCCAAGCGCGGCCAAGCTCGCGGCATATTCGTTGATCTTGTGCTGCGTGACGATCATCACGATCGAGAGAAACACCCCGAGAGCCGAGGACGATCGCTTTGGCGGCACCGCCAGCGCAAGCGCGAGCATCGGCAGCAGGAACATCGTCGCCACCTCGACGAGCCGGAAGTGGAATTCCGCGCGATATTCATGGCGAAGCCGGGGCGCCGTCCTGCTCTCATGCGCGACAATTGCAAGCTCGGGCATCGTCAGTTCCCGATCGCGGCCTCCACGTTCGCGGAACGCGCCGGTTCGCGGAAGATCGATCGGTAGATCATGGCCTACAAACTGCAGGACGCGAGGCGTCTTGTAGTTCGGCGCATCGTGGACGAGTACGCCGTTGGACAACCGGAAGATGATCGTATCCGGATCGTCGGTGGCCATGAACGTGCCCTGGTCCGCCGTCACCGCGAGTGTCTTGCCGTCCTTACCCTGCGCCATCACGAAGATGCCGGAAAGATCACGCCCGTTGTTGCGGCTCCGTTCCACCCGCAACGTCATCTTCTTACCAAGCCGGGTAAACTCACCCACCTTGATCGACGCGCCGAGCGCGCCCGAGCGCAATTCGAAGCGGAGCCCTTCGTAAGCGTAGCGTGAATAAGGCTGGAGGAAACCCACGATCGCCAGGTTGAGCACCGCCAGCGCGATGGCATAATAATAAGGCACCCGCAGCAACCGGCCGTAGCTCAATCCCACGGCGCGCATCACATCCAGTTCGGACGACAGCGCAAGCTTGCGAAACGCCAGCAGGATACCGAGCATCAGCCCGATCGGAATGCCCAGCGAGAGATATTCCGGGATCAGATTGGCCAGCATTCGCCATACGACACTGACCGGCCCGCCCTCCGACGCAACGAAATCAAAAAGCCGCAGCATCTTGTCAAGCAGCAGCAACATGGCCGCGATGGTGAGTGTCGCGGCGAGCGGAATCGCGATGAGCCGGGCGATGTAACGATCGGTAAGGGTCGTATTTCCCAACTGTGGACGCCTCATGACCATGTTTTGGCCGCAAACTCCGATGATCTTCGACACAGGAGGGTCATGGTCCCGCACTGCGTCAGCGGCGGGCTATAGCTTCCGGGAGTCTGTAGGTCATGTTCAAACTGTTCGGATCGGCAATGGTAGCGGCTGCGGCGCTTGGCGGCTCGCTCTCGCTGGCGCGTGCTGAAGCGATGAATGCAGCCGCGCCGGTCTGCCGTGCCGGCAATGTTCCCGCAGTTCTCGTGCAGCTGGTCGGCGTGCGATCCGATTCGGGTACCATCCGGGTCCAGGCCTATGGCGGCGACCCGGCACGCTATTTCGACAAGGGCTCCTATCTCGAGCGTATCGATATGCCCGCTTCCGATGCGCATGAAGTGTGCGTGCCGGTTCCCAAGCCGGGCGTTTACGCGATTTCCGTTCGTCATGACGCCAACGGCAACGGCAAGAGCGATATGAGGGATGGCGGCGGCATGTCGGGCAACCCGCGGATGTCGGTGTGGGATCTGATCGTCAAGAACAAGCCTGATCCAAAAGAGGTTCAGATCAGGGTGGGAGCGGGGGTAACTCCGGTACGTGTGGTCATGAACTATGTGCAGGGCGGATCATTCCGTCCACTTGCCACGGCAAGACCGTGACGATGGCCCGGGTCGCTCTTCTCTCCAATCCGAAATCGACAGGCAATCGATCGCTGCTGCCGCGTATTCGTAGCTTCTGCGCCGACCACAAGGACATCTTCCATTACGAGGTCGAGCATGTCGATCAGATCGGCGCGGCGCTGCGATCGATCGCCCAGGTTGAACCCAAGGTCCTGGTGATCAATGGCGGCGACGGCACCGTCCAGGCGGCCTTGACCGAGCTTTATCACGGCGAGCATTTCGGCGAGAAGGCCCCGCCGGTTGCGGTGCTGCCGAACGGCAAGACCAACCTCATTGCCCTCGATCTCGGTGCTGTCGGCGATCCGTTGGTCGCGCTGGGCCGCATCCTCGAACTTGCGCGCCATGACATGTCGGATCATCTGGTCGCGCGGGAATTAATCGCGCTTTCCGACGGCAGCGCCAACGGACGGCCGGTGCTCGGGATGTTCCTTGGCGGAGCCGGCCTTGCGGACTCGATCCTGTTCTGTCGGCACAAGATTTATCCGCTCGGCCTGCCGAACGGTTTCAGCCATGTGTTGACCGCGTTCGCGGTCTTCCTCTCGCTGGTGTTCGGCATTCGCGCAGCCTTTCTGCCACCGCGGCCCAATCCGGTGAAGGTGTCGCTGCGCCGGCAGGGCCAGTTTCAGGGGCAGTTCGCGCTGCTCATCGTGACGACGCTGCACAAGCTGCTGCTTGGCAGCGGCACGGGCCCGACCGGTGGGAAGGGCGCGCTGAAGCTGATGATGGTGGACCAGAGCCCGCTGGCGCTGTTGCGGGCGATGTTCGGCGGCATTTCCGGACGGATGGGGAAGCAACATCTGCGGGGCGTTCATCTCGAACATGGTGACGAGATCCGGATAGAAAGCGATCGTTCGAGCGTGATCCTTGACGGCGAACTCTTCGAGGCGACCACCGGCCGGCCGATCGTGCTCAAGCCAACCGCTCCCGTCCCCTTCCTCAAGCTGGCTGCCTGACGCAGCCGCTCGTCTTTTTCGCCCGCACTCATTATCCTTCTTTCATGACGTCCCCGCTTATAGACCTGGTCGCGGCCGAACTGGCGCAACCGGTGGACCCGCGGGTGGAAGAACTCGCCTCCGCCGTCGCAGGACGACATGGCAATGCGTCGATGGGGGTGCTGTTCTACGGATCATGCCTGCGCCAGACACAACTCGACGGCCTGATGCTCGACTTCTACCTGATTGTGGACAACTATCGCTCCGCCTATGATGCCCGCTGGCTGGCATGGGCCAACCGCGCCATTCCGCCAAACGTCTTCCCTTTCGAGGCAAACGGCCTGGCCGCTAAATATGCGGTGCTCAGCATTGACGATTTTACGCGGCTGGCGTCATCCGAAACCCGCAACGTCTCGGTCTGGGCGCGCTTCGCCCAACCGAGCCGGCTCGTCTGGGCGCGGGATGCGTTGGCGCGGAGTGCGATCGTCGCGGCAGTGGGCGGCACCGCACCGGCCTTGCTCAGCGCCGCCCGGCCGATGCTGGCCGACGGAATCGAGGACCTCGAGCTTTGGCGGGGCGCATTCGCGCTGACATATGGCGCCGAACTGCGGGCGGAACGCGGCGGGCGCGGCCAATCGGTGGTGGACGCCGAGCCGGACCGCTATCTTGCGTTCACCGCACCCGCGCTTGATGCAGCGGGCATCGATCCCGGCATGCCGGTATCCCCTGAACGGCGTAGGGCCGCGCTATCTGCATGGCGGTTCCGCAGGCTCCAGGGCAAGGCGCTGACCCTCGCGAGGCTTGCAAAGGCGAGCCTAACCTTCGCCGGCGGCATTGATTACCTGGCCTGGAAGATCAACCGGCATGCCGACGCGCGCATCACGATCAAGCCATGGCAACGCCGATGGCCAATTCTCGGCGCGATTATTTTGTTGCCACGATTATTGAAGGGCGGCGCGGTTCGCTGAGCCGGCGCCTCATCGCGGCGGCGATCGCGAGCTTCAACGCGTTGATGGTGAACGGCTTGCGAAGCAGTTCATGGTCGGCAAAACCTTCGGCCTCGCCTGCTTCCCCGGCATAGCCCGTCACGAAGAGCACTGCGATATCCGGAAAGCGGCGAAGCACCTGCGCGACCAGTTCTGGTCCTTTGATGCCGGGCATCACCACATCGCTCACGATCAGTTCGAAGCAGTCTTCGGCATCGAGATGAGCAAGCGCTTCTTCACCCGATCCGAAGGCGATGGGACGATGCCCGAGCTCGTTAAGCGCGGCAATGGTAGCCGAACGGACGCGCGGATCATCCTCGACCACCAGGATCGAAAGGGAAGGAAGCTCAATATCCGATGTTTGCACGACCTCCGTAATCACGGATCGCTGATCGGCCCGCACGATCTGGCGCGACAGATAGATCGAAACAGTGGTCCCCTCTCCGGGGGCCGACTGGATGGCAATCTCGCCGGAGGATTGCCGGACGAAGCCGAACACCTGGCTAAGCCCAAGCCCGGTGCCGCGACCCACGGGCTTGGTCGTGAAGAAGGGCTCAAAGGCGCGTTCGAGGACCTCGGGATCCATGCCATGACCCGTGTCGCTGATCGATATCCGCACATATTCGCCGGCCCGCAGCGCTCCGATTTCGCCGTCGCCCAAAACCATTTGCGTGGCTTCAATCGTGAGCAAGCCTTCCCCGTCCATGGCATCCCGCGCGTTGACGGCGAGATTGACGATCGCGTTTTCGAGCTGGTGCGGATCGACCAGTACCAGCCAGTCGCCGTCGAAGCCCGTGACGCTCACCTTCACCTGCTCCCCGAGGGTGCGGTCGAGCAAATCGGACATGTTCCTGATCAATGCGCCGGGCCTGACCGACTTGGCGGTCAGCGGCTCCTGGCGCGCGAAGGCGAGCAGCCGTTGCGTCAAGTGAGCGGCGCGATTGGCCCCTTCCAACGCATTCTCGATATGACGGCCAATCTCGTCCGGTGCCTTGCCCAACCTGCGCTTGGCCAGATCCAGCGCTCCCACGACAACCGCGAGCATGTTATTAAAATCGTGCGCAATTCCACCGGTGAGCTGCCCGACCGCTTCCAGCTTCTGGATCTGCCTGAGCTGGGCCTCGGCGGCGGCGCGGGTTTCGGCTTCCTCGCGCAGCTTCTCGTTGACCGTGGAAAGCTCACGAGTTCGCTGAGCGACGGCAGCCTCGAGAATGTCCGCGCGATTGCCTTCATCCTCCGCGGCTCGGCGAGCAATCATTCGCTGCTGAATGGCATCGAGCGCCAGCCAGCCCAGCAACAATGCGCTCATGCCGATAAGCACGCCCATCCCCGACAGCAGCTTGGAAAGCTTGTCGGCAAGGTTGGCCTGATCCTCCGCCCGATTGGAGCGGTTATCGAGGATCGCGCGCTCGTTGCTTTCGAGATGTTCGAGGATTTTCGTGATTTCGTTGATCGCCGCGCTCTTGCCCGCTTTGTCGAACAACGAGATCGCCGCCCAGCCCTGATGGTAGAAAGCGCGCGTCGCCGGCGCCGCTAGTTCCTCTCCGCGACGTTGGTAAGCATCCTTGAGCCGGCGAACGAGTTCAGCCTGTTCGGGATTGTCAGCGGTGAGCTGCGCAAGCCGGTCGAGATGGCGACGGGCTTGCTTCCAGTCATCATAATAGAGGGTACCCGTTTCCGCCTTGCCGTTGATGACATAGCGGCCAAGCGACGCTTCCGCCCTGGCCATCGACGAATCAAGACCCCGAACGATGAGGAGGACGTCGTAGCTGCGTTGTTCGCGCTCCTGGGCGGCTTCACGCGCGGAATTGCTTCGCCAAACGAGCAGGACAAGCGCAAAAAGCACGATACCAGCGATCAATCCGATCGCCCCTGCGAGCCCCCTGCGCCATGAATACGCGGCCTGCCCCGCGTACATGGTCTCGATGCCGTCGTCCGCCATCACGTGCCGGCTTAACCTATATTTGCGGCGAATGGAAGGATTTACGTTTTTTCCAAGAACTTAGTCGCATCATGCCATCTTTTGTAAGTTTTTGTATTACATTAGTAATACGCAAATAGCGGCGGCAGCCGTCGTGCAGGAGGCCCAGCCGAAACGATTGCAAAAATCAATATTGTCCTCTCGGTTTTCACAATTGACCGCGATTGCGGCCCAACGTTAGCGCCAGCCAAACGGGGGGATATCATGCGCAAAATCTATCCTGACGCTGCTGCCGCGCTCGAGGGGCTGCTGTTTGACGGCATGACCATCTGTTCGGGGGGTTTTGGCCTATGTGGCATCCCTGAACGGCTGATCGATGCGATCCAGGCCGCTGGGGTGAAAAACCTCACCTGCGTTTCCAATAATGCGGGGATCGACGGCGAAGGGCTCGGCAAGTTGCTCCGCACGCGTCAGATCAAGAAAATGATCGCCTCCTATGTTGGAGAGAACAAGGAGTTTGAGCGGCAATATCTGACCGGAGAGCTTGAAGTTGAATTTTGTCCGCAAGGGACGCTGGCGGAGCGCTGCCGGGCCGGCGGAGCCGGCATTCCCGGCTTCTATACGAAGACGGGCGTCGGCACGCAGGTAGCCGAAGGCAAGGAAACCAAGGAATTTGACGGCGAGACCTATGTGCTCGAGCGCGGCATCCGTGCCGACCTCTCGATCATCAAGGGCTGGAAGGCGGACGAAGCGGGCAACCTGATCTTCCGCAAGACCGCGCGCAATTTCAACCAGCCGATGGCAACCGCGAGCTACCACACGGTCGCCGAAGTCGAGGAGATCGTGCCGGTAGGCAGCCTCGATCCGGACTGCATCCATGTGCCGGGCATCTTCATCAAGCGCATCATCCTCGGCGCGCCCTATGAAAAGAAGATCGAATTCCGCACGACGCGGGCGCGGGAGGCTGCATAAGATGGCGTGGACACGCGACGAAATGGCGGCACGCGCCGCGCGCGAACTTCAGGATGGCTTTTACGTCAATCTCGGCATCGGCATTCCGACGCTGGTGGCCAACCACATCCCGCCGGGCGTCGAGGTGACGCTGCAATCCGAGAACGGCATGCTCGGGATCGGGCCGTTTCCCTATGACGACGAGGTCGATCCCGATCTGATCAATGCGGGCAAGCAGACGATCAGCGCATTGCCCTCTTCCAGCTTCTTTTCTTCGGCGGACAGCTTTGCGATGATCCGGGGCGGGCATATCGACCTGACCGTGCTCGGCGCGATGGAAGTGTCCGAGGGCGGCGACATCGCCAATTGGATGATCCCCGGCAAGATGATCAAGGGCATGGGCGGCGCGATGGATCTCGTCGCCGGCGTCAAGCGCGTGATCGTCGTGATGGAGCACACGTCCAAGAACGGCGATCCGAAATTCATCCCGGCCTGCACCCTGCCGCTGACCGGCAAGAATGTGGTCGACATGATCGTGACGGATCTGGCCGTATTCAAACGGCCGGATCATTCCAGTCCGTTCCAGCTGATCGAGACCGCACCCGGCGTGACCGCCGACGAGATCAAGGCCAAGACGACCGCGCATTACATCTGAGCGGCGATGCCCTTCACGGGCGGACCCGGCTCCGCTATCGCTGACGCATGACGGCGACATCAGGGGAGCAGGGCTGGTTGAGCGGGGTGCGCCCCTATCTTGAGCCTGCCCCGCTTGCCGCGCTGTTCCTCGGCATTTCCTCGGGCTTTCCCTATGCGATGATCGGCGCGACGCTGACCACGCGGCTGGCGCAGGACGGGATCGACAAAAAGAGCGTCACCGCGTTCACGCTCGCTTTTCTCGTCTACAACCTCAAATTCCTGTGGGCTTGGGCAGTGGATGGCGTGCGGCTGCCGATACTCGGCCGGCTGGGCCAGCGGGTATCCTGGCTGCTGCTGGCGGGCGCGCTGGTGATCGCGGCGGTGGCTAATCTCGCGCTGGTCGATCCCAAGTCGAGTCTCATCGCGACCGCGCAGGCCGCGATCCTGCTCGGTATCGCCGGGGCAACCTTCGACATCGTGATCGACGCCTATCGCATCGAACTGCTCGAGCCGCGCCAGCTTGGGCCGGGATCGGGCATGTCGCAATATGGCTGGCGAATCGGATCGGTAGCCGCAGGCGCGCTGGCACTGGTGCTGGCCGCCCGGGTCGGTTGGCAGGCGGCCTATCTCGCCTGCGCTGCTTTCGCACTGCCGGCGATGCTCACAGGCTTGGTCATGGGGGAGCCGCCCCGGCATCGTGAGCCCAGCGCGCGCAAGGGGCTCAGCGAGGTTTGGGCTGCCATAGCTGGCCCGCTGGTCGAGTTCTTCGCGCGCAAGGGCGCGCTGCTCGTGCTGCTGTTCATCCTCGTTCACAAGATCGGCGACACGCTCGCCAACCTGACCTTCCGGCTGCTGTTCGACGATCTCGGCTACACCAACGACGAGATCGCGATCTACGACGTCGGTTTCGGCTTCTGGGCCTATATGATCGGGATCTTCGTCGGCGGCGTGCTCTACGCCAAGCTCGGCATGAAGCGATCGGTGCTGATCAGCTTGATCCTGATGGGCATCTCGAACCTCAGCTTCGCGGGGCTCGCAGCGGCAGGCCATTCGAACTACGCGATGGCAGCGTCGATCGGCTTCGAAAATTTCGCCAGTGGAATAGGGGGCGTGACGGTGGTCGCCTATTTCTCGGCACTGGCGGACCTGCGCTTTACCGCCGCCCAATATGCGCTTATCTCGGCGGCGGCGAGCGTGGTCGGCCGTATCGCCACCGGCACGACGGCCGGCGCGATCATCGAAGCGGTGGGCTATGTAAATTTCTATCTGCTCACCACCCTGGCTGCGCTGCCCGGCATCCTGCTGTTCTGGCTGATGATGCGGGCGGGCCTGATCGATCAGTCGATCGGAAATGCGGGTTCCGCCTCGGCCAGCGACTGAAGGTGCAGCGGGCGGCCGAGATCATGGAAGGCCTGGGCCAGCGCCTGCGCGCTTGAGAGCACGCCCAGCGCATGCTCGACCCCGAGCAGGTGGCTGATGCGGGCATGGGCGAAGCGCGGGCGATCCTGCGCGGATGTGATGATCATGAGCAGTTCCGTCTCGGGCGCTGTCATCATCCGGCAGCAGCAGGGTGCAACGATGATCTGGCGTTGCGAGCTTCGCGCCATCTCCGCCATCAGCGCGCGCAGCAATAGCAACGGCCGTCGCGACCGCGCACCGAACAGGCTAAGCATTGCATTGGCGGCAAAGGCGTCATTGAGACCGCCTTCGGCTATCCGCCTGATGGAATAGATGAGCAGGCGCGCGTTATGGCACGCGGGAACGTGGCGCAGCAGGGTGGCTTGCTGAACGGTCTCGGGCATGAATCGACTCTCCGCTTGATGTACGGAGAGAAGCATAGCCGCTATTGATAATCAATCGCAATTAATCAGGCAGCGTTCCGTTCGCCGCAAGCATGGCACCGGCAAGGTATAATGAGCCGCCGATCAGCACGACCGGCGGCTGCGCGCGGTCGGCATGATGCGCGATCCAATCAAGTGCCGCGGCCGGATCGGTCGCCGGGAAGGCCGTAAGGCCATTCGCACGCGCAGCGGCCGCAAGCTGCGCCGGTTCATGATAGGGATGATCCGGCACGGGCACGGTGTGCACAGTAGCGGTGCGGCCGCTGAAGGGCTTGAGGAAACCCCCTGCATCCTTGTTCTGAAGCAGCCCGAGGATGATATGGAACGGCCGGCCTGCCGCGATATGCCCACGAAAGAAGTCAGAGATCGCTCGACCGGCTGCGGGATTATGGCCGCCGTCAATCCAGAGCTCGCTGCCGCGCGGCAGTTTGTCGACCAAGGCACCTTCGTGAAGCCGCTGCAAACGCGCCGGCCAATCCGCCCATCCCATCGCTGCCTTGATGGCCGACACCGGGACGTGCAGCACCTGCTGGTGGCGCAGCATGGCAACGGCCAAGGATGCGTTGAGCGCCTGATGCGCGCCGGGCAGGCGCGGCAGCGGCAGATCGAGCCTGCCCTGCCCATCGCGGTAGTGCAGGCGCTGCTTATAGACCGCCGCCTCCCAGCTGCTGCCCTTGGGGAGCCATTGCGCGCCCGCGTCCGATGCGATGTGGCCGATGCGCGAGGCGATCGGCGCGGGATAATGCAATGTCACCAGTGGCGTGCCGGGCTTCGCGATTCCCGCCTTTTCGCCAGCGATCGTTTCAATCCGATCGCCCAGAAAGGCCTGATGATCGAGCGCGAGCTGGGCGATGCCGCACACCGCCGGGCGTTCAATCACATTGGTTGCATCAAGCCGGCCACCGAGGCCCACTTCGATCACGCATGCATCGGCAGGCACGCGGCTGAAGGCGAGCAGAGCAGCAGCGGTCGTCGCCTCGAAAAAGCTCGGGCCGATATCGTCGGCGACGGACAATACTTCCTCCAGCAGCGCGGCGAGCAGGGCGTCTTCAATGAGCCGGTCAGCGACGCGGATTCGCTCATTGAACCTGACAAGATGTGGGCTGGTATAGACGTGGACCCGCCGTCCCGACGCTTCCAGCGCGGCACGGAGGAAGGCGCAGGTCGATCCCTTGCCGTTGGTGCCGGCAACGTGAAAGACCGGTGGCAGATCGTGCTGGGGGTTGCCGAGCCGATCGAGCAATCGGGTAATGCGCTCGAGCCCCAGAACGTCGCGGCCCGGAGAAAGCATTGCCAGCCGATCGAGCTGGCGCTGCACATCGGGATCGGCGCTGCGGGCATGATCGGCCATAAGCCTATTCGTCACCCCAGCGCAGGCCGGGGCCCATGTCTATTGCAACGCGTGGCGCCGGGGAGCCTAGAGCCACGGATGCCAGCCTCCGCTGGCATGACGGAATGGGGAATGAACGAAGCATTGCTCGTCTCCCGGTCTATGCCGCCCTCCGTTCAGGGCAGAGATAGCCGATCAGCCGGGCCAGCTCGGCGCGCAGCTTGTGACGGTGGACGACCATGTCGAGCATGCCGTGATCGAGCAGATATTCGGCGCGCTGAAAGCCTTCGGGCAGTTTTTCCCGGATGGTCGATTCGATCACACGCTGGCCCGCGAAACCGATCAGCGCGCCCGGCTCGGCAATCTGGATGTCGCCCAGCATCGCGTAGCTGGCGGTGACGCCCCCAGTGGTCGGGTCGGTCATCACCACGATATAAGGCAGGCCCGCCTCGCGCAGCTTGGCGATCGCCACGGTCGTCTTCGGCATCTGCATCAGCGAGAGGATTCCCTCCTGCATCCGCGCGCCGCCGGCCGCCGTGAAGATGATGTAGGGGCAGTGGTCCACAATCGCGGCTTCAACGCCGGCCACGAAGGCCGCGCCAACCGCCATGCCCATCGATCCGCCCATGAAGGCGAAATCCTGCACGCCGATCACGGCACGATAGCCCTCGATCTTGCCCTTGGCGTTGATCAGCGCGTCCGGCTCGCCTGTTTCCGAGCGCGCCGCCTTCAGCCGATCAGTGTAGCGCTTGGAATCACGAAATTTGAGCGGGTCCTCGCGCACCTGCGGCGTTGACAGCAGGACATGGACGCCGTCGTCGAACAGTTCGCTGAAGCGCTCGTCCGGCCCGATCCGCCCATGATGATCGCATTTCGGGCAAACCGACTGATTTTCTTCATATTCCTTGACGAAGATCATCTGCCCGCAGGAGGGGCATTTGTGCCAGAGATTCTCGGGCGTCTCGCGCTTGGTGATCGCGGCGATGGTGTTGCGGACGCGGGTAAGCCAGCTCATGCGGCGATCTCCTTCCGTGCGGCGCGGACAGCGCCCGCCAGCGTCGCGACATAATCCCGCACCGGCCCGGCGGCGGCAATGCCATGCTCGCCGACCAGATCGACGATCGCGGAACCAACCACCACGCCGTCAGCGACACGCCCGATCGCGGCAGCCTGATCGGGCGTGCGCACCCCGAAACCAACCGCGACAGGGAGATCGGTCGCGGCCTTCAGCTTCGCCACCGCGCTTTCGATGCTCGCCTGCGCGGCCTGCTGGAGACCGGTAATACCCGCGACCGAGACATAATAAAGGAAACCCGACGCGCCATCGAGCACCGCGGGCAAGCGCGCCGCATCCGTGGTCGGCGTGGCGAGGCGAACGAAATCGATGCCGGCCGCCCGGAGCGCAGGGCCGAGCACGTCATCCTCCTCCGGCGGCAGATCGACGCAGATCACCCCATCGACGCCGGCCTTCGCCGCTTCGCTTGCGAACCAATCGACCCCGCGATGGATCATCGGATTGGCATAGCCCATCAGCACCAGCGGAACCGAGGGATGCCGCCCCCGGAAATCACGCGCGATCGCGAGAATGTCAGCGGTGGTGGTGCCGGCACCGAGCGCGCGCAGATTGGCGCGCTGGATCGCGGGGCCATCCGCCATCGGATCGGTGAAGGGCATGCCCAACTCGATCACGTCGGCACCGCCCTCGACCAGCGCGTTGAGCACGGCGGCAGTGTCAGCGGGAGACGGATCGCCGCCCGTTACGAAACAGACCAGCGCGGCGCGGCGATTGGCGGCGCAAGCAGCGAAGGTGATGGAGAGGCGAGTCACAGCTTCACCCCCAGCGCTTCGGCGACGGTGAAGATGTCCTTGTCGCCACGTCCGCTCAGATTGACGAGGATGATCTGATCCCTGCCCATCGTCGGCGCGATCTTCTCGACGGCCGCGAGCGCGTGGGCGGATTCGAGCGCGGGGATGATCCCCTCGAGCTTGCATAGCGTCTGGAATGAAGCCAGCGCCTCGTCATCGGTGATCGGGACATATTTGACCCGGCCGATCTCATGGAGCCAGCTGTGCTCCGGTCCAATGCCGGGATAGTCGAGCCCCGCCGAGATCGAGTGGGCTTCGGTGATCTGTCCGTCTTCATCCTGCAGCAGGTAGGTTCGGTTGCCGTGCAGCACGCCGGGGCTGCCGCCGGTGAGGCTCGCTGCATGCGCGCCGGTCTCGATGCCGTGGCCCGCCGCTTCGACGCCGATCATCCCGACATCCGGGTCGTCGAGGAAGGGATGGAACAGCCCGATCGCGTTCGATCCGCCACCGACGCAGGCGACCAGCAGATCGGGCAGACGGCCTTCCTGATCGAGAATCTGGGCACGCGCTTCGGTGCCGATCACCGACTGGAAATCGCGGACCAGCTCAGGATAGGGATGCGGGCCGGCCGCCGTGCCGATGATGTAGAAGGTGTCGTGGACGTTCGCGACCCAATCGCGCAGCGCCTCGTTCATCGCGTCCTTGAGCGTCTGCGCGCCCGAGGTGACCGGCCGCACCTCGGCGCCGAGCAGCTTCATGCGGAACACATTGGGCTGCTGTCGCTCAATATCGCGCGCGCCCATGAAGATGGTGCAGGGCAGGCCGAAGCGCGCGGCAACCGTGGCGGTGGCGACGCCATGCTGGCCCGCCCCGGTCTCGGCGATGATACGGGTCTTGCCCATGCGGCGGGCGAGCAGGATCTGGCCGATGCAATTGTTGATCTTGTGCGCGCCGGTGTGGTTCAGATCCTCGCGCTTGAGGTAGATCTTCGCGCCGCCCAGCTCGGCTGTCAGCCGCTCGGCGAAATAGAGCGGGCTTTCGCGGCCGACATAATGGCGCAGCAGGCCTTCGAACTCGGAACGGAATGCAGGATCGATCCTAGCGGCGCGATATTCGCGCTCGAGATCAAGGATCAGCGGCATCAGCGTCTCGGCAACGTAGCGGCCGCCGAAATCGCCGAAATGGCCACGGGCGTCAGGTTGCGCGCGCAGAGAATTGGCTAGCGTCATAATGCGGCGACCGCTTGAAGGAAGGCGGCGATCTTGTCCACATTCTTCACGCCCGGCGCGCTTTCCACGCCGGATGAGACATCGACCATGCGCGCGCTCGTAATGGCAACTGCGTCCGCGACATTGGCCGCATCGAGACCCCCGGAAAGCATCCACGACATGGAGTGGGCATGACCTTCGAGCAGCTTCCAGTCGAAGCGCAAGCCGTTGCCACCGGGCAGTTCGCTACCCTTCGGCGGCTTGGCGTCATAGAGAAGCCTTTGAACCGCGCCGCGATATTTCGCGCCTTCGGCAAGATCCGCGCGGGTGCGGACGGGGATCGCCTTCCAGACCTCCTTGCGGTGCGCCGCCCCCAGCGAAGCGGCAAGCGCCGGACTTTCCGCGCCATGAAGCTGGAGAACATCGAGCGCCACGGTCGCTAGCGTGGCAGCCACAAAGGCAGGATCGGGATCGACGAACAGTCCCACCTTGCCGACATGATCGGGCACCCGCCGTGCCAGCGCGGCCGCCTGTTCTCCACTTATATTGCGAGGGCTTTTGGGAAAGAAGACAAAGCCGACATGACTCGCGCCCGCCCTTACGGCGGCGTCCAGCGCCTCGGGGGTCGAAATCCCGCAGATCTTGGCTGTAACCGGCATGATGGCGATGTGGGCCGGGTGGTTCCGGAAATCCAGCCTTTTCCTAAAGCGTCGCCTCGATCGCGCGCGCGGCGGCGTCGGGATCGGCTGCCTGCGTGATGGGACGGCCGATGACCAGGATCGAGGCGCCGGCATCGAGCGCCTTGCGCGGGGTGATCACGCGCTTCTGATCGCCCTTTTGGCCGTTGGCCGGACGGACGCCGGGCACGACGAGGAAACCATCGGGCCATAATTTGCGCGCGGCCCCTACTTCATTGCCCGAGCATACGACGCCATCGATCCCGGCCTCACGCGCCAATGCAGTCAGGCGTTCGACCTGGTCATGGGGGCTTCCGCTGACACCGATCGCGGTCAAATCCTCGCCGTCGAGGCTGGTCAAAACGGTCACCGCCACGACCTTGGTGCCGAGTGGTGCGGCGGCCTTGGCGTCCTCCAGCATTGCCCGCCCGCCGGCTGCGTGGACCGTCAGGATCGCGGGATCGAGCGGGCGAAGCGCCTGGATCGCCTTGGCGACGGTGTTGGGAATGTCGTGCAGCTTGAGATCGAGGAAAATGGGCAGGCCGATCGCCGCCATCTCCCGCACGCCCGAGCGACCATTGGCGGAGAAAAATTCCAGACCCAGCTTGATGCCGCCGACATGATTGCGCACCGTCTGTGCCAATGCCTTGGCGCGCGCGATATCAGGCGTGTCGATGGCGACGTAGATCGGCCGGGTCATGGCAGGGCGGACGGCGGCGGCGTCACGATTTCAGGAGAAGCGGGGGGCGCATTGCGCGCGCGCTCTTCTTCAAGCGCGCGTTGGGCAACCTCCAGCTTGCGCTTGAGTTGCCAGCGGGTCGCCTTGTGAATGGCGAACCAGGGCAGGAAGCCGAACAGAAATGCGATCAGCAGCAGCACCGGCAACTTCACGTCAGCCTCCAGCCCGCCCCACAGATGGACCACGACCGGTGTCCAGTTGCGGGTTGCGAACACCACGGCGACCACGGCGACCACGACCCAGAAGAGCGTTCTCAGGAAGTGCATTTTATTCTCCCGCGTAACGTCTTAGGGTCAAGTGATCGAGAAAACCAGCCTCAGCCGATCTCGCGTTCCAGCGCCTCGATGAGTGCGTCGATGCGGCTCAACCGGGGCCGTTCCTGGGCCAGGATCGCCCGAAACAGCCGATTCTTGATCGCCAGCACGCGGCCCGCCGGTAATGCTTTTCCCTTGCGCAAGGCGGATACGACAATGTCCACCAGCCGCTCGGCCCCGTGCAGGCGACCCCACAGATAATCGTTCTCGCGATAGGCACGGCTAAAGAATGCGCCGAAATTGTTGAACTGTATGCCCTTGAGCGTTGCCTGCGCGCCGCCCTCCCGGATCGCTGCGGCATCCTCGGGCGCGATGCGATCGACATTGATCGGC
>Ga0157380_10000929_pt1 | contig 18482 bp, 17 predicted proteins | sample S35metaG_FD_119757 | JGI IMG/M metagenome (GOLD analysis project Ga0157380, IMG submission 119757) | Switchgrass rhizosphere microbial communities from Kellogg Biological Station, Michigan, USA - S3-5 metaG | ecosystem: Host-associated > Plants > Roots > Rhizosphere > Soil | place: USA... | reverse complement strand
GCGCACACCGGGTGAAAGGGCGGATCCGAAGCCCGCTTCGCCTTCGCTGCTCCTCGCGGGGGTCGCGTCGCGGACCCGCGAAGCGATATGCCCGCCCGGTCGGGAACGGGCCCGGTTTCTCCTTCAGCAGTCTGCAGGCGGGCTGGCGGGAGGCGCTTGCCTCCACGGAGTTCTTCGCCTTCCAGGTCGGCGGAAGGACCCTGTACTTCGCGATAACGGAAGAGAGCATGGGGAGGATGGCCGTGGTGCGGTACGCGATGGCGGTGGCGCCATCCCGCTCCTTCGCCCAGAACGAAGCGTTGACGTCGGCCAAGCTGAAGCCGTCCTCGCCCTTCGCCCACGCTGGCCACTACGTCGCCACCGCCGACGGGGGGAAGGCCTGGGGCGGCAACCTGTCTGTCGCTTTCCCCGGCGCGCCGCGCACCCCGCTCGCCGGTCCCCAGTTCTGGGTCAACCTGGAATCCAGCTACTAGGAAGGGCTTGCCCTCCCTGGTCGGGTAGCGTGGCCCGATGGAGATCCGCACCGCCGGGATTTCGCTGTCGACCCGGGGAGAAGGCCATGTCATCGACATCACGGCCGCCGTCCAGGGGGCGGTTGACGAGGCCGGCGTCGCCGAGGGCCAGGTGAGCGCGTTCGTGCGCGGGTCGACCGCGGCGATAACGACGATGGAGTACGAGCCGGGGGGCGTGCGGGACCTGGGGGAGATGCTGGAGCGGTTGATCCCGACCTGCGGCGACTACGAGCACAACCGGCTCAACCACGACACCAACTCGCACGCGCACCAGCGCGCCTCCCTGATCGGTGCCTCGGAAACGGTGCCGGTGATCGACGGCCGGATGGCTCTCGGCACCTGGCAGCAGCTGGTGCTGGTCGATTTCGATGACCGGCCGCGGGAGCGGACCGTCGTCGTCCAGATTCTGGGCTGAGGGGAGATCCTGAGCTGAACGGAAAAAGGGGCCCCCGTAAGGGGCCCCTTTTGCTTTCCGAAGGACGTGCCACCAAGTGAGACTTTGCTTCCCTGGCTCGTCAGTCCTCTATGTGTATAGAAACACTGTGTCCGGGGATAAGTTGCACCCCTTGCACTTCCCCTGCATCGGCGCTTGCATGGATCGACTTGAGTTCGGGGAGCCGTGGATCTGCCGCGCATTTGACTCGGTATTTCCGCAATCTCCGCCTCCGTGCCGCCGCTGCTAGATTCAGGTCCCCCGGGGCGCTTAGCTCAGTTGGGAGAGCGCCAGCTCGACAAGCTGGAGGTCACTGGTTCGAGCCCAGTAGCGCCCATCGTCCCCTGCACGCAGGCCGAGGTCTCAGACCTCGGCCGGCAGGCGGACCTCGGTGAGGCGCAGGCTGTTGCCGGAGGGGTCGCGGAAGCCCGAGTCGATCCCGTATGGCCGCTCCTCGGGCTCTGCGGTGAACTCGACTCCGCGCGCCTTCAGCTCCTCGAATGAGGCTCGGCAGTCATCCGTCGCGAGGAAGACCGTGCCGGCGAAGCCCTTCGCCATCAGGTCGTGCACCTGCTCTGTCGTCCCCTCGTCCATCAACGGTGGGCCCGGGATCGCCATCAGCGTGATCGAGACGTCCTCCTGGCCCACCGGTCCCACCGTGAGCCAGCGGAAGTCGTCCATCTCGGCGAGTGTGACGTCAGCGCGAACCTCCATGCCGACCTTCTCGGTGTAGAAGGCAAGTGCCTCGTCTTGGTCGTGGACCCAGAGTTGGGCGTTGGCGATTCTGATCATCGTGTTCTCCTTCGGGTCGACTGGACTGCTCCCGGGTGATGCTAGGCCGGTGCCGGCGCCTTGTCTTCTCGAAACGTGCGGTGTTGCGGTCGTGTGTGAGCACGCACGATGCAGGCGGGGACGAGCGCATACTGGGAGGCCGGCGGATGAGCGGAGCGGTAGGCGGTGGGCGAGAGCCCATAGGTCCGGCTGAAGCTCGTTGTGAAGGAGCCGATGCTCTGCAGCCCGACCGATAGGCAGATGTCGGCGACCGAGCGGTCGGTCGTGCGCAGCTGGGCGGCCGCTCGCTCCAGCCGACGCGTCAGCAGGTATGCATGGGGCGACTCTCCGAAGGCCTTCTTGAACGCGCGGCTGAAGTGCGCCCGTGAGAGACCGGCGGCCGCGGCGAGGTCCTCGACCCCCAGCGGCTCGGCGTAGCGGGTGTCGGCGAGGTCCCTGGCGCGCAGCAGGTGGCGGGCTGGCGGTACGAACGCCATGCCAGCAGTCTAGGCTCGCGGCCTCGTGATCGAGACCTACGCAGCCGTGCTGGCCGTTTGCGGCGCCTCGCTGGTGATCGGGCAGGCGGCGATCGCGCTCTGCGGGGTGCGGCGCTGCTCGTGGCTGGCTCCGGCGGTCGGGCTTGCCCTGCTGTGCGCGGTCTGCTGGGGAACGGTTCGGTTGCCGGGGGGTGGGGCGGGGTCGGCGATCGTTGTCCTGCTCCTGGCGCTGGTGTCTGTCGCCTACCTGTGGGGAAGGCTCGAGGGCGGTGGAGAGGCCCTGCGAACCGGGGCGCCGATCGGCCTGTTCGCTCTCCTTGCCACCGCGCTTCCCTTTGTCGCCGAAGGGCACTTCGGCATCCTCGGCACCAGCTTCAACCCGGACATGTCCCAGCACCTGCTGGCCACCGACCGCCTCGCGGGTGACGAGGGCTCCCAGCTCCTGCACCAGGGCTACCCGCTCGGGGCTCACGCGATCGTCGTAGCCCTGCACAAGGGGCTCGGCGTCGGCTTGGTGCACGGCTTCACCGGCCTGACGATCGCCGTCGCCGTGCTCGCATCGCTGACCGCGCTGACCGCCTTCCGCGACCAGCCGTCGCTGCTCCGCATCCCCGCGGCGCTGGTCGTCGGACTCACTTACATGGTCGCCTCCTACTTCGCCCAGGGTTCCTTCAAGGAGACCATGCAAGCCCTCTTCTTCCTGGCCTTCGTCCTCGCCCTCAGAGAGGCGTCCCGAAACCCCGACTGGCGCCAGCTCCCCCTACGCTTCACCCCAGCTGCCCTCCTGGCGGTGGGCTCCGTCTACACCTACAGCTTCCCCGGCCTGATCTGGCTGATCGGAGCAGCAGCAGCTTGGACGCTTATGGAGTACGCCGTGAATCACCTCCGTCCCTCTGCGGGTGGCGCGGATGTCGGGGGGCCGAGAACGGAGGCGCAGCCCCCGCCCGCAGGCCCCCCGACAGTCGCGACGGGCCCCGCAGCGAGCCGCGCTGGGATTTACGCGTCCCTCCTATTCCTCGTCCTGATAGCCCCCGAGATCGGCCGGATGATCGACTTCCAGCGGTTCGAGACCTTCGACCCCCACGGCCCCGGCCTCGGCAACCTCTTCGGCCAGATCTCGCCCTTCGAGGCGCTCGGCATCTGGCCCTCTGGGGACTTCCGCCTCTCTCCCGGCGATGGGGCGGTGCCCGCACTCGGCTATTACCTCGGGGCCTCCTTTGCCTCGATTTTGCTCGTCTACGGTGCTTACCTCTGCTGGCGCCGCCGCGAGACAGCCCTCCTCGCCGGTCTCGCGGCCGCGGTCCTGGTCTTCGCCGCGGCCCGGATAGGGGGCACGCCCTATACGGCCGCCAAGGCGGTGGAGATAGCGGCTCCCTTGGCGGCGCTGGTCATAGTCCTGCCCCTGCTGCGCCGGCCAGTCGGATGGCTCTACCTACTCCTCGCGGGGGGATGCTCACTGCTGGCCCTCGCCAACGCCCCGGTCGGCCCGGCTTCCTATTCCCCGGCTCTGACGAGTCTGCGATCCACGGTCGGAGAAGGGCCGACGCTGGTGCTGGCCTCGAAGCAACTGCTGGAAGACGAACACGGCACCCCGTACATCGCATGGGAGTTGCGCGGGGGTCACGTCTGCATCGATTCCTCCGACGGCGCTGGGGACCGACCGCCCTCAAGCGTTCGCTTCGTGGTCACGGAGTCCACATCCAATCGACCCCCGTTCCCAGGCCTTCGGGTGAAGCGCGTCGCGTCGCCATACGTCCTCTGGGAAGTCACTTCACTGACCCCCGGCCAGAGCCCCTGCCCCCTGATCGCCGTCCGCCAAGCCCGCCAAGGCTCCCCCCGCTAGCGGTCGCACTTTCCGCCGGTATGCGGCGGTTACCGCGACTGCATGGTGCCTAAGCCCGTTTCCATCCGTTGATGTCGTACTTCCCATCGCATAGCGGCGGAAAGTGCGACCGCACGTGGGCGGGGTGAGTTTGGTTGGCCGTGGGTAGCATGGCCGCATCGAGGCTGCAACGCAAAAGATCACGGTCAACCTGCCCGACGGCACACCGCTGGAGCTGCCCGACGGCGCCTCCGGGGCCGACGCCGCCGCGGCGATCGGTCCGGGACTGGCCAAGGCCGCGTTGGCAATACGCGTCGACGGCGAGCTGCGGGACCTCACCGCTCCGCTTCCTGACGGGGCCGAGATCGCGATCCTCACCGACCGCGATCCCGAGGCGCTGGACCTGATCCGCCATGACGCCGCCCACGTGATGGCCGAGGCGGTGCAGGAGCTCTATCCCGGGACCAAGGTGACGATTGGCCCGGCAATCGAGAACGGCTTCTACTACGACTTCGACTTCCCCGCCGAAGTCAAGGTCACCGATGCCGACCTGGAGAAGATCGAAGTGGCGATGCGCGCTCACATCGAGGCCGACGAGCCCTTCGAGCGCCGTGACGTGCCCGTCGCCGAGGCGATCGAGATCTTCGAGGGCCAGGGTGAGGACTACAAGGTCGAGCTGATCCGCGACCTGATCTCCGACGAAGGCGTCGAGACCGTCTCGCTCTACCGCAACGGGCCCTTCGAGGACCTCTGCCGCGGTCCCCATGGCCCCTCGACCGGCCGGATCAAGGCGGTCAAGCTCAGCTCCCTCGCCGGCGCCTACTGGCGCGGCGACGAGAAGCGCCAGATGCTGACCCGGATCTACGGCACCGCCTTCTTCTCCAAGAAGGACCTCAAAGCACACCTCGAGCTGATCGAGCAGGCCAAGGCCCGCGATCACCGCCGCCTCGGTCCCCAGCTCGGCATCTTCATGCTGCGCGAAGAGGCGCCCGGCATGCCTTTTTGGCTGCCCAACGGAACGACGCTGCTGCACCTGATCGAGGACCAGGTGCAGGCTCAGCTGCGCAAGCGCGGCTACAAGGAGATCGCCACCCCGCAGGTGCTCGATGAGGAGCTCTGGCACCGCTCCGGGCACTGGGAGAACTACCGCGACGACATGTACTTCATGCAGTCCGACGAGAAGCGCCTGGCGCTGCGTCCGATGAACTGCCCCGGCGCCTGCCTCGTCTTCGACTCCGAGCGCCACTCCTACCGCGAGCTGCCGCTGCGCCTGGCCGAGTTCGGCCGCGTTTCCCGCAACGAGCGCGAGGGCGTCCTGCACGGCCTGCTGCGGGTGCGCGCCTTCACCCAGGACGACGCCCACGTCTATTGCACCGAGGAGCAGATCGCCGACGAGGTGGCCGACATCTGCGACGCGATCGATGAGCTCTACGCCCGCTTCGGCTTCGAGGACGTGCGGGTCGAGCTCTCGACCCGGCCGGAGAAGTCGATGGGGAGCGAGGAGCAATGGGCGAAGGCCGAGGCGGCGCTGACCGAGGCGCTGGACCGCCAGGGCCGCGAGTACGAGCTGAATCCTGGCGACGGCGCCTTCTACGGGCCGAAGATCGACTTCCACGTCACCGATGCCCTCGGCCGCTCCTGGCAGTGCGGCACCTGCCAGCTCGACTTCCAGATGCCGGAGCGCTTCGACCTCGGCTACGTCGGTGCCGACGACGCCACGCACCGTCCGGTGATGATCCACCGTGCTCTGCTCGGCTCGATGGAGCGCTTCGCCGGGATCCTGATCGAGCACTACGCCGGCCGCTTCCCGGTCTGGCTGGCGCCGGTGCAGGCGATCGTCTTGCCCGTCTCCGACCGCCACAACGAGTACGCCGAGAAAGTCGCCGGAGAGCTGCGCGGGGCCGGCGTCCGGGTCGAGGTCGACGGTCGCTCGGAGTCGGTCGGCAAGAAGATCCGCGACGCCGAGCTCGGGCGCTACCCCTACATGCTCGTCGTCGGCGACCGCGAGGAAGAGGCCGAAGCCCTGGCTATCCGCTCCCACGAGCAGGGCGAGCTGGGGGCGATGCCGGCGGCGGACTTCACAACGCGCATCCAGACAGAAAGCGAGCCCTCTTGACCCGCGCATTGGCCCAAGACGCCGCCTCTGTCTATACTCCGGGCACTTGATTGCTGGTACGCAAAAGACCTCGCGCCGCTGAGCGTCCCGTGCCCGCACCCCTACCTCTCGTCCTCTTGAAGCTCGACGACACTCTTAGCTAGTGCCGGTCCCGCGTAGGTTCGATCGGCGCCCACCAGAGCGCGACACGACTCGGATCAACGAGAGGATCCGCGTGCCCAAAGTTCGCCTGATCGGGGCGGACGGGGAGCAGCTTGGGATCGTTGAGATCGCCGATGCGCTGAAACGCGCCCAGGACGCCGACCTCGATCTGGTCGAGGTCGCCCCCGGCTCGAAGCCGCCGGTCACCCGCCTGCTCGACTACTCGAAGTACAAGTACGAGCAGGAGCAGAAGCAGAAGCAGGCTCGCAAGCACCAGCAGCAGGTCAACATCCGCGAGATCAAGCTGCGGCCGAAGATCGCCCAGCACGACTACGAGACCAAGAAGGGCCATGTCGAGCGCTTCCTGCGCCACCAGGACAAGGTCAAGATCACGATCATGTTCCGCGGCCGCGAGCAGGCGCATCCGGAGCGGGGGAGAGCGCTGCTGCAAAAGCTCTTCGAGGACCTCGATGGCCTCGCCGTGATCGAGTCCCACCCGCTTCAGGAAGGCCGCAACATGAGCATGCTGCTGGCGCCGGGGAAAGAGGCGGCCAAGGCCGATTCGGAGACGAAAGCCGAATCGGAGGAAAAGGCCGACGACGCTGCGGCTTAGCTAGGCGCCGGGGGCGAGATCCCCGGGCCGGCTTCGCCGGGAGCTCCCGGGGACCTCGCCCCCGGCGCCCTCACGAGGCGACGATGTTGGCGATTCGCTCGGAGGCGTGGCCGTCCCATAGGGGCGGCGGGTCGGGCCTCTTGGCGGGGCGCTGGGCTAGAGCTTTAGGGATCTGGGCGATCGCACTCGGGTCCAGGCCGAGCAGGGTGTTGGTGCCCTCTGTGACCGTGATCGGGCGCTCGGTGTTGTCGCGCAGGGTGAAGCAGGGAATCCCGAGGTAGGTCGTCTCCTCCTGGATGCCGCCGGAGTCGGTGAGGACCGCGCCGGCGTCGGCCAGCAGCGAGAGGAAGTCGAGGTAGCCCAGCGGCTCGCTGAGCAGCAGGCCGGGGTGCTCGGACTCGACTGCTTCCATCATCTTCCGCGTTCGCGGGTGGACCGGGAAGACGACGGGCATCTCGCGAGCCAGAGCGGCCAGCTGCGTGATCGTCTCCGGCAGCAGCGGGCCATCGACGAGGGCGGGACGGTGGAGGGTCACCAGCGCGTAATCGCCCGGTGCAACCCCGAGTCGTCCCGCCGTCCCTGCCGTCCGGAAGCGGTCTTCGAGCGCAGCCAGGGTGTCGATCATCGTGTTGCCGACGAAGTGCATGCGGTCCTCGGCGATCCCTTCGGCGCGGAGGTTCTGGGCGGCGTCCTCGCAATGCAGGAAGAGGTGGTCGGAGAGCTGGTCGGCGACGATCCGGTTCAGCTCCTCCGGCATCGTGCGGTCGAAGCTGCGCAGCCCCGACTCGACGTGGGCGACGGGGATCTGTAGCTTCGCCGCGGTCAGCGCGGCCGCCAGGGTCGAGTTGACGTCGCCGGGCACGATCACCAAGTCGGGTCGCTCCTCCGCTAGCACCGGCTCCAGGCGCTCCATCACCCGCGCTGTCTGCTGCGCGTGGCTCCCCGAGCCGACCTCGAGCATGTGGTCGGGCGCCGGCACGCCCAGCTCCTCGAGGAAGACCTCCGACATCAGGTGGTCGTAATGCTGGCCGGTGTGGATCAGCGCGTGCCGGCCCTCCGGCAGCCGCGCGCGCAGGGCCCCGACCACCGGGGCCGTCTTGACGAAGTTCGGCCGCGTTCCGACTACGTAGACGATGCGCATCCGGCGCCACAGTACCCTGCGCCTCGCCTGCCGGCTGTAAAGAGTGCCTGCACCGAAGGCCGCCCGTCTGCTTCAATAGCGATCCCGATGCCCAAGATGAAAACTCACTCCGGCGCCAAGAAGCGCTTCCGCAAGACCGCGACGGGCAAGCTCCGTGGGCGGCGTGCGTACTCGAGTCACATCCTCGAGAAGAAGTCGCCGAAGCGCAAGCGGCGGATGGCGCGGCCGGTCGAGATCGCTCCGTCCGACGTCAAGACGGTGCGCCACCTGCTCGGAGGCGGGAAGTGAGCCGGGTCAAGCGCTCAGTCCACGCGCGCAAGAAGCGCCGCAAAGTCCTCAAGGAAGCGAAGGGCTACTTCGGGCGCAAGAACTCCTCTTACCGCTTCGCCAAAGAGCAGGTCCAGCGGTCGGGGATGTACGCCTACCGCGACCGGCGCAACCGCAAGCGCGAGTTCCGCCGGCTCTGGATCACCCGGATCAACGCCGCCGCGCGGCTGGAGGGCATGAGCTACTCCGAACTGATCCACGGCCTCAACGGGGCCGGCGTCGAGGTGAACCGGAAGATGCTCGCCGACATCGCGGTCAACGACCGCGATGCGTTTCGCCGATTCGTGGAGCTAGCCCGGGAGGGTGCGGCCGCCTAGCCGCAGCCAAGACTCCACTTTCCCGGGCGGGCCGTCTTCACGGCCCGCTTTTTCGTTCCAGGAGAAGAAACCGGAGAGCCGAAAACCACCACGTCACCCACACGATGATCGAAAGCCCCCAAAACGAGAAGCTGAAGCTGGTGCGCAAGCTGCGCGACCGCAAGCACCGCGAGCGTGAGGCCGCCTTCGTCACCGAAGGCGAGGACCTGCTCGAGGCCGGGCTGGCCGCGGGCTGCGAGCCGCGCTTCGTCCTCACCGCCGCTGACAGCGGGCTCGGCGGCGAGGAGGTGGAGCCGTCGCTGCTCGCCGAGGTCTCGAGCCTGGGATCGGGCACGCGGGCGATCGCGGTCTGGCCGCAGCGCTGGGCCGAGCCGGGTGGCTCGCCCTGCCTGTACCTGCATGGCGTGGGGGATCCCGGCAACGTCGGCACGATCCTCCGTACCGCTCACGCCCTGCTCGGCGGGCTGGTCGCGCTCGGCCCCGGCTGCGCCGACCCGTTCTCGCCAAAGGCCGTGCGGGCCAGCATGGGCTCGATCTTCGCTCAGGCGGTGGCGCGGGCGGAGGTCGCGGTTACGCCGGCGCCGCGAATCGCCCTGGTCGCCCATGGCGGCGAGGGGCCCTCGGCGCTGGAGGGGGCGGCGACCCTCTGCCTCGGGGCGGAGCGCGAGGGCCTGCCCGACGAGGTGCTGGCCGCCTGCGATGCGCGGGTGATGATTCCCCTGCGCCCGGGTGGCGCCGAGTCGCTCAACGTCGCCGCCGTGGCTGCAATATGCGCCGAGCGGATATCGTCGCTCGCCATGCCGGAGGGCTCCCAAGATGCTTGATCGGATTGAGGAGATCAGGGTTGAGGCTGCCGCCGCGATCGACGCCGCACCCGGCACCGCCGAGCTCGAGGAGCTGCGGGTCCGCTACCTCGGGCGCAAAGCCGAGCTGACGACGATCCTGCGCGGGATCGCAGACCTGCCCGCTGAGGAACGCGGCAAGGTCGGCTCCGGCGCCAACAAGGCTCGCAAGGAGCTGGAGTCGCAGATCGAGGCACGCGCGGAGGCCCTCGACGCGAGCGAGCTGGATTCGCGCCTCGCCACCGACCGTGTCGATGTGACCCTGCCCGGTGCCCCGCCTCGGCCAGTGGGTCACATCCACCTGATCACGCGCACCACGCGCCTGATCGAGGATGTGATGGTCGGCCTCGGCTACCGGGTGATGGAGGGACCCGAGGTCGAGCACGACTACTACAACTTCACCGCGCTCAACCACCCGCCCGGGCACCCGGCGCGGATGCTCCAGGACACCTTCTACGTGCAGTCGGATCCCGAGGTGCTGCTGCGCACGCACACCTCGCCGGTGCAGGTGCGCGGCATGGAGTCCCAGCCGCCGCCGATCTTCATGATCGCCCCCGGCAAGGTCTACCGCCGCGACTCGGATGCGACCCACAGCCCGATGTTCCACCAGGTCGAGGGGCTGGCGATCGGCGAGGGGATCACGCTCGCCGACCTGCAGGGGACGCTGGACGAGATGCTGCGGGCGATATTCGGCGGCAATCGGGAGGCGCGCATGCGGCCGCACTTCTTCCCCTTCACCGAGCCCAGCGTCGAGTTCGACGTCTCCTGCTTCCAGTGCGAGGGCACGGGTGAGCTTTCCGGCGGCGAGCGCTGCAACCTCTGCAAGGGAATTGGCTGGATCGAGGTCGGCGGTGCCGGGATGGTCGATCCCAACGTGCTCGGCTTCGTCGAAGCGAACGGCTATGACCCCGAGCGGGTGCGGGGCTTCGCCTTCGGCATGGGGGTCGAGCGGATCGCGATGCTTCGCCACGGGGTCCCCGACCTGCGGCGCTTCTTCGACAACGACGTACGGGTTCTGGGGCAGTTCTCATGAGGGTGCCGTACTCATGGCTGCGCGAGCACTGCGATCCGGGGATTGCCCCCACGGACTTGGCCGAGCGGCTGGCGATGACCGGTACGGAGGTCGAGCGGGTCGGCGTTGTCGGTCCGCCAGTAGCCGACGGCTTCGTCGTCGGCAGGGTCCTGACCGCGGAGGCTCACCCCGACGCGGACCGGCTTCGGGTCTGCACGGTCGACACCGGGGACGGCGAGCGCACGATCGTTTGCGGCGCGCCCAACGTGGCGGCGGGGCAGACGGTCCCGGTCGCGCTGCCGGGAGCGATCCTGCCCGGGGGGCACAAGATCGGCAAGGCGAAGCTGCGCGGGGTCGAGTCCGCCGGGATGATCTGCGCCGCGTCCGAGCTGGAGCTGGGGGAGGGGCCGCCCGGGATCCTCGTGCTGGAGGACGACGGGCTCGTGCCCGGGACCCCGCTGTCGGAGGTTCTGCCCATTGCCGAGCCGGTGCTCGAGCTGGAGGTGACGCCGAATCGGGTCGATTGCTTCGGCGTCTACGGCGTGGCCCGCGAGGTGCACGCGATCAGCGCAGCCCCGCTCGGTTCCGAGCCCTGGGCCGAGGACGCTGCGGCCGAAGGTGGGGGCGAGGTGGGCGACTACGCCTCGGTCGTGGTTGAGGCACCCGATCTCTGCCCGCGCTTCACCGCGCGCGTCTTCACCGACGTCAAGATCGGCTCCTCGCCCGCCTGGCTGCAGGCGCGCCTCACCGCGGCCGGGCAGCGACCGATCAACAACGTCGTCGACATCACCAACTACGTGATGCTGTTGACCGCGCAGCCGCTGCACGCCTTCGACCTCGACCAGGTCCCGGGCGGTGCGCTGACAGTCCGGGCCTCATCCCAGGGGGAGAAGATGACGACCCTCGACGACGTCGAGCGGACCTTCGACGCCGAGACCGTCCTCGTCTGCGACGCCAACGGTCCCTCCGGCATCGCCGGGATCATGGGCGGGCAGCGCAGCGAGGTCTCCGACGAGACGACGAACGTCCTGCTCGAGGTCGCCAACTGGAACGGGACCAACATCCTGCGCACCTCGCGGATGCTGGGCCTGCGCTCGGAGGCTTCATCGCGCTTCGAGAAGCAGCTGCACCCCGCGCTCTGCATGCGGGCACAGCGGATCGCCTCGCGGCTGATCGTCGAGCTCTGCGGCGCGAAGCTGGTGCCGGGGACGATCGACGTCGCCGCAGAGATCCCGGAGCCGCGGCGGCTGACCCTGCGCGGCGAGCGGGTCGAGGGCCTGCTGGGCATGCGGATCGAGCAGGCCGACCAGATCGCCTACCTGGAGCGGCTCGGCTTCGGCGTCGAGGCTGCTGGCGCGGATCTCGAGGTCACGGTCCCGCCCGACCGCCACTACGACGTCACCCGCGAGGTCGATCTGATCGAGGAGGTGGGCCGGGTCCACGGGCTCGACGAGCACCTGCCCAGCACCCTGCCCGCCGTTGCTGGCCGGGTCGGTGGCCTGACCCGCGAGCAGCGGTTGCGGCGCCGTGCCGAGGACTCGCTGCGGGACCTCGGCTTCGACGAAGTCGTCGGCTGGAGCTTCACCGACCCAGGTGAGGCAAAGCGGCTGCGTATAGAGCCGGACGATCCCCGCGTCGCCGGAATTGTCCTCTCCAACCCTCTCTCCGAGGACCAGTCGGTGATGCGGACGACCGTCCTCGGCTCGCTGCTGGACGTCGCCCAGCGCAACCAGGCCCACGGCGCCACCCGCATCGCGATCTTCGAGTCCGGCCGCGTCTACCTCACTTCCCCGCCGCCGGGACGGAAAAGTCCCTATATCGAGGGAAATCGTCCCGTCGGCGTGCTTTCGGGGGTGTTCCCGGGAGAGCGGGAGGCGCCGGACCATGAGCCGCACCGGATCGGATGTCTCGCCGTGGGTCCGCCGGTGGCCAAGTCCTGGCGTGGGGGCGGTGAGCCCGCGGACTTCTTCGCGCTCAAGGGAACGCTCGAAGCGCTGGCGGGGCAGCTCGGCTCCGAGCTCTCTTTCGAGCCCGCCGGGGAGCCGTTCCTGCACCCGGGCCGGTCCGCCCGCGTGAGCGTGGCTGGCGAGCCCGCCGGCTGGATCGGCGAGCTGCACCCACTTGTCTGCCGGGAGTGGGACATCGAGTCCGCCGTCGGCTTCGAAGTCGATCTGGCGATCCTCCTCGCCACTGCCTCGGCGGGTGAGGAGACCTTCGAGGACGTGACCAGCTTCCCCGCCGTCAACCAGGACATCGCCGTCGTCCTTCCCGCTGAGGTATCCGCTGCCCAGCTGCGCGAGGCGGTTCTCGCCGGAGGCGGAGAGCTGCTGCGCGCGGCCGAGGTCTTCGACCTCTACGAGGGCGAGCAAGTTGGCGAGGGCCGCAAGAGCCTCGCTCTGCGGCTCGAGTTCCGCGCGGCCGACCGGACGCTGACCGACGAGGAGGTCGCCGAGCGGCGCAGCGCTATCGAGGCGGAGCTGGCCAAGATCGGGGGGTCTGCGTGGCTGAGTCAGTCGCCCAACCTCTCGACGGCGATCCAGCCGCACGGGTGCTCGTCGCCGGTGCTTCCGGCTTCACCGGGGCCCTGGCGGCGCAGATCGTCTGGCGCCACCAGAAGCTGGAGCTGGTCGCCGTCACCTCGCGCAGCGACGCCGGCACCCGGCTGGACCGTCTCTACCCGCGCTACCGGGTGCCGCTCGAGCTGACCGAGCTCGATCTGGACCGGATCGAGGGGGTCGACGCCGCGATCGTCGCCTACCCGCACGGTGCGTCCGCGCCCGCGGTCGCGGCCCTGCGGGGGCTCGGCGCGCTCGTGGTCGACCTCTCCGCCGACTTCCGCCTGCGCGACCTGCCCACCTATGAGCGCTGGTACGGGGAGCACGGTGCGCCGGAGCTGCTCGAGGGCGCCGTGTACGGGCTCACCGAGCTCTACCGCGACGAGCTGCGCGAGGCGGAGCTGGTGGCGACGCCCGGCTGCTACCCGACTGCCAGCGTCCTCGCGCTGGCGCCCCTGGCCGAGAAGGGCCTGCTCGCGGACGTCGTCATCGACGCCAAGCAAGGGGTGTCGGGCGCCGGGCGCGGCGGCGGCGACGCGATGCACTACGTCTCGATGGATGAGAACGCCTTCGCCTACAAGACCGAGGGCCACCGCCACCGGCCCGAGATCGAACAGGAGCTGGCGGCGCTTGGCAGTCCGGCGCCGGTCACCTTCGTCCCGCACCTGCTGCCGCTTGACCAGGGTGAGCTGACCAGCTGCTACGCCCAGACCAGCGAGCCGATCTCGAAGGACGAGGTGCAGGCGCTCTACCGGGAGCGCTACGCCGGCGAGCCCTTCGTCCACGTCGTCGACGGCCCCCCGGGGTTGCGCGACGTGCGTGACACCAACCACTGTCACGTCTACGTCACCGTCGAGGAGCGGGGGAGGGTGCTCGCCTTCTCGGCGCTCGACAACCTCTGGATGGGGGCCTCGGGGCAAGGCGTTCAGAACCTCAACCTGATGCTTGGGCTCGAGGAGACGACGGGTCTGCTGTGAGCGACGGATTCTTCAAATCGCGCTGGGTGACGCCACCTCCCGGGGTCGAGGAGCTCGACCCTGCCCAGCTCGCGCCAGGCTTCCGGGCTGGCGGAGCGCACTGCGGGCTCAAGGGGGGAGGCAAGACCGACATCGGCCTCCTCGTCTGCGACGCGCCGGACGTGACTTCCTCGATCCTGCTCACCCGCAACGCTTCGGCCGCGGCGCCGGTGCGCGTCTGTCGCAAGCGCTGCGAGCGGGGGGCGATCCGCGCCGCCGTAGTCAACGCCGGCAACGCCAACGCCGAGACCGGAGAGCAGGGCTACGCCGACGCGGTCGCGATGTGCGACGAGGCGGCGGCCAGGTTGGGGTTGCGGCCGGAGACGGTCGCCGTCGCCGAGACCGGGGTGATCGGGGTGCCGCTGCCGATCGACGCCGTCCTAGCCGGGATTGGCGAGGCGGCGGGCGGCCTCTCGGAGACCGGGGGCGCGGCCTTCTCCGACGCGATCCTCACCACCGACCGCTGGCCGAAGCGCTGCACGGTGCGGGCCGGCGGCGTGACGCTTTCCGCCCAGGCCAAGGGTGGCGGCATGATCCAGCCGAACATGGCAACGATGCTCTGCTTCGTCCAGACCGACGCGGTGATCGAGAATCCCGATGCGGCGCTACGTGCCGCCACCGACGCCTCCTTCGAGCGGATCACCGTCGACGGGCAGATGAGCACTAACGACACGGTTTTGCTGCAGGCGACCGGTGCCGCGGGGGCGCCGCTGCCGGAGGGCTTGCTCGAGGCCGTCCTGCTCCAGCTCGCGATCGAGGTCGTCGCCGACGGCGAGGGCTCCGATCGGATCTGCCGGGTCCAGGTCGACGGCGCCGCGAGCGCCGCCGAGGCCGAGCGCGTCGCCCGGGCGATCGCCAACTCGCCGCTGGTGAAGACGGCGCTCTTCGGCCGCGACCCCAACTGGGGCCGAATCGCGCAGGCGGCCGGCATGGCGCTCGCCGGCGAGGACCTCGAGGAGATCGGCGGCGATTCGATCGACAACGCCGAGCTCGGCGAGGAGATCGCCGAGGCCGAGCTCGGCCTGCGGCTCGACCGCGGCGAGCACGGCGCTCACGTTTGGTTCTCGGACCTCGGCTACGAGTACGTGCGGATCAACGCGGAGTACACGACATGAATCCAGGACGCTGCAAACCGGCGCATCTCGGGGTCTTCGGTCGGTTGCCTCGGGTCACGCACAACAGCGCGCTCCCCGCGGCGCCCTCCCTGCATCCCCCGACCTGCTTGGTTTTCGCGCCCTGGGAAAGGTTGAAAATTCATGAACCTGTCGAGTGACGCACATGTCGGGACTCTTCTCGAGGCCCTGCCCTACATCAAGGAGTTCCACGGCCGTACGGTGGTAATCAAGTATGGCGGCGCGGCGATGCGCGATGAGGCGCTGCGGGAGCACTTCGCTACCGACGTTGTGTTGCTCAAGTACGTTGGCCTCAATCCGGTCGTCGTTCACGGCGGCGGTCCCGAGATCACCGAGTACATGGACCGCCTCGGCATGGAGGTGCGCTTCCACGAAGGCCTGCGCGTCTCAGATGCAGAGACCGTCGAGGTGGCAAAGATGGTCTTGCGTGGCAAGATCAATGGCGACATCGTGCAACGGCTCAATCGCCACGGCCAACGGGCAGTGGGCCTTTCTGGTGAGGATGGCTCTCTGCTGAAAGCGACGCTAGTGCCGAACACCGAGGACGTTGGCTATGTCGGATCGATCGAGAGTGTCGATGTCGATGTGCTCAATCACATCGCCGAGGACTACATCCCAGTAATTGCGTCCTCGGCGTCCGATCCAACCACTGGCCAGCCCTACAACGTGAATGCAGACGAGGCGGCTGGCAAGGTTGCAGCGGCCCTCGGCGCTTATAAGGTGATCTTCCTGACCGACGTCGTCGGATGGCTAGAGAAAGCAGGCGATGCGGATTCTCTGATCGCGCAGGCAACCGTCGAGGAGGTCGAGAAGGAACTCTTCGAGATTGGCGGAGGTATGCGACCCAAGCTCCAGGCCTGCGTAGACGCGATCAATGGGGGTGCCCAATCAGCCCACATTATTGACGGCCGCAAGCCCCATAGCCTCCTACTGGAGTTGTTCACCGATGTTGGTGTTGGGACATGGGTCACACCATGAACCTGACCGACCTGCAGGCGCTCGAGGAGCGCTACCTGATGCGGACCTACCGGCGCGCGCCGGTCGAGTTCGTGCGCGGCGAGGGCGCCCTGCTCTGGGACGCCGAGGGTCGGGAGTACCTCGACTTCCTCGCCGGCATCTCCGTCTGCACGGTGGGCCACTGCAATCCCGACGTGGTCGAGGCGGTGCGCGAGCAGGCCGGTCGCCTGATGCACACCTCCAACCTCTTCTACACCGAGCCGATGGTGCGGCTGGCCGAGCGCCTCTCGGGTTCGAGCCTCGGCGGTCGCGTCTTCTTCTCCAACTCGGGCACCGAGGCCAACGAGTGCGCGATCAAGATCGCCCGCAAGCACGCTCACCGGCGGGGCATCGAGGCTCCGGAGATCGTCAGCTTCGAGCGCGATTTCCACGGCCGCACCTACGGTGCCCTCGCGGCGACCCCGGCGCTCGCGGCCAACCCCGAGCTGGCCCCGATGCTGCCCGGGTTCCGCTCGGTGCCGCTGAACGACGCCGATGCGCTGCGCGCCGCTGTGGGGGAGAGCACCGCCGCGGTCCTGATCGAGCCGATCCAGGGCGAGGCGGGGATCTACCCGGTCGGCGAGGAGGCCCTGCTCGCCGCGCGCGAGGCCTGCGACGAGGCCGGTGCGCTCCTAATCCTCGATGAGATCCAGACCGGGATGGGCCGCACCGGCTCGCTTTGGGCGTACGAGCAGACCCCGGTGCGCCCCGATGTGCTGACCAGCGCCAAGGCACTCGGCGGCGGCATGCCGATCGGCGCCTGCGTCACGACGCCCGAGGTAGGCGAGGTGCTGGAGCCAGGCGATCACGGCTCGACCTTTGCCGCGGGGCCGGTCGCCTGCGCAGCGGCCCTTGCCGTGCTTGAGATAGTCGACGATCCGGCGCTGCTGCGGAGCGTTCGCGAGCTGGGGGACCGGCTCCGCACCGGTCTCCTTGACCTCGATGGCGTGCGCGAGGTCCGCGGCCGAGGCCTGATGCTCGGGGTCGGACTGGAGGACGAGCTGGACGCCGCCGCGGTCGGGGCCGATCTGCTCGCGCGCGGCTTGATCGTCAACGTCCCCGAGCCCCGGACGCTGCGGCTCCTGCCACCTCTGACGATCGGTATAGATCAGGTCGAGCGAGCCGTCACGCTGATCGGCGAGAGCCTTTCGGCTGAGTCCTAGCGGCCCTCTTCGAAGAACCGATCCGCAGCCTCTAGCAGGAGCGGCTTGATCGCCTGCCAGCGGCGCTCCACCTCAGTGCGACCGGAGACTGGGATCGCCATCAGCAGCCCGCGGATCAACGAGATCGAGGCGTCGAGCAGCACCGGGTACTCGGTGCTCTCGAACTGGTCAGGGAAGAGCGTCGCCGAGGTCGCGGCGAGGATCCCCTCGATCCTGCGCTCGAGGTCGCGCAGCGCCTTTGCCAGCTCGGGCTCCGACCAGGCGGCGACCCAGAGCTGTGCGGCGGCCAGTGCGGCGGGGGAGGTGAACTGCTGCCAGGCGGCGTCGAGCACCGCCTCACGACGCTCGGGCTCGCGCAAAGCCGAGAGGTCGATCTGGTCGAGGCTCTCCTGGACAAGGCCCAGGGCGATCTCGGTGACGGCCTCTATCAGCAGGCTCTCGCGAGTCGGGAAGTAGTGCATCAGGGTGCTCTGCGCGACCCCCGCCCGTTCGGCGACCCGGCGCGTGGTCAGCTTGGCGTAGCCCTCCTCGACCAGACTCCGATTGGTCGCCTCGAGGATCGCGTGGCGGCTCGCCTCGCGCTGCTCGGCGCGGGTCTGGCGCCTCGGCTTCTCGATAACTTCATCGATCATCTGATCGGCGATGCTACTGTAGCCCGGCAACTCATCGATCAAACGATCGATAAGTAACGAAAGGCGCAAGCGAGAGCCGTGGCAGACGACCAGATCAGCGGATCGCGAATGAGGCGAGCGGCGTCGATCGCCGGTGTAGCGGCCGGTGTAGCGGCTCGCAGCGCCACCGCCAAAGCCGTTTCGGGCCGCTCCGAGGCCCGCCAGGCCGCCGCGGCCCGCCAGCAGCTGAAGTCGGCGGAAGCCCTGGTCAAGGTGCTGGGCAACATGCGCGGCGCCGCGATGAAGATCGGCCAGACGCTTTCCACGGTCGACCTGGGCATGGTCCCCGAGGAGGTGCGGCCGCGCTTCCAGGAGATCCTCGCCAGCCTCCAGCAGGACGCCGAGCCGGTCAGCTTCAAGGCGATCTCGAAGGTGGTTACCGGCGATCTCGGCGGTCGCCTCTC
>Ga0157380_10000926_pt1 | contig 18498 bp, 19 predicted proteins | sample S35metaG_FD_119757 | JGI IMG/M metagenome (GOLD analysis project Ga0157380, IMG submission 119757) | Switchgrass rhizosphere microbial communities from Kellogg Biological Station, Michigan, USA - S3-5 metaG | ecosystem: Host-associated > Plants > Roots > Rhizosphere > Soil | place: USA... | reverse complement strand
GATGTCGAGGCCTATCTCGCGGCGCATGCGCTGACGGGAGTGGCGTTTGTCGCCTGAGCCGTCGCCGGCCGGTGCCAAGGTACGGGCCGTGGCGGCGCAGGTCGTCGCGCGGGTGCTAGAGGAGCGCGTTCCGGCCGATGATCTGCTGCCCGCGGCCGGTGTCACCGCTCGCGACCAGCCGCTGCTCGCAGCGCTCGTGTTCGGTGCCTTGCGCTGGCACTACCGGCTCGAGTGGCAGGCCAAGCGGTTGCTCACGCGGCCGCTCGCGCGCGACCAAGCCGCTCTCGGTGCGCTGCTGCGCATCGGTTTGCTGCAGCTACAGGAGCTGCGGGTCCCGGAGCACGCGGCGGTGTCTGCCACGGTCGATGCCACGGTAGTGCTCGGGCTACGCAGCGCGCGCGGGCTCGTGAACGCGGTGCTGCGGCGTTTTCAGCGCGAGCGCGAGCAGCTGGCACAGGCCGCGCTGCAAGCCGACGAGGCGCGATTCGCGCACCCGTCCTGGCTCGTCGACGCGATCCGCGCCGACTATCCGCACGACTGGCAAGCGGTTCTCGCTGCGAACAACGCGCCGCCCCCGATGTGGCTGCGCGTCAATCTGCTGCGCACGACGCGCGCGGCCTATCTCGCCAAGCTCCAGGAGGCCGGGCTGGCTGCGGCCGCTGCACCGGACGTCGAGTCCGCTGTGTGTCTCGTCGAGCCGATTGGCGTGGACATGCTGCCGGGGTTCGCGACGGGCGAGGTGTCGGTGCAGGACCTGTCTGCGCAGCATGCCGCTCGACTGCTGGAGCTCGACGCCGGGCAGCGAGTGCTCGACGCGTGCGCGGCCCCCGGCGGCAAGACCGGTCACATCCTCGAGGCGATGTCCGGGCGAGGGGCGGTCTGGGCCGTCGATCGCGACGGCGCGCGGCTCGACCGAGTGCGCGACAACCTCGAGCGTCTCGGCTTGCCGGCGAAGCTCGTGGCGGGGGACGCGACGGCACCCGCCGAGTGGTGGGACGGCGAGCCGTTCGACCGAATTCTCATTGACGCGCCGTGCAGCGCGACCGGCGTGATCCGCCGCCATCCCGACATCAAGGTGCTGCGCCGCCCGGCCGACGTCGAGCGCGCGGTCGCCCTCCAATCCCGCTTGCTCCAGGCGTTATGGCCGCTGCTGCGCGCGGGCGGGCGGCTCGTCTATGCGACTTGTTCGGTTCTGAAGCGGGAAAACGACGAGCAGATCGCCGCTTTTCGCGCCGCAGAGCCGACGATCGAGGCCGAGGACGCCGTGGCGTCCCTGCAACTACTGCCCGAAGAGGCACGCGGCGATGGCTTCTATTATGCTTGGTTGCGAAAGCCGCAAGTGTTGCGAATGCCCAGTGGATCTCCCGCGCAACCATAGTCCTCTCGAGACGGCTCTGGCGCGCCTGCGCTCCGGGGTCAGGGCATTGGTTTGTGTCATCGCCGCCACGCTCGCAGTTGGCGTTGCTGCGCAACCGCTCGTCACGCCGGCACCGCCTGTCGTGATCGAAGAGCAAGACGATCCGGGCTTTTTCGAGGTTCGTTCGGCCATGGCCGAGCTGCGCGACGGCGTGTATTTCTTGAACGCCGTCGTCGCGTATCGACTGTCGACCGAGGCGAGCGACGCACTGCACTCGGGAGTGCCGCTCGGGATTCGGCTCGACGTCGAAATCGTCCACCCGCGCCGCTGGTGGTTCGACAATGAGAATGCCGCACTACTTCAGGCGTACCAGCTCGAATATCACGCGCTCAGCGAGCGCTACATCGTGCTCAACCTCAATAGTGGCGACCAAGTTTCGTTCGGGTCGCTGTTCGGCGCTCTCGAGTATCTCGGACGCGTCGAACGCTTGCCCCTGATCGATGCCGCAGTGATCGACGACGGCCGCGGGTACTACGTGCGCCTGCGCGCCGTTCTCGACGAAGAGCAATTTCCCGGGCCATTGCGGTTGCTCGCCTTCTGGCGTCGCGACTGGTCGATCGCGAGCGAGTGGTACCGATGGCCATTGCTAAGCGAATAAGAAGCGCGTTCCTGACGCTGCTCGCGGTTCTCGGAATACTGCTGTGGTTGGTCGCGCTGCTGTCGTTCACGCGCGTCACCGAGAATTCGGACGAGTTTGCGCAGCGGCAATACTGGATCCTGCTGATCAACTCCATCGGTATCACGGTGCTGCTCGCGCTCATCGTGAGCAATCTGTGGCAGCTCGTGCGCGATTACCGGCGCCACGTGCCCGGATCGCGACTCCGCGCGCGCATGGTATCGGTGCTCGTGATGGTGGCGATCACGCCGCTCGTCGGCGTCTACATTTTCTCCGTCGAGTTCATCAACCGCGGGATCGACAACTGGCTCAATGTCGACGTCGAGAAAGGCCTCGGCGACGCGCTCGAGCTCGGCCAGACGGTGCTCGACATCCAGACGCGCAGCCGGGTCGAAGAGGTGAACGAGTTCGCGCAGCAGCTCGCCGGCGTCACCGGCGATCAACTCGCGACGAAGTTGAATGCGCTGCGGGCGGGCAGCGATGCGTTGGAGGTCACCGTTTACGGCCAGAATCGGATCCTGGGTTTCGCGTCGCTCGATCTCGAGCCCGCCACGACCCGTTATCCGACGGACGAGGTGTTGCTGCAGCTGCGGCAGCAAGGGCAGTACGTCAGCGTGGAGCCGCAACCCGACGGCGCCTATCAGATCCTGGCCGCTGCGGCTTTCACGTTTTCCACCCCCAACGACGAGCGCGGCTTCGTGCAGGCGAAATTTCCGCTGGAGCAACGGCTCAGCACGCTCGCTAACGCCGTTCAGGGCAGCTACAACCAGGTGAAGGAGCTCACGTATCTGCGCACGGCGTTGAAGTACAGCTTCACGCTGACGTTGAGTCTGGTGCTCCTGATCTCGCTGTTGGCGTCCGTCTACGGAGCCTTCTTCTTCTCCCGGCGTTTGGTCACGCCGATCCAACTGTTGATGCAGGGTACCCGAGCCGTCGCGCGCGGCGACTTTGCGACGCGCGTGCCGACGCCGGCTCGCGACGAGATCGGTTTCCTCGTGCACTCGTTCAACGACATGACCCAGCGGCTCGCGCGTGCGAGCGAGGACGCGCTCCAGAGTCAGCAGCAGGTCGAACGCGAGCGGCGCAAGCTCGAGGTGATCCTCGCCCGTCTATCGACCGGCGTCGTCTCGCTCGAGCCCGATTTGCGAATTCGGACGGCCAACCAAGCGGCGAGCGCGATTCTCGGCGTCAATCTCGAGACGCATGTCGGCGAGTCGATCGTCCAACTCGCGCAGAGCGAGCCCCTGCTCGAACAGTTCGTGGGCGTGGCGCAAGCCCATCTGCAAGGCGGCGACCGAGAGTGGCGGGAACAAATCATGCTGCGTGCGGAGGGCGGTCGACGGGTTTTAATGTGCGCGTGCACCGAGTTGCCCGGCGACACCGACAGCCCGAACGGCTACGCGATCGTGTTCGACGACATCACGACGCTGCTGCAGGCGCAGCGCGACGCGGCGTGGGGCGAGGTGGCACGGCGGCTCGCGCACGAGATCAAGAATCCGCTGACCCCGATCCAGCTCTCAGCCGAGCGGCTGCGGCGCAAGTATTTGAAGCCGGATTCCGGTGAGGCTGAGCTATTGGACCGAGCGACGCACACCATCATCCAGCAGGTCGAAGCGATGAAACAGATGGTGAACGCGTTCAGCGAGTACGCGCGCACCCCGCGGATGGAGATCACGCGCGTCGACGTCAACGGGTTGATTACCGAGCTGTGCGATCTGTACGCTCACCAAGAGAAGCCGCTGGCGATCACGTTGTCATTGAGCCGAGATCTGCCCCCTATCGAAGCAGACGCCGGCCGGCTGCGGCAGGTGCTGCACAACCTGCTGCGTAACTCACTCGAGGCGATGGAGCATCAAGACGAGGCGCGCGTCGAGGTCTCGACACGCATCAGCGCCACGGACTCGGGGCTGGTGGAGATCAGGGTGGCGGATAACGGTCCCGGCTTCTCGCGCGACATCGTGCACCAAGCATTCGAACCGTACGTGACGAGCAAGCCCAAAGGAACAGGGCTAGGCCTCGCGATCGTCAAGAAGCTCGTCGAGGAGCACGGCGGCCAGATCAACGCGCGCAACCGTGAGCAGGGCGGAGCCGAGATCAGTATACTCATCCCGATCGCAGTCGACGTGGGCGGGCAATCGTTCACTCGGCGCCACGACCACAGGAGAGAACGCGCATGAGCGCGCGAATTCTAGTAGTCGATGACGAAGCCAACATTCGGGCTTTAATCGACGAAATCCTGAGTGAGGAAGGGTACGACGTAACGACTGCCGCGGACGCCAAGGAAGCGCGTGGCGCTCGGAAACGGCACGAGTTCGACCTCATTCTGCTCGACATTTGGATGCCGGACACCGACGGCATCTCGCTGCTCCGTGAATGGTCGGAAGGCGGCTCGACGGGCACCGTCGTCATGATGTCCGGCCACGGCACCGTCGATACCGCAGTAGAAGCCACGCGCTTGGGCGCCGTCGATTTCGTCGAGAAGCCCGTCTCGCTCGCGAAGCTGTTGCGCACGGTCGAGCGAGCGCTCGCCTCGCGCCGCAGCAAGGAGCAACGGCGGGGACTCGTGACGCGCAATGTGGCGCCCGCCGGCAAGAGCCAACCGATGCGTTTGTTACGGGAGCAGATCGCTCGCGTCGCGCAGCACAACGCACACACGTTGTTCACGGGCGAACCCGGCAGCGGCCGCGAGTTGTTCGCCCGCTACCTGGCCAACCAGAGCGCGCAGGCACGCGGCCCGTTCGTCGCGGTCATGGGCGGGGATTTGAGCGACGAGAACGCGCAGCGCGAGCTCCTCGGCGACGGCACCGAGCCCGGTGCCTTCGAACGCGCCGGAGGCGGAATTCTGTTCATCCAGGAGCTCGGCGAGCTCGGCGGTCAAGCGCAGCGTCTGCTGCTGAGCGCGCTGGAGCAGGGCAGCTACCGCATCACGGGCCAAACCTCGGACCGACCTTTCGAGTGCCGCGTCTTGAGCAGCGCGTTTCAGTCGTTCGAGCGCAGCGACACGCTGCGGCCCGAGCTCCTTTCGCACTTGAGCGTCGTCGTCATCCGCGTGCCGCCGCTGCGCGAATACCCCGAGGACGTGCCCGAGCTGCTCCGCCATCACGTCGACCTGCTCGTCGACACGGAGGGGCTGCCGTTTCGGCGATTCAGCGTCGCGGCGCAGAATCGGTTGCGCAACTACCCGTGGCCGCGCAACGTGCGCGAGTTGCGGAACATGGTAAAGCGCCTACTGATCCTCGGCGGTCCCGAGGAAATTTCCTTGACCGAAGTCGAATCGCAGCTTGCGACCGACACGGCCGATCGAGAACCGCTCGTCAAGCAGGACCTGCTCGCAATGCCGTTGCGCGAGGCGCGCGAGCATTTCGAACGCGCGTATCTCCAACAGCAGCTCCTCCTGTGCGGCGGCAAAGTGGGGCAGCTTGCCAAGCGCGTCGGCATGGAGCGCACGCATCTCTACCGCAAGCTGCGCTCTCTCGGCGTCGATTTCCGTCAGTCCTTGACGGACGACTAATCCCGCTAGTTCGGGACCTTCATCAACAGCGTGTCGATACCCGCGTCGCGCAGTCGACGCTGGGTGCGCTTCGCCGCATCTAGATCGTCGATCGGGCCGATGCGCACGCGGTTGAACACGTCGTCCTCGAGCGTGACGCGTTGCACGTGGGATTCGAACCCGAGCAGAGCAAGGCTGGCCTTGAGCCGATCCGCATCCGCCGCGGCGCTGAACGAACCGGCTTGCAGCAGGAAGCTCCCTGGAGCTACCGCGGGCCGCTGCTGGGCCGCCGGCGCGGCAGGGACCTCTTCGTCGGGCACGACGACCTCGAACTGCGGCAGGATTTCGTAGAAATCGAAGCGATTCACTCTGGGCGGAGCGCGCTCCGCGGGGGCCGGCTCGGCTCGCGCCGACGACCGCGGCGCCGCCCTCGCCGTTGCGGGCTGTACCACAGCAACGGCGGTCGACGGCGATGCACGGGTGTCGCTGCCGGCGGGCACGCGCAGGTAAACGCCAATCGCAACAACGAGGCCGAGCGAGAGGCCGAACAACATCCACACCCAACCGGGCACGGTTTCTCTGCGGCGCGAATTGTGATTGCGGCGAGCCATCGCGGGAGCCGATCTTTTAGACGGCGCCAATTCTAACCGAGAGATCGCCGCGCTGCCGGTCGTGTTAGACCTCGAGCGGGTCGATGTCGATACTCCAGCGCGCGCGCCGCGCGGCTGGCGAGTTGCGCACCGCGAGCAGCGTGCGCTCGACGAGTCGATGCAGCGGTGCCCGTTCGGCGCTGCGAAGGAGCAGCTGAGCACGGTAGCGACCGTCCTTGCGTTCCATCGGCAGCGGCGCGGGACCCAAAACCGCCACCGCGCTCTGCTCGGAAGCCGCAGCTACGCTGCGCACGTGCTCGAGGAACGCGAGCGCGTCATCGCGGCGCGCCGCTTCCGCGTGCCAGACGGCGAGGTGCGCGAACGGCGGCCAATCGGCTTCGCGGCGCTCGACGAGCGCGAGCGTCGCGAAGGCCGTGTAGTCGCCTTCGAGCAGGCATTTGAGCAGCGGATGATCCGGATAATGGGTTTGAATCACGACCTCGCCGGGGCGATCGGCGCGACCCGCGCGGCCGGCGACTTGCAGGATCGTCTGCGCGAGCCGCTCGTGGCTGCGCGGATCGGTGCCGAACAGCCCTTGATCGGCGTTCAGCACGCCGACGAGCGTCACACGCGGAAAGTCATGGCCCTTCGTCAGCATCTGCGTGCCGATTAGAATCTCGACGTTGCCGGCCTCGACGTCGTGCAAGACGGCGGCGAGCGAACCTTTGCGGCTCGTGCTGTCGCGATCGAGGCGCGCAATCCGCGCTGCCGGAAACAACCCTGCGAGCTCGTCGCCGACGCGCTGAGTGCCGGCGCCGACGGCGACTCGCTCGCCGCCGCACGTGCGGCACGCGATCTCGAGCCGGCGCTCCGCCCCGCAATGATGGCAGCGCACAACAGCAGATTTCGCATGCACGGTCATACGCGCGTCGCAGCGTCGGCATTGCTCGGCTACCTTGCAGTTCGGGCAAAACAACGCCGGCGCGAAGCCCCGGCGATTCAAGAACAGCAACACCTGGTTGCCGGCGGTGAGGTGCTGGCCGATGGCAGAGATCAACGGCGTCGATAGCGCTTGCCGGCTCGCATGGCGATTCAGATCCACGACTCGCACCTTCGGCACGCCAGCGCTGCCGATGCGCTTCGGTAGGCTCAACTTCTCGTAGCGGCCCTGCGCCGCGTTGTTGAATGTTTCGAGCGACGGCGTCGCGGAGCCGAGCACGATAGGAATGTTCAAGCGTTGGGCGCGGACAACGGCGAGATCGCGAGCCGAGTAACGAAAGCCGCGTTGCTGCTTGTACGAAGCGTCGTGCTCCTCGTCGACGATGATGAGGCCCGGCGACGGCAACGGTGCAAACACGGCGGATCGCGTGCCGACGACGAGCCGCGCCTCGCAGCGGTAGGCGCGCCGCCACGCGTCGAACCTCTCCCGCTCGGTCACAGCCGAATGCAGCACGGCGAGCTGCTCGCCGAACCTTTCGCGCAAACGGCGCACGAGCTGCGGTGTCAGGCCGATCTCGGGCACCAACAGCAATGTCTGGCGGCCCGCCGCCAGTTCCGCTGCGATGAGCCTCAAGTAAACCTCGGTCTTGCCGCTGCCGGTTACACCGTGCAGCAGATAGCTGCGGAATCCCTTGCGCGCCGCCTGCGTCGCCGCGATCGCAGCGAGGACGCCGCGCTGATCGGCGGTGAGCTCGGGCTCGGGCCCTCTCGCCTCGTGCGCGAGAGCAACCCGCGGGTGTTCCGTCGGCGCCGCGGGCTCGACCCAGCCCTTGACCGCGAGCCGCTCGATCGTGCCGGCGGCGACGTCGTGTGCCTTGAGCTCGTCCGCGGTCAACGCCCGTGCGCGGAGCGCCGCGAGCGCGCGCGACTGTTGCCGGTGCGTGCGCGGCAGCTGCGCGAGGTCTTGAGCAGCCCCAAGCGCCGTCAGTTGCCACGTGGGTTCGGGCGGCTCGTCGATCGCGCGGCCTTCGCGCAGCAACCCTGGCAGCGCGTGGGTGAGCACGGTACCCAACGGATGGTGGTAGTACTCGGCGGCCCACCGTAACGATTGAAGGAGCTCTGCGCCGAGAGCAGGGCTCGCGTCGAGCACACTGCCGATCGTCTTGAGGCGTGCCGGCGAAACGTCGGTGGCCGCCGGATGGTCGACGACGATGCCGATCCGCTCGCCCCGTCCGAACGGGACGCGCACGCGACAGCCGAGTGCCGGCAGAGCGCCGGCCGGTGCCAGATAGTCGAACGCGTCGGCGAGCGGCACCGGTACCGCCACCCTGACCAATTGTTTGCTGCTGCTCATCGGGGGCGCGATTATGTGACTAGAAACGCCCGTTGGGTCAATGACTTAACGGCGACGACGAAACTGTCAACCGCCGCCGCCGTCCGGCCGTTATGGTCTGCATCGAATGGCTGAAAGCGTGGGAATCCAATAGCGGACTTCGGCCACGGAGTGGCGGTAGTGGAGTTAGCATTGAGCATCGCTCGGCGCGAAGCGAGCCTCGACAGGGAGGAGGCTCTGGATTCAGGAGCAGAGATCGAGGCTTTCTTGCGTGAGGTCGAAGCGCGAGCGTATCGCATCGCGCTCGTCCATATTCGCGATCGCGGCGAGGCGCTCGACATTGTGCAAGATGCCATGATCCGGCTCGTGCGCCGCTATGCGGATCGGCCGAGCGCCGAGTGGCCGCCGTTGTTCTATCGGATCTTGCAGAATCGGATCCGGGACGTGCAGCGACGGCGCATCGTGCGCTCGCGAGTCTTGAGCTTCTTCGGCGGCACGGCCTCGGAGGAGGAGCACGATCCGATCGCCGAAGCACCGGCGCCGATCGGCGAGAATCCGCTCGAGCGCGCGAAGGCCGCCGACGCGATGCAGGCGCTCGAGCAGGCGCTGCTCGAGTTGCCGGCGCGGCAGCGGGAGGCGTTCACGCTGCGCAACTTCGAGGGGCTCGATGTCGCGCAGACGGCTATCGCGATGAGTTGCACGGAAGGCAGTGTGAAAACGCATTATTCGCGCGCCATTCATCGGCTGCGCGAGATGCTCGCGGACTACGCCGAGGAGCAGTGAGATGAGTGACGAAAAGCACGACAGCGACTTCGAGCGCCGCACGAAACGGGCGTTCGACGACAGCGTGACGGCGCTCGATGCGGCAACGCGCTCGCGGCTCACTCAGGCGCGCTATCGAGCGCTCGCGGAGCGCAAGGCCATACGCGCCGGCGGTTGGCGCTGGGCGCTCGTTCCTGCGGGGACCTTGGCCGCAACCGCCCTCGTCGTATGGCTGACCGTCTGGCAAACGCCGCCCGCGCACGATGCCGTGCAGTCGGCGGCGCTCGGTGATCTCGAGATTCTGCTGGGCGATGAAGATCTCGAGATGCTCGACGAGGAGCTCGAGTTCTACGGTTGGCTCGAGGAACAGCCGGAGTTTGCCGGTGCGGACGACAGCGTCGGTTGATGCGCAGTGTACGCGCCGCTGTGCTCGCGCTCGGCTGCTGCTGGCTTGCGGGCATAGGCGCGCAGGAGCCCGAGCCGGCGGAACCGGGTCCGGACTTGGACTTTCTCGAGTATCTCGGCGCGTGGGCCGAAGAGGACGATGAGTGGCTCGCGATCGAGGAGTGGCAGAAGGACAACGCTGCTGCGCCCGACGAGGATCCTGACGGGTCCGAGAGACGTGAGGGTGAGGAAGATGAAAGCGAATAGCCTCGTTGCAACGTGCATCGTGTTGCTCGCCTTGCTGGCGGGCACAGCACGCGCGCAGGGCGTCGAGTGGGGGGACCTGAGCGAGGACCAGCGGCGATTACTGGCACCGCACGAGCAAACGTGGGCCGAGCTCGAGCCGCTACGCCAGCAACAGATCGCTCGCGGCGCCGAGCGTTGGCTCGAGATGAACGGGCGCGATCGCAATCTCGCACAGGAGCGCTTCCAGCTTTGGAGCGGTATGAGCGAGGAGCAGCGTGCGGCCGCGCGGCAGCGCTATCAGGAATTTCGCCGCCTGCCGCCCGAGGAGCGAGCGCGCCTCATCGACGTCTATCGCCGGTATCGCATGATGTCGCCCGAGCGGCGCATGGAGCTACGGCAACGCTTCCGCGAATTGTCGCCGGAGCAGCGGCAGATGTTGCGCGAGCGACGGCTGCGTCAGCCGCTTCCGCGCTGAGGCTAGAGGGTTTTGACGCCCTGCACGAGTTCGGCGACTTTTGCTTGGCCGTCGCCGTACAGCATGCGGGCATGATCTAGATAGAACAGCGCGTTCTCGATCCCGGAGAACCCCGCGCCCTGACCCCGCTTGATGACGATGACGTTCTTGGCTTTGTCCGCGTTCAAGATCGGCATCCCGTAGATCGGGCTCGACTTGTCCGTGCGTGCGACGGGGTTGACGACGTCGTTCGCGCCAATCACGAGCGCGACGTCGGCGGTCTCGAACTCGGAGTTGATCTCGCCTTCGTCGTAGATCAAGTCGTAGGGCACACCCGCTTCGGCGAGCAGCACGTTCATGTGCCCCGGCATGCGGCCGGCGACGGGGTGAATCGCGAACTTGACCGCCACGCTGCGGGCCAGCAGCGCCTGGGCGAGCTCCCAGACCTTGTGCTGCGCCTGTGCGACGGCCATGCCGTAGCCCGGCACGATGATGACTTTCTCGGAGAAGCCGAGCATCACGGCGGCGTCCGCCGTCTCGATCGCTTTGAGAGTGCCCGCGGGACCTCCAGCCGTGTCGCTCGCCGCCGTCTCCCCGAAGCCGCTGAAAAGAACGTTGCCGAGCGAGCGGTTCATGGCCTTCGCCATGAGCTGCGTCAGCAGGGTGCCGGCCGCGCCTACGACCGTGCCCGCGATGATCATCGCGGCGTTGTTGAGCACGAAGCCCTCGAATGCGACCGCGAGCCCGGTGAGGGCGTTGTAGAGCGAGATGACGACCGGCATGTCGGCGCCGCCGATCGGCAGGGTCATCGTGATGCCGAGCAGCAACGCCAGCACGAACAGCGCCGCGACGATGTGCAGTGAGCCGCCCTGGATCACGATCGCGCCGCCGGCCAGCAGCGTTGCCGCGAGCATGACGATGTTGACCAAGTTCTGGCCGGAGAACCGGATGCTCCGCTTGATGAGCCCTTGCAGCTTGGCGAACGCGATGAGGCTGCCCGAGAACGACACGGCGCCGATGACGCCGCCGAGCACGCCGAGGGTGAGCACCGCGGTACCGTGCACGTCGCCGGCGAAGAGCTCGACGGCCGCGATGGCGCCGGCTGCCCCGCCGCCCATGCCGTTGTAGAGCGCGATCATTTGCGGCATGTTGGTCACTGCAACCCGCCGGCCCGTGACCCAGGCTGCGCCGCCGCCGACGGCGATCGCGACCGTCATCAGCGCGAAGTTGCTCATCCCCGGAGTCAGGAACGTGATCAGCGTCGCGACGACCATGCCGACGCCGGCCCAGACGATGCCGCTGCGCGCCGTCACCGGCGAACTCATGCGCTTCAAGCCGAGAATGAATAGGGCCGCCGCGATGAAGTAGCTCGCTTGAATCAGCGTGCCGGCGCCGAAGGTGCCCATCAGCGTTTGCCCTTGCTGCTCTTGAACATTTCGAGCATGCGTTCGGTGACGGCGTAGCCGCCGACGGCATTACCCGCCGCGAGCACCACGCCGACGAACGCGATCGTGAGCTCGAGCGGTCCTTCGGCGCGGCCCATGGCCACCATCGCGCCGACCAGCACGATGCCGTGCACGAAATTCGAGCCGGACATCAGCGGCGTGTGCAGGATGACAGGCACGCGCGCGATGACCTCGTACCCGGTGAACGCCGCCAGCATGAAGATGTATAGCGCTATGAATCCATCGATCATCGGAGGCGCCAAGCACGAGAGATGTCGATCATCGAGGAGTCTCCAGCAATTTCGCCGTAGCCGCGTGGCGAACCTGCCCGTCGTGCGTCAGCACCGACTGAGCGAATACCTCGTCCTGCCAGTCGATGGCGAGCGAGCCGCCCTTGATCGCAGGCGTCAGAAAGTTCAGCAAATTGCGGGCGTACATCTGGCTCGCGTGCCGCGCGAGCTCGGACGGTAGGTTGCGCGGACCGAGGATCTTCACGCCGTTCGCCGACACGACGGTCTCGCCGACCACCGTGAGCTCGCAGTTGCCGCCACTCTCGGCGGCGAGGTCGACGATGACGGCGCCCGAGCTCATCGCGGCAACGGCATTCTTCGAGATGATGCGCGGCGCCGTGCGTCCCGGGATCGCGGCGGTCGTGATTACGGCATCGGCTTTGGCGATATGCCGATCGAGTATTTCTTGCTGCTTGGCTTTCTCGTCCGCTGTGAGCTCGCGCGCATAGCCGCCCGTGCCTTCGGCGGCGACGCCGGTGTCGACGAATTTCGCGCCGAGCGATTGGATCTGCTCTTTGGTAGCTGCGCGGACGTCGTACGCCTCGACGATCGCGCCGAGCCGCCGCGACGTGGCGATCGCCTGCAAGCCGGCGACGCCGGCGCCGATGACGAGCACTTGTGCCGGACGGATCGTGCCCGCGGCGGTCGTCAACATCGGCAGGAACTTGTCGAGCGCATTCGCGGCGAGCAGCGCGGCTTTGTAGCCGGCGGCCGCTGCTTGCGACGACAACGCATCCATGGACTGCGCGCGCGAGATCCGCGGGATCAGCTCGATCGCGAAACTGGTGAGCTTGCGGTCGCAGAGGCGCCGTACGAGCTCCAGCTCGCGGTGCGGTTGCATGAAGCCGACGACGACGGACCCCGGGGCGAGGGCGTCGACTTCGGCGAGCGTCGGGGGTTGAACCTTGAGCAGCACTGCGGATGCGGCGAGCACGGGTGCCGAGCCTGCGTGGAAGCTCACCCCCTTGAACAGCTCGTCAGCGAGATGGCTGCGCTCGCCGGCTCCGTGCTCCATATTGACGGTGGCGCCGAGCTCGAGGAATTTGGCCGCGACATCGGGCGTCAAGGCGACCCGTGCCTCGTGGGCAAAGGTTTCCTTCAGCACACCGATACTGAGTGGCATCCGACGGCTCCGGGGCTCTTAGGGTTTTCGGTACGGCGTTGCGGCGGGGCAACGCGCAAGCGGAATCGGCCAGCCTCGTCGGCCAGGGATGATGACACAACAGTGTCACGTAGGCCATTGAATGTTAGCGCTCTCTCGGAGAAACTTGGGCCCGTTCTAGCTGTCGTTGGATGCAGGAAACAGTGCACGCGCTCAGCCAAGAAGTTCTGCGCACCGATGTCGCGGGGATGCCACTCGAGTGGATCGATTACCGCGTCGCCGCCACGCTTTATCACAGTGGCCAGGTGGCCTATGCCTGCGGTTCGCCGCTGTACAGGATCCGCGGCGGCTACTGCGCGAAATCTGGCGATCGAAGCATCATCGAGGTGAACTCGATCATTGCGACGCATGGCGATACGCATACCCTCGAGCGCAACCGCGAGCGCTATACGCCGCCGCTCAACAACCGCACGTTGTTCAAGCGCGACGCGAATCTGTGCATGTACTGCGGTCTGCATTTCCGCGCCACAGAGCTCACTCGCGACCACATCACGCCGATCAGTCGCGGGGGGCGCGACGTTTGGACGAACGTCGTGACGGCATGCCGCCGCTGCAACAATCACAAAGGCGGCCGCACGCCCGAGGAGGCGCGGCTCCAGCTCATCGCCGTGCCGTTCACGCCCACGTACGCCGAGTACATCTACCTGAAGGGTCGCCGCGTGCTCGCGGACCAGATGGAGTATCTGCTCACACATTTCCCCCGCTCGAGCCCGCTGCACGCGCGCCTGCGCGATGCGCTGGCTGAAGTACACGGCCGCGCGCCGTAACCGGCGCTTGGGCTCACTGCGCGCCTTTCTCGAGCAAATAGAGCTGCGTCCCTTCGGGTGCGGTCAACGTCGCTGACGGTTGACCGCGATCCGCAGTCGGGCTCCCGGCACGCGGACCCAGTCCCTTCGCGCGCAGGTAGTCGCAGCGCGCGTCGAGATCGGCGCAACGAAAGCTCAAGCCCGGCCGGCAATGGACTTCGTGGAGACCGATCGTGACGCCGTGGCCGACCAAGCGCTGCCAAGCGTGCGGCGCCTTGCCGTCGGCGACTCCCGCGAATCCGAGCGCCTGCCAGAAACGGCTCGATCGCTCGAGCTCTTGCGCGGGCAGCGTCAGCTCGAAGAACTCCCCGCAAGCCGTCACGTAGTGCGGGTCCCACTCGGGGGGCGGAAACGTCCGTGCTTCGATGAGCTCGACCGCCTGGCCGGAGGGGTCCGTGAAGCCGAGACTGTTGAACTCCCCGTCGCCCAAGTGCTTGTAGTCGAGCTCGAGGTCGAGCCGGCTCAGCGCGCGCACATAGGCGCGCAACTCGGGCCGAACGAATGTGAGCCTGGTCGCCGGCTCATCGCGGTCGTGGAGGCCGATCGCGATCGCGCCGTCGAACATGACGAGATAGGGATCCGGCAGCGTGTCGCCGACGGGGACGTCGATGAAACCCAACGCGCGGTAGAACTCGAAGGACGCCGCGAGCGGCTGCGCACCGACCGAGTATTCGAGAAAACGTCCGAGCATCCGCGGTCCCACCCCCGAATGGGACTAAAGGCAACGATTCTGGCAGACTTCGCCGCGCGTCGCCGCCCGCCTAAACCCGTTCATCGCCCGAGACAAGAAGCGTCGTGATCGCCGAAGTTGCCGCCGTACTCGCGCCGGTGTTCGTTTTGGCTGCGATCGGCTACGGCTGGCGCCTGACCGGCACGCCGTTCGACATGCCGTTCGTGACGCGGATCATCATGTACGTCGCAGGGCCGTGCTTGGTGTTCACGAGCCTGTCGCAGCTCACGCTGCCGCTCAGCGAGTTCTGGGCAATGGTCGGCGCCATGATCCTGGTCACGCTGGGTGTCGCCGCCGTGTCGGCGGTGCTGATCGCGGTCTTACGTTTACCGCAGCGTTCGTTTCTGCCGGCGCTCACGCTCGGCAATACGGGCAACCTAGGATTGCCGCTGTGCCTGTTCGCGTTTGGCGAGGAGGGGCTCGGCCTCGCCGTCGCCATTTACGTCACGAACTCGCTGCTGCAATTCACGTTCGTGCCGTTGTTGCATACGCGCGTGTCAATGCTTCGGACGGTGTTCGGGACGCCGATGCTGTATGGCGCGGCGGCGGGCCTCGCTGTGCTCCTCTCGGGCGTGCAAGTGCCCGTCTGGCTTGCGACCACGCTCGAGTCGATCGGTGCGCTGCTGATCCCGCTCATGTTGATGGCGCTCGGCAACACGGTCGGTGGGCTCAAGACACATAACCTGCCGCGCGCGTTTGGCCTGGGCGCTGCGCGTCTCATCATCTCGTTCGTCGTGGCTGTCGGCGTGAGCTACGCGCTGGGTTTAACCGGCGTCGCGCAAGGCGTGCTCGTGCTGCAAGGAGCAATGCCCGCGGCGGTGTTCAGTTATCTATTTGCCGCGCAGTACGATCGCGACGCCGACGATATCGCCGGCATCGTGCTCGTCTCGACGCTGCTCGGCGCGGTCACGTTGCCGCTGCTCGTATCGTACGCGCTCTGGCTCGCGCGCTGACGCCGACGGCGCAGCACGTCGGCAGCCGGGTCGCTGCGGCGGGAGCCTCCAAATTTGGCATCGCTCTTGCAGCTCCGTGGGTTCATCAAAGCCGGAGGTTCACCGATGAATAGCAGGAATCGCCTTTTCGTGCCGGCGTTGCTGGCCCTCACCGCTGCCGCATGCGTCGTGAGCCCCACGGGCCGTCGGCAGCTCGCCCTCGTGTCCGAGGACAGCGCAATCGTTGCATCGGAGGAAGCCTACGCGATGCAGATCGGTGAGCTGCGCGACGCGGGGAAAATCGTCGCGGAGTCGTCGAGCGCCGCGCGCCGTGTCGACGCGATCACGGGGCGTCTCGTCGCGCAAGCGATCGAGATGCGGCCCGAGACCGCCGACTGGGATTGGAGCATCGAGGTCATCGACGACCCCGAAGTGGTCAATGCGTGGTGCATGGCCGGCGGCCGTATGGCCGTGTACACGGGCTTGTTGCAGAAGGTCGATCCGACCGATGACGAGCTCGCTCAGGTCTTGGCACATGAGATAAGCCACGCGCTCGCGAATCACACGGCGGAGCGAATGTCGGTTGCTATTGCTGCCAACGCGGGCGTCTTGCTGGCGGGCGTGTTATCCGAGGATTCGCAGCGTGCGATGAGCAACGCGGCCCTCGCAGCCGCGCTCGCGGTCCAAATGCCGAACAGCCGAACCGCTGAATCGGAGGCTGACGAGATCGGCATCGAGCTCGCCGCGAAGGCCGGCTACAACCCGAACGCGGCGATCAGCCTATGGCAAAAGATGGGCAGCGTGTCAGGGAGCGGGCCGCCGCAATTCTTGAGCACGCACCCGAGCCCCGCGAATCGGCAGCAGAAGCTCGCCGAGCTTGCGCCGATGATGATGGCGTACTACGAGCAGGCCCGGCGTAACGCGCCGACCCGCTCCATCGCGCGCGCCGGCGACTGAAGAAGCAGCGCATCGGGGGATTGGCGTTACGCCTCGAGTATCGCCGTGACCCCCATGCCGCCCGCCGTGCAGACGGAGATCAAGCCGCGCCCGTGCCCTTTCTGCTGTAGAAGCTTGGCGAGCGTCGCGACGATGCGTGTGCCCGTGGCGGCGAACGGATGCCCCACGGCTACGCTGCCGCCTTTGACGTTGAGCTTGCTCCGGTCGATGGCGCCGAGCGCGCGCTCGCGCCCCAAGCGTTCGCGGCAGAATTGCTCCGATTCCCAGGCTTTCAGCGTCGCCAGCGTTTGCGCGGCGAACGCTTCATGGATCTCGTAGTAGTCGAAGTCCTGTAGAGCCAGGTTCGCCTCGGCGAGCATTGCGGACACCGCATAGGCGGGCGCCATCAGCAGACCCTCCTTGGCGACGAAGTCCACGGCCGCTTCGCGCGAATACGTCAGATAAGCCGCAATCGGTAAGCCGCGGCTCTTCGCCCAATCCTCAGATGACAGCAGCACTGCGGACGCGCCGTCGGTCAACGGGGTGCTGTTGCCGGCCGTCAGCGTGCCGCCGGGCCCACGGTCGAAAACCGGCTTGAGCTTGGCGAGCTGCTCGAGGCTCGTGTCGGAACGAAGGTTGTTGTCGCGCTTGACGCCCTGAAACTCGACGATGAGGTCGTCGTAGAAACCTTCGGCGTAGGCGCGGGCAGCGTTCTGATGGCTAGCAAGCGCAAGACGGTCTTGCTCCTCGCGCGTGAGGTGCCATTCCTTGGCCGTGATCTCCATGCTCTCGCCCATCGAGAGCTTCGTGCGCGGCTCGATGACGCTCGGAAACACGGGCTTGAAGTGTCCCGGCCGCAGCTTGAGCCACGGCGTGAGGCGTTCGCCTAGCGAGCGCCCGCGCGCGCTCTCGAGCAGCATGGTGCGATAGGCCTCGGGATAGACGAGCGGCACGTCGCTGATCGAGTCCGTGCCGCCCGCGATGCCGGCGTCGATGAGCCCGGTCGAGATCTTGCTGCCGATGATGATCGCGGCGGACAGGCTCGTGCCGCAGGCGCGTTGGATGTCGAAGGCCGGCGTCTCGGGCGCGAGGCCCGAGGAGAGCGTCGACTCGCGCGCGAGATTGAAGTCGCGCGAATGCTTGATGACGGCACCGAGCGACACGTCGCCCAAACGTTCGCCGGCGAGCGAATAGCGAGCGACGAGCGCGCGCAGCACGGCCGTCATCATGTCCTGGTTCGAGCAGCGGGCGTAAGCCGTATGCGCGCGGCAAAAAGGAATGCGAATGCCGCCGATCACCGCGACCCGACGAGCCTCAAGACTGCGCATGCAACGCTCCGCTCAAAACACCAAGAGTGCAGTATAAAGGTGCACCTACGCCGCGTGGTGCGGTACCGCGTCGTGTTATTGCGCCGGCCCGCACCCTACAATCGCCGCATGAAAGCGCCGTCCTTCGCCGCAGCTTTGGCGGCAGTGCTCGCCGCCGGCTGCGGCTCGACCGACCCCGAGGCCGAGATTCGAGCGGTGCTCGCCGCGGCCGAAGGTGCGGCTGAGTCGCGCGATGCCGGTTTCTTCGCGGACCTCGTCGCTGAGAGCTATCGCGACGCGCACGGCAACGATCGCGACCAACTCGTCCGCACGGTCCGTGGTTTGTTTCTGGCCAACCAACGCATCGAGGTCGTGAGCCGCGTCGACGAGATCGTGTTCGAGGGCGCCGACGCCGCGCGCGCGGTGCTACATGCCGGTATGCTCGGTCAGCGATCGGGCGCCGAGGTTCTGGCGGGCGTGGACGCGGACCTGTATCGGTTCGAGCTCGAGCTCGTCAACGATGGCGGCGAGTGGCAGATCATCGGGGCAAAGTGGAATAGAGGACTGGGAGAGTGAGATGCGAATCGTAGCGGCATTGAGCGCAGTGATCTTGCTCGGTAGCGCGCCGATCGGCGATGCCCTGGTACAGCGGGGACTGG
>Ga0157380_10000924_pt1 | contig 18504 bp, 16 predicted proteins | sample S35metaG_FD_119757 | JGI IMG/M metagenome (GOLD analysis project Ga0157380, IMG submission 119757) | Switchgrass rhizosphere microbial communities from Kellogg Biological Station, Michigan, USA - S3-5 metaG | ecosystem: Host-associated > Plants > Roots > Rhizosphere > Soil | place: USA... | reverse complement strand
GTGCCGAGCAGCGCGGCGAGCAAGGTCGTCGTTGCGAAACGCATGGGAGCTCCAGGTCGATTAGATATTTTGAGCGGCCGGCGTACCGGCAGTGGGTTGCGCCGTGTGACCCGCGGCATAACGGTACTTCGGCATGAACGCCATGAGCACCGCCGAGGCGAGCAAAATCCCAGCCGCCGCATAGAGGGCGTTGTCATAGCTCAGATCGGCCGACGCCTCGCGCAGCTTCGGCAGTCCCCAAATGCCGACGGCTGATCCTAAATAAAACACCCCGAAGATCACGCCGTAGATGCGGCCGTAGGCAACGTTGCCGTAGTAGCGTTTGATGAGGAATGCGAGCACGTCGAACTCGGCTCCGAGCAGGAATCCGATCAGGATGGCGCTGACGTAACCGAGATCCGGATACATGGCGTAGAGCACGCAGGCTACGGCGCCGCCGATCGATACGGTCGTGAGGACGCGCGGCGCGAAGATGTGATCGATGACGAAGCCGACCGCCACGCGCGCGAACAAAAGGCCGAAGCCGAACGTCGTTTGCAACCGCGTGGTCTCATCGACGGTCCAGCCTGCGTCGCGAAGCAGCGGCACCTGCTGGGTGACCAGGCTCGTTGCCGTCACGCCGAGCAGAAAGAATCCCAGGTTCAGCATCCAGAATGTCGGCTCACGCATCGCTTGCTTGAAGGCCAGCCCGAACGACCTGCCGGCCGCCGTCAGCTTGCGGGCCGCGACCTCGGCCGCCGACGGTTCGCGCAGACAGTACGCGACGACGGGCCAGCTCACGAACAACACGAGGAGCGCGATGGCGAGCACCGCGTGACGCCAGCTGTAGGCGGCAATGATCGGGCCGATCACCAGCATCGGCAGGAACGTGCTGCCGACGCCGATGCCGGCATTCGCGCAGCCGAGCGCTAACCCTAACTTGCGATCGAACCACGGCGTCACGGCCTGTAGATAGCCGAGCGGCCACAGGCCGAGGCCGGCGATGGGGACTAACGCCCAGAGAAAGTAGTAGACGTAGATGTTGCCCGGCGTGAGATAGATCGCGGCCAAGCTCAGCGCGAACAACGGAATCGAGGTCAGCACGACGCGGCGCGGGCCGAAGCGATCGACGAGCATGCCCTGCAACGGCGACACCACGACGATCATGTACGCGACGAGCGAGAACGCGAACGAGACATCCGAACGGAGCCAGCCGAATTCCTGCTCGATCGGCGTGATGTACGCGGTCACGGTGAGGTTCGCGATCACGCTCGGCCCGAACGCGAGACCGACCGTGGCGCCCAGCGTGGTAAGAATCCCGCTGCGAGTCGCTTCGGTCTGTGCTGTGGCTGGCTGCATCTGATGATCCCCCCGGGGCTGCTTTGTTCACGACCGCTGTTGCTCCGCGGCCTGATGCTGAAAGTCGCTGCGACGCGTAAGCGCCGCGGCGACTGAGTTAGTTCATGGCAGAGCGAACACGAACAGCTGATTGCGCAGGCCCGGCCGCAGCTCCGGCGTCAAGCTCACGAGACCGAGTGCCAAGCCCGAACCGCCCGTGCTGACCGCGACGTACTGTTTGTCGTTGACCGCGAACGTGACCGGGTAGCCGTTGACTGGCGCGCCGAGGTTCACTTCCCAGAGCACCTCGCCGGTCCGCTGGTCGTACGCTCGGAAGCGGCCGTTGACGTCGCCGCCGAATAGCAGGCCGCCCGCCGTCGACATCAGCGACAGATGGCCGGCGCGTTGCTCGCGCTTCCAGACCGTCTCGCCCGTCGCGACCGAAATCGCCTCGATCGTCCCGACGTTCTCGGTGCCGGGCGTGATCTGCACTCGGTTGCGCAGAGCGTACGTGACATCGGTGTCGACGATTTCGTTCGCCGACGTCGCCACCATGCACGTATTTTGCAGCGGGTAATACATGATCCCCTTGAGCGGGCTGTACGTGCCGGCGGGGTAATTCTTGCCGCCCGAGGTGCTCGGACAGATCAGCTTCTCTTGGCCGGGGGCCGTGAAGATCTTCTCGGGATTCACGGTAGCGGCGCCGGATTCGACGTTGATGTCCGAGATCACGTTTTGCATCGTGGTCTCACGCGCCCAGAGGAAATCGCCGGTCTCGCGATCGAGCGTATAGGCGATCCCCGTTTTGCCGGGTATGCCCGCGATGACCTTGCGCGGCTCGCCGCTGCGCACGCGCGGATTGATCCACTTCACCGACGCCGGATCCGGCGTGACGGCGGTGTCGATGAGCAGCCGCTCGAACGGATGGTCGAGATCCCAGTGATCGACGACGTGTTGGAAGTACCAGACGATCTCGCCGGTGTCGGCATCGAGCGAGAGCGTCGAGTTGTGATAGAGGTGCTGCTCGCCGTTGCCGCCGAGCATGTACTTCGGCGCCGGAGCCGTCACCGATGTGCCGACGTAGAGGCGGTTCAACACGGGATCGAAGCTCGGCACCATCCACATTCCGACGTGCCAGCGCTTCTCGTACGGAATGTCGCCCCAGGTTTCGTCGCCGGGCTCGCCGGGCTTCGGAATGGTGCCGCGGCGCCAGACCTCGCGGCCGGTTTTCGCATCGAAGGCCGTGATCACGCACGCTTCGGGGCCGCCCTCGGGCTCGCAGCTCCTGCCGGAGATGACATTGCCGTTGGCGACGATCGGACCGGAGCTGTTCTTCGCGCCGGTGCGGTAGTCGAGGATGTGCGTTTCCCAGACGAGCTCGCCGGTCCGCGCGTTCAGCGCGTACGCATAGCCGTCTGCGCCGTTGTCGAGGATCAGGTTGTCGTAGATCGCGAGGTTGCGATTGGTCTCTGCGGCCGGGAAGTATTCGCCGACGTCCTCCGGGACTTTGCGGCGATATTCCCAGAGCAAATCGCCGGTTGCGGCGTTCAACGCTTGCGTGACATCGAAAGGGTTCGGGAAGAACAGGATGCCGTCGTGGACGAGCGCCGTGCCTTCTTGATAGCTGCCGTCGGCGAGCGGCCGTGACCACACGAGACTGAGCTGCGCCACGTTGCGCCGGTTGATCTCCTCGAGCGGGCTATAGCCCCAGCTGTTCGACGTGCGCCGCCACATCGGCCAGTCGGCCGGGGCGGGATTCGCAAGCATCGCGTCGGTGACCGGCGTGAAGTTCGCGAACGCGTCTTGAGCGACGGACGGCGTCGCGAAGGGCAGTGCAGCGGCGCCAAGTGCGGCGACTAGACCGGCAGCGCGTGTCATTCGAGTATCCCCCACGCAAAAAACGCGTGCCGGCATCTTAGCTCAAAGGCGTTGCTGACACCTCGGGTCGAGCTGCGGGTCGAGGCGCCAGCGCGGCCGCCGCGAGATAGGCCGCGAGCGCCGACACCAAGGCGGCGACATAGGGCGTCGACCACTGGAGCCAATACTCGCCGGCAGCCCAAACGACGACGCCGGCAACGAGCGCCGCGTACGCGCTCGGTGCGCCGCCGACGCGGCTGAAAAGTCCGAACAGCCCGACGACGAAGATGCCGGCGCTGCCGAATGCGGACGCCGTTGCGACGAGCTCGTAGATGCCGCCCGCGTGCAGCGCGATGACGTACGCCAAGATACCGAACGACGCGACGCCGATGCGTGCTGTCAAAATCCTCTGACGATCCGAGAGCGTCGGCTTCAGCGGCAGGATGAGGTTGTGCGACACGAGCGACGCGGCCGCCAGCAAACAGCTGTCGACGGTCGACAGGATCGCGGAGATCAGCGCGCCCGCGAACAGCACGTACAAGAACGTCGACAGGTGCTGCTGAGCGAGCATTGCGATGAGCTGCTCGGGTTCCTCGAGGTTCGGCACGAGGGCAGGACCGACGAGCCCGAGCGTCGCCGGGATGAGCCCGACGGTCAGGTAGATCGCGGCGCCCGTCAACGTGGCGTTGCGTGCCGTCGCGGCCGACTTGCAACCCAAAATCCGCGACAGCACCTCGACGGCCAACAAGGAGCCGCAGACGGGAACGGCCCACGCTTCTAGCACCTCCAGCGGCGTCGCGTCGGCCGTCGAGAATAGGCCGACGCGGGCGGGGTCGATTAGCGACGGTAGCGCCGCGAGTCCGCCGTTGGCGTTGCCGACCGCGACCAGCAGGACCGCGAGACCGATCACGATGGCAAAGCTCTGCACGAAGTCCGTGACGACGTCGGCGAGCAGACCGCCCGCGACGGTGTAGATGATGACGAACGCTGCGGCGACGCTAATCGCGATGTCCACTTCGAGATCCGACGATGCGCTGACCACCTGTCCGAACGCGCGGATCTGCGCCGCCGCCCACAGCACGGACGTCGGTACCATCAGCAGCACCGCGAGCCGCTCCACTCCGGGCGAGTAGCGCTCGCGGAACAGATCGCCGAACGTCGTGTATTGGCGGCGCCACAAGGGTGCTGCGACGACGACGCCGAGCACGATCAGGCACACCCCGTAGCCGAATGGATCGGCGGACCCGCCCGAGAGTCCGTTGGAGTAGATCGAACCCGCGGCGCCGACGACGGTCTCCGCGCCGAACCACGTGGCGAAGATCGAGAACGCAGCCAACGTGAGCCCCAGGCGGCGGCCCGCGAGCAGGTAGTCGCTCTCGCTCGCGATGCGCCGCGACACGAGCATGCCGACGGCGAACTGCGCAACCAAGTAGGCGCCGATGCCGATCAGAACGGGTTGCATGGCACCATGGCACGGTTTAGCGTGTGCCGACGCGATTCATTTCGAGGGGGAGCCATGTCAGCGAACGTGCGTCGTTCTTCTATAAGCCGGCTGCTGGAGAAGGTTGCGGTCGCTATGCTCGGTACGCTGACCGCCACGGCGGGCCTCGCGGCCATCCAGCTGCCGACCGACAAAGCCGCGCTCATCGCGCTGGGCACGCAGCATCGCACGGCGTCGGACCTCTATAAAGCGTTCTCGACCCAAGCGAACGGCGGGCAACGGCTGAATCCCGCCCGGTTGCCGGATTGGACCGGTGTCTACACGCGCAGCGGCATCTTGTTCAACTGGGACCAAGATCAAGGCCGCAACCGCATGCCGACGGCGAAGCTGACGCCGGAATACGAGCGGCGGCTCGTCACGAAGCTCGACAACATCGAGAAAGGCGTCGAGTTCGACAACCTGAGCAACTGCGCGCCTCCGGGTCATCCGCGCTGGATGACGGAGCCTTTCCTGCGCGATTTCGTCGTCACGCCGGATCAAACGTATTTGATCAACGAGATGGTCAACGACATCCGCCGCATCTACACCGACGGGCGGGAGCACATCGCCGAGGCGGACCGCTATCCTCTGTGGAACGGCGACTCGATCGGGTTCTGGGACGGCGGCAAGCTCGTGATTCACACCAACTCGTTGCGCAGCGGCCAGTACCAGCGCACGCAGCCCGAGTACTCCGAGCAGGTCGAGACCGTCGAGATTTGGGAGAAAGTCGACGACGGCACGCTCGTCGCGCACGTCTGGGTCTACGACCCGCCGTCGCTCGCCGAGCCGTGGTATTCGAAGCACACCTACGAGAAGCTCACCAACGACGACAAGGCCCTGCGAATTCATTACTGGGACTGCGGCGAGAACCAGAACAACACGGTCATTCAAACCGACAACGGCTCGTCGCAGTTTCGTGACTTCACGTTCACCGAGAAGGACAACTAGCCGCGAGCCCGACCCATGCGCGCACTCTTGCTCGTTTCGTTCGGCGCTGCGCTAGCGGCCTGTGCTCCGGAGCCGGCAGAGCAGGTGACGGCGCCGACCGTCGTGGAGCTCGTCCCCGCCGACCGCGCCGGGAAGATCGCGCTCGGCCTTGGGTCGGCGACGGCGGCGGATTTGTACGCCGCGCTGAAGGCGCGCGCGAACGGCGGCGCGCCGTTATCGCTCGACGACATGCCGGACTGGACCGGTTTGTGGCAGCGTGTCGGGCGGCCGTTCTTCGATCCCGATCAGCCGGCCGACGCGCTGACGAGCGCGAAGCTGAAGGCGGAGCCTCTCGCCGAGCTCACGCGCCGGCGCGAGCTGTCGGCGCAAGGCATCGAGTACGACCCCATCAGCGACTGCAGCCCGCCGGGGTTTCCGCGCTGGCTCGCGATCCCGTTCTTGCGCGAGTTCATCGTCACTCCGGGGCAGACGTACTTGTTCTCGGAGACCGTCAATAACCTGCGCCGCGTCTACACGGACGGCCGCGACCACCCGCCGACCGCGGACGCGTATCCCCTCGACTACGGTGACTCGATCGGCTTTTGGTCGGGGCATAGCCTCGTGATCCACACGTCGCAGGTCAAAGCCGGCATCTATCACCGCAGCGATCCGCAATATTCCGAATCGCTCGAAGCCGTCGAGGTGTGGCGCAAGACCGATCCGACGACCGTGCTCGTCGACGTCTGGGTTTACGATCCGGTGATGCTCGAAGAGCCGTGGTACGCGCAGCAAACCTACAAGCAGGTGCCGAATGCGGACGGCAGCCTGCGGATCGGCTACTGGCATTGCGGCGAGAACCCGAACAATGCCGTCGAGCAGACGACCGAAGGCACGTCGCGTTTCAGCGATTTCACCTTCACGGAGCAGGACAACCGCTGACGCGGCCGCTTGCTCAGAGCTCGAGCGGTGTGCCGAAATCGACGAGCGGCGGATCGTAGCCGCGCGCCACGAGCCAGTCGCGTAACCCGGGCCCCGTGCCTTGCCGCCAGGGCCGCACCTTCTCGAACGGCACTTCCTTGTAGTCGTCGAGCTCGTCGGCAGCGAGCGTGATCGGGACGTCGTGGGGGACGACGACGTGGTACACGAAGATCACCTGATTGAGCCGCTCGAACGCATAGATGCCGATCGTGCCCGCGAGCCGGCCGTCGAGACCGAGCTCTTCCGCTACCTCGCGCAGCACGGCGGCTTCGGGATGCTCGCCGCGCTCGAGAAAGCCCGCCACGAGCCCGTACCACGTGGGCGGTCGGCCGATGCTGTGCACGAGGACCACGCAGCCCGCGCGCTCGACGATCGCAGCCACGACCGGCACGGGATTGCGCCACTGAACGAACCCACACTGCGAGCACGCGAGACGCGTCTGGCCGCCTCGCTCGGTGGGCACGAGCTCCGAGCGGCAGTGGGGACAATAACGATAGTCCGCTTCCGCCATCGCTGAAGTATAGTCAGGCCCGCGACGTATTGGCGGTGCCGAAATGCTCGACCTCGGTTCCTACTTCGAACGCATCGGTTACTCCGGGCCGCGTACGCCGACCCTCGAGACTCTGCGCGGCTTGCAGCAGCGCCACCCGCAAGCCATCCCATTCGAGAACCTCGATACGCTCGCGGGCCGACCCGTTTTGCTCGATCTCGATTCGCTCGAGCGCAAGCTCGTGCAGAATCGCCGCGGCGGTTACTGCTTCGAGCAGAACCTGTTGTTCAAGCATGTGCTGCGGGCGCTCGGGTTCGACGTCACCGCACTGGCGGCGCGGGTCGTTTGGGAGCGCCCCGCCGGCGAGGTACGCGCGCGGACACACATGGTGCTGCTCGTCGCGATCGGCGGTGAGCGCTTCCTCTGCGACGTCGGGTTCGGCGGCTTGACGCCGACGGCGCCCCTCAAGCTGGCGGTCGACGTCGAGCAACCGACGCCGCACGAAACGTTTCGCGTCGTGCGCATAGCCGGCGAGTTCGCCGTCGAAGCGCAGGTGCGGGGGCAGTGGAAGCGCCTCTATCGGTTCGATCTGCAAGAGCAGCAGCAGGTCGACATCGAGCTATTGAACCACTACGTCATGAGCCACGCCGAGTCGCCGATGCGGGGGCGGCTCCTCGCGGCGCGCGTCGCGGCCGACCGGCGGTTCGGCCTCGGCAACGGCGTTCTGAGCACCCACTACTTGCGTGGCGCGAGCGAGCAACAGGTGCTCGGCAGCGTTGCGGAGCTGCGCGGAGTGCTCGCGTCGACGTTCGAAATCGCCATGCCGTCGGGGCACGAGGTCGATTCCGCGCTCGCCCGAGTTTTGGCGGCGAAGTGACGGTTTGTTCAGCCGGGCCGGCGAAGGCGATGCGAAAAGTAACGCGTCTGGCCGGCTTCGAAGCGGTTGTAGGCGCGATAGCCGACGACGCCGCCCCAGTGCTTGTATTCCTCGCGTAGGTCGCGATTTTTCATCGCGTCGAACAGCGCTGTCCGCCGGGCATTGTCTTTGCGGAGCGCGTGCAACACGTTGCTCGTGATCTCGAGCCGCTGGAGAAGCTCGAAGCCGGCCGTCGTGAGATCCTCCGTGCAGTCGTCGTCGGCCCAGCAGCCGTCGGTGTAGCAGAAATGGCCGCCCGGTCTGAGCACGCGTAGCACTTCCGCGAAGAACCGGTCGCGATTCTCATACAAATGCGAGGCTTCGATGTTGATGACGACGTCGAACGAGGTATCGGGCAGATCGAGCCGCTCCGCGTTGCCGATCGCGAACGTGAGACCCTGGCGAGCGGCGCGCTCTCGTGCCAGCCGAACGTTCTCCTGGCTCAGATCGACGCCGACGTAGCGCTGCGGCTTGAACGTGCGGCTGACGAAGTTGGCGCCGCCGCCACGGCCGCAGCTCACCTCGAGCACGTCGCGGCCCTCGACGGGCGTGTCGCGGAGGGTGTGCTCGTAGAGCCGCAAGCAGTAGAACTCCGGCTCATTCGCTGCGATGACGGTGTTTTCGGGCTCGCTGCTGAACCCATAGTTGAGCACGGTGAACTGCGGTACCGCGTCTGCGGCGCGATCGTAGTAATCGCTATGACGTGAGCTCCCGGACGGTGTTCGCTCGCTCATGGTCCTAGAGTGCCCGGATGCGCATGTTCATGCCATAGCGGGGATGCATCGTGGTGCCCGCCGCGGCTTCGACCCGGTGGCCGGGCGCGAGACTGAGCTCATATCGCTGCGCGATCATTGCCACGGCCAGCTTGAGCTCGACCATCGCCGTGCTCGCTCCGACGCAATTGCGGTGGCCGGCGGCGAATGGAATGAACGCGAAGCGCGGCCGACGCTCGATCGCGTTCTTCGTGAAGCGCTCGGGATCGAACCGCTCTGGGTCCGGCCAGAGGGCCGGCAAGCGGTGGGTTGCGTGCAGGGACACGTAGATCGTGGCGCCGGCCGGAATGAAGTAGCCGTCGAGCGTGTCCACCTCGAGCGCTACGCGCGACAGCGAGTGAATCGGCGAATAGAGCCGCAGCGCTTCGTTGACGACCTGCTCGGTGTACACGAGGCGATCGATGTCGGCGCTCGTCGGCGCGCGCCCCGCGAGCACACGGTCGACCTCGGCGCGCACTTTGCGGCGCGCTTCGGGCTGCTCGTCGAGCAGATAGTGGATCCAGGATAGTGTGGACGCCGTGGTCTCGTGACCCGCGAAGAACAGGCTCAGGATCTGATCGCGCAGCGAGCGTTCGTCGAACTCGTCGCCCTGCGCGCGGCTGCCGTCGACGAGCAGCTTGACGAGGCCGGCGCCTGTGAAGTCCCGGCGGCGCTCGGCCGCGAGATAGGCGTCGATACAAGCGTCGATGTCGCGGACGGCGCCGGCGAGGCGCTCCGTCCAGCCGTCGCCGCGGCGGCGTAGGAGCTGCGCGACGCTGCGCGGCGGGCTCGGCCACTCGTCCTTGACGGCGATCGCCGCGCGGCAGAAGCGTTGGGCGATGCGTTCGAAGCCGGGTCCCATCAGGTAATAACCGGCTAGCGTTTGCGAAAGCTCCAGGAAGTCGGCGTCGACGTCGCGAATTCGCTGCTTGGCGGCGCAACCCCGCCAACGCTCGAGGAACTTGCCGGTGAGCTCGGCCATCCAGGGGACCTGGGCCGCAACATAGTCGGCTTTGAATGCCGGCTGGCTCATGAGGCGTTGGCGCTTCCACGCATCGCCTTCGTTGAGCAGCAGGCCGTGGCCGAACAGCTCGACGGCGGCTCGGTAGCGAATGTTCTTCCGGTATTTGTGCCGCTTCGTGACCAACAACTCGTAGAGCAGCTCGGGGCTCGAAACGAGGTAGGCCACGTGGCCTTTCATGAGCGGTACGCGCGCGATGCCGCCGTAGCGATTCGCGATACTGCTCCAGAACTGCATCGGATTGCTCAGCAACCCGCTCAGGCAGCCGACGTACGGCCAGCCGCGCGGTCCCGGAGGATGACGAACGGTGAGCGGCGCGAGCTCAGCAGCCAAGCGTTGGGCAGGCGCGCAGCGGCGCCGCGACGATGGTCGACATTGGCGAATCCCCCCCGAGATCGAGCGACTTGTCGTAGTGCTCGATCACGGTCTCTTCTAGACGGTCGGCCCTGCAAGTGTCAAGCAGCCGGACGGTATACTGCGGTCGACCGTGGAGTTGCGGGGCGCTGAGGTAACTCGCCGAATGACAATTCAGTCGCGGACGCGCACGGGCGTGCGGCGGACGAACCGATGGGCGGCATTGGCCGCGTTGACGCTCGGCGTTGCCATGGCGGGCGACGGCGTCGCGCAGCGGAACGGCGCATTCTCGCCCGGCGCGCTGACGGCACCTCCGCGTGACGGCTGGCGCACGAACGGCGGCAACCTCTACAACCAGCGCTACTCACCGCTGACGCTGATCGACCGCAGTAACGTGGCGCAGCTCAAGGGAGTTTGGCGCACCCATTTGAACGGTTCCGGCGTCGCGCCGCAGTATTCGGGCGAAGCGCAGCCTATCGTGCATGACGGCGTCATCTACGTGATCACCGGCGCCGACGACGTCTTCGCGCTATCCGTCGACAGCGGCGAGATCCTCTGGCAGTACCTGGCGAATATCGATTCCAAGATCACGTCGGTCTGTTGCGGCTGGACGAGCCGCGGTGTCGGAATCGGTGCCGGCAAGATCTTCGTCGGCCGGCTCGACGGCCGTCTCGTGGCGCTCGATCAACGGTCGGGCCGCGAGGTCTGGTCGATCCAAGCCGAGCGCTGGGAAGAGGGCTTCTCGCTGACGAGCGCGCCGCTCTACTACGACGGCATGGTGATCACGGGATTCGCGGGCGCCGAGATCGGCGTACGCGGCCGTGTGAAGGCATATGACGCCGATGACGGCAAGCTGCTCTGGACGTTCTACACGATTCCCGGTCCCGGCGAGGTCGGCCACGACACGTGGCCGCAAGACAACGAAGTCTGGATGCACGGCGGCGCGACCGTCTGGCAGACGCCCGCCGTCGACGCCGAGCTCGGGCTCATCTATTTCTCGACCGGAAATCCCGGGCCCGACTTCAACGGGGCAGTGCGCGCCGGCGACAACCTGTTCTCGGCGTCGATCGTCGCGATCGAAGCCCGCACCGGCCGCTACCGTTGGCACTTCCAAGAGGTGCACCACGACCTCTGGGACTACGACGCGCCGAATCCCGTCGTGCTGTTCGACGTGCGCATGGGCGGAACGGTTCGCAAGGGTCTCGCGCAGGTGGGCAAGACGGGCTGGGCTTACATTCTCGACCGCGAGACCGGCCAGCCGCTCATCGGCATCGAGGAGCGGCCGGTGCCGCAGGAGCCGCGGCAAGCCACGGCCGCCACGCAACCGTACCCGCAAGGCGACGCGATCGTGCCGCAGCAGGTCGACATTGCGCCCGAGGGTTACCCGCTCGTCAATCAAGGTCGGATCTTCACGCCATATGTCGGCGACAAAGGCATGATCGTGAGCCCGAGCCTCTACGGTGGTGCGAACTGGCCACCGAGCTCGTACGATCCCGCGCGGCAATTGCTCTTCGTCTGCGCGTCGGATGTGACCGGCAATTTCATCGGCGGCGATCGCGACTTCGAGATTCCGCCGGACGGGCAACACTACGAGGGCGGAGTCGTCGGTTTCGCGCCGCTGCCGCGAACGGGCATCTTCGCCGCCGTCGACGTCACGACGAACAAACTTGCATGGCGCTATCGCTGGTCCGAGCAGTGCTACAGCGGCTCGCTCGCGACGGCCGGCGGTCTCGTGTTCGTCGGCCGCAGCGACGGCCGCCTGACGGCGCTCGATTCGGACACGGGCCTCCCGCTCTGGCAGTTCCAGACCGGTGCCGGGATGAATGCGCCGACCAGCACGTTCGAGTGGAACGGTAAGCAGTACATCGTGGGCTTGTCGGCCGGCAACGTGCTCGTCGGCGCGCCGCGCGGCGACAGCGTTTGGTTGCTCGGTCTCGACGGCACACTGCCGCCAGCCGCAGCGCGCGACACCGAGAGCCGCATCACGACCGCGCCTCCGCCTGCGTCGGTTGGCGAGCCCACGCTTGCCGCCGCCGGCGAGGAAGTCTTCAAGCAAGCGTGCGTCGCGTGCCACGGCGAAGACGGCAAAGGCGGGCACGGCGGCGGCGCGCCGCTCGACCAAGTCACGGATCCTGCGCTCGTGGTGACCACCGTCACGGATGGGCGCGGCAGCATGCCGCCACTCGGGGGCGTGCTAACCGCAGAGCAGGTCCGCGCCGTCGCGGCCTATGTCGTCAACGAACTCTTCAACTGACAAACAAACCATGATCATCGATTGCCACGGCCACTACACGACGACGCCGAAACAGCTCGGCGACTATCGCGAGCAGCAGAAGGCGGAGCTCAAGATGAATCCGCAGCATCAGGCGCAGAAGGGCGCCCTGAAGATCAGCGACGACCAGCTTCGCGAGAGCGTCGAGAACGCGCAGCTCAAGCTCCAGCGAGAACGGGGCACCGACGTCACGATCTTCAGCCCGCGCGCGAGCTGGATGGGCCATCACATCGGCAATGCGTCGACGAGCAAAGCGTGGACGGAGCATTGCAACGACCTCATCTACCGACTGACGACGCTCTATCCGAAGAACTTCGTCGGCGTGGCGCAACTGCCGCAGTCGCCGGGCACGCCGATCGACTCCTCGGTGCGCGAGCTCGTGCGTTGCGTCGAGGAGCTCGGCTTCGTCGGCTGCAACTTGAATCCCGACACGAGCGGCGGCTTTTTCAACGGTCCGGGGCTCGCCGACCGCTACTGGTATCCGCTGTACGAAAAAATGTGCGACCTCGGCGTGCCGGCGATGATCCACGTCAGCGAGGCGTGCAATGCGCCGTACTTCCAGACGACAGGCTCGTACTACCTCGCGGCCGACACCGTGGCGTTCATGCAGATGATGACGTCGGATCTGTTCAAGGATTTTCCGGAGCTGAAGCTGATCATTCCGCACGGTGGCGGCGCCGTGCCGTATCACTGGGGACGTTTCCGCGGGCTCGCCGACATGCTGAAGCGCCCGCCGCTGAAGGAGTCCGTGCTGAACAACGTGTACTTCGACACGTGCGTTTACCATCAACCCGGCATCGATCTGCTGCTCGACGTGATTCCGATCGACAACATCCTGTTCGCGTCGGAGATGGTCGGCGCGGTGCGCGGCATCGACCCCGAGACGGGGCATTACTTCGACGATACGAAGCGCTACATCGACGGCAGCACGAAGCTGAGCGCAACCGATCGCGCGAAAATCTTCGAGGGCAACGTCCGGCGCGTCTTCAAGCGCTTCCCGTCGTCGCTGTGACGCCGAGCGGGGTGTAGAGTAGCGAAGCCGGCCCCTTTGAAGAGGAGAGCTCGATGGCCAATTCGATCCTGACGCGCGGTTCGGTTGCCCTGATGGGCTGCCTGCTGTTGACGGCGGCGCAAGCACAAGAGCCTGCCCAACCGAAAAACACCACCGCGGTAACACAGGACGGGCAACTGTGCCGCAGCGTGGCGAGGCCGGGCTCCCGCATCGCGACACGCCAATGCGGCACCGCCCTCGACGGGCAGAGAGCCGATCAGGCTCGGGTCACGCGTGCGTATCCGCACGAAGGCATCTACGGGTACACCAGCCCCCCTTCCATCGTCATGAACCGTTAGCGTATCGAGCGCGCTCGATCGTCCGGTGAGCCTAACGTGCTGAGGGATCGCCACTAGCGAGACCGCGCGCGCTAGGCGATTCTTGCTTCTCGATCAAGAGAAGTAGGAGCGATCCATGCATTCCGGCAGCTGGTACTCGAGATTCGCAAAGCACGCCTCTCACTTCTGCGGCCGGCCGCATGTATTCGCGGTGGCAATTGCGATCATCGTGGCGTGGGCGATGTGCGGAGTGCTGTTCGACTTCAGCGATACGTGGCAGCTCGTCATCAATACGGCCACGACCATCGTGACGTTTCTGATGGTTTTCCTGATCCAGAACACACAGAACCGCGACACCGAGGCGATGCAGGTGAAGCTCGACGAGCTGATTCGCGCAACAAAGGGAGCGCACAACGCGCTGCTCGACCTCGAGGAGCTCGACGACCACGAAGTGGACGAGTTTCGTAAGAAGTATCAGCTGCTGGCCGACGCAGCGCGGCGCGGCGAGGGCAAGGACGTGGACCTCAGCAAATGAGCAGTCAGCGCGTTGGGCACTCTGTCCGTTAGCGGTGCAGGCGCCGCGCGAGCCATTCCGCCTTGGTTTGCCCCCAAACGTCGATCACGACGTCGCCGTACGGCGCCGGTAGTTGGCCGCGGCCACGGTTGCGCGAGCCGAGCTTGCGCGCGACAGCATGCGACGCCACGTTGCCGACATCGATCGTGTGGATGACTTCGGTCCAGCCGAGCTCGGCAAATACCCAGTCGATCGTCGCCGCTGCGGCTTCGGTCGCGTAGCCGAGCCGGCAGCGGTCGGGGACGATACCCCAGCCCACCTCGGTGCCGGGCCAACCTTCGGGTTGCCACGGGCCGATGCGGCCGATCCAGCGGCCAGACGCCTTCTCGATGACCGAGAACATTGCAAACCCCTGGATCGCCCAGGCGCCGGCCATCGTCAAAAATCCACGCCACGCCACCGAGCGCGGCTGCACCCCGCCGACGAAGCGCGCGCTCTCGGGGTCTGCCATGAAAGCGGCCCACGGCTCGAAATCCTCGCGGCGAGTCGGTCGCAGTAGCAGACGCGGCGTCTCGAGCTTCAGGGTGTCGAGATTCATGCGCGCATCTTGCCCGCGGGCGGCACCGTGAGTCGATCGGGATATACTCGGCTCGCCCCGGCCGGGCAGCCGTGTAGGGGAGGGGGAGATGAAGAAGAGCCACGTTCCCGTATTGGTCGTAGGCGCTGGCGTGGCCGGTACGATGTTGACGCTCGAGCTTGCGCGCCGCGGCGTCAACGTCCGCACGGTCGACCGCCTACCGAAGCCGACCGATACCTCGAAAGCGATCACCGTCCATGCCCGCACGCTCGAAATTCTCGAGCGCATCGACAGGCGCCTCGTCGATCGATTTCTCGAGCGCGGCATTCACAACAAAGGTTACGTGCTGCACTTCGTGGACGGCGCAGGAAAGCGCAGCGAGGTGCGGCCCGGTATCGATTTCACGACGGTCGACTCCCGCTACAATTTCCTGCTCGTGCATCGCCAGAGCGAGACGGAGCAATACCTGCGCGAGTACACGAGCGCGCACTACGGCGTTGCGCCCGACTGGAACACGACTTGCGTCGACCTCCAGCAAGACGAGAGCGGCGTGACCGCCACGCTCGAGAGCAATGGCGTGCAGGAACAAGTGCACTGTCACTATCTCGTCGGTTGCGATGGCCCGAATTCTCGCGTGCGGCGCGCTGCCGGCCTCGAGCAGGACGAGAGCGACTACAAGGGCACGCAGCTCCAAAACCTCGACGCGTTCTTGAACGACTTCCCCGACGACGACGAGTACGTGCACTACTGCGCCGGCACCGATCACTTCGTCATGATCGTGAAGCTGCCGGGTGGGTTCCATCGCATGTTGCTCAGCGACCGCGGCGAGGCGGCAGCGCCTAACGTCACGCCCGAGCAGGGGTTCATGCGGCTCGTCAACAAACACTTCGACGGCGTGACGCTCGGTAAGGTCGTCTGGCACTCGAAATGGCAGAGCTTCGTGCGGCTCGCGCACACGTACCGCACGGGACGCGTATTTCTTGCGGGCGATTCCGCACACATCCACTCGACGACGGGCGGCCAGGGCCTGAACTGCTGCATGCAGGACGCGTACAACTTGGGTTGGAAGCTTGCGTTCGTCGTCAGGAAATGGGCGAACGCGGCGCTGCTCGACACGTACGAGCCGGAGCGCCGGCCGATCGCAGAGCAGGTGATCTGGGCAGCATCGTCGTTGCACGAAATCTTCATGGGCCACGGCAAGGACATTGCCGAGCGAGCGCAAAAGATCCGCGACCCCGCTTTCCTCGAAGCTGTCGTCGGCCGCTGCTCGGGCATCTCGTACACCTATCGCGATCAGGCGCAGCAACCGAACGTTGCGCCGCTCGCGGGCCCCGCGATCGGCGATCGCGCGCCCGACGTAGATCTCGGGCGCGGCCGTACGCTATTCGATTTGACGCGTCATCCGTCGTGCACGCTGATCGCGTTACCGGCTCGCGAGGGCGGACAAGCCGCGTTGCAGGCGAACCTCAAAGGTCTCGTGCATCGGTTCGCGGCCGTGCTCGAGTTGCGCGTCGTACCGCCGAGCGCGGCGCTCGCGGAACGCTACGGAGCGAGCGACGAGGACAGGCTGTTGCTGTTGCGCCCCGACGGTTATGTCGGATTCCGCTGCAACGCAAGCGACGTTGCCGCGCTCGAAGCGCGGCTCAGCGAATGGTTCGCGCTTTGAAGTCTTAAGGCTCGACGCCACACCGTGGCGCTCACAGCCGCACCGCGAGCTGCTATCTTTAGGCGCCCTCGTCGGGTGAGCGCATAGGAATTGCCGCATGGATTTCGTCTACTTCTTGGGCCGCTTTCACGTTCTCGTCTTGCATCTGCCGATCGGCATCATCGTCGCGCTCTGCGTGCTCGAGGTGTTGAGCCGCAAGGAACGCTACCGTTATCTCGAAGCGGCGTCGCCGTATCTGTGGGGCGCGACGGCGCTGTCGGCGCTGGTCACGGTATTGCTCGGGTACCTGCATTTCACCGAAGGCAGCTTCACGGGAGCGTCGGCGGACCAACACCGGTTCTACGGGACGGTCGTGGCGGTCGTCGCGACGGGCGTCGCGCTGTTACGCGTGAGCAATTTCTCGTCGAGCTACAAGCCGTTGTTCATGCCGGCCTCGATCGTGTTGCTAGTGCTCGTCTCGATCACGGGGCACTACGGCGGCAACCTGACGCACGGGTCCACGTTTCTCGTCGAGTACGCGCCGCAGCCGGTGCGTTCGCTCGCCGGCCTCGCGCCGCGGCGGACAATTACCAGCGTCTCGACGGCGGATCCGTTCGCCGACGTCGTCGGGCCAATGTTCGTCGAGCGTTGCGCGAGTTGCCACAACGAAGACAAGCAGGAGAGCGACCTGGTGCTGACGACTTACGCCGGCATCATGCGCGGTGGCGAGAGCGGCCGAGTCGTCGTCGCCGGCAACACCGACTTGAGCGAGCTGCTGCGGCGAATTTCGCTGCCGCACGATGACGAAGAGTTCATGCCGGCCGAGGGCAAGACGCCGCTGACGGCCGAGCAGGTCGAGATCATTCGCTGGTGGATCGCGGTTGGAGCGCCGCAGAGCGGCACCGTCGGTGCGCTCGAGGTCCCCGACGACATGCGCGAGACGCTGTCGAACGAGCTCGGCGTCAGCTTCTAGCGCGCAGCCGAGCGGCCTTCGCCGCCGCGCGCGGCCGGGTGGCTACGGCCGCCCGAATCGCCGCCGCCGCTCGATTGGCCGCCCGAGTTGCCACGGTAGCTACCGCCGCCGTCGCTACCGCCGCGCATCGCCTGGCTCATGCCGCCGCCGCTCGGTGCGCGGCTCCTCGGCGCAGCCGCTGGCGACGGGCTGGTGCGCATCTCGATTCCGCGTGAGGATTCTTGCGGCATTCCGGTCGATTCCTGCCGTGCGCGTGCCGCTGGAGCGCCGCGATAGACCTCGCCAACCTGGGCGCGCTGACGCTCGAGCGCTTGCGACATACCGCCGCCGCTGCGATAAGTGCGTGTCGCCGGCGCATTCGATCCGTTTTGCGGTACGCCGCGATACGCGTTCGATCCCGTCTGTGGCTGCACTGCCGTCGCACCGGAGCTCGCGCTCGCGCGGTTCGCATCGGTGAGGACGCCTCGGCGCGGCAGCCGCGTCTGCGCGGTTGCGGGTTGCTGCGGCTGCGCGGAGCCCTCGACGCTACGGCTGCGATACGCACCGCTCGCCATGCCGCCGCCCGTGCGTGCCGCAGGAGGAGTGTTGGCCGTGTAGACGCGGCCTTCGTGCCCGCGCACCACAGGCCGTCCGCCATAGCGATAGTGCGGCTGCCACACATGGTCGTGGTTATTGACGTTGACGTTCACGTACACATTGTGGCTGTAGAACGGATCGTAGTAGTTCCAGCCGTAGTACGGGTGGTCGTGATAGTGCCAGTCGTAGACGTGCACGTGATGCGAGTGCCAGCCGATCGAGAACCAGCTGCGCACGCCCCAGAAGCCCGTGCCGAACGCGTAGTGCGCGGGATACGGGTAGTAATAGACGGGGTAACTGTACGGGTAGTAGTGATAGACCGGCGCTGTTTGATAAACGACGACGCGCTCTGGCTCGTAATACGGCACGTAGATGACCTTCGGGTCCGCCGGCTTGATGGCGATGGCGCCGTCGTCGCGGGCAACGGTCTGCCGCTCGTCGCTGCGCAGGTTGCCCGCCGCATAGGCACGGTCGCGGAACGACTGGATCGCGTTCAGCACGTCGGCCCGTTGGTTCAGGACCGCGG
>Ga0157380_10000923_pt1 | contig 18517 bp, 22 predicted proteins | sample S35metaG_FD_119757 | JGI IMG/M metagenome (GOLD analysis project Ga0157380, IMG submission 119757) | Switchgrass rhizosphere microbial communities from Kellogg Biological Station, Michigan, USA - S3-5 metaG | ecosystem: Host-associated > Plants > Roots > Rhizosphere > Soil | place: USA... | reverse complement strand
TTCAAAACAATTCCTGAATCGCCTCTTCAACCGATCGCACACCAACAACGCGCATTCCCAACAATCGTTCCATTCCAGCAACGTTCGACGCCGGAATCACTATCTTCTTGAAACCCAATGCCTGCGCCTCTTTCACACGCGCCGCAGCTTGCAAGGCACCTCGCACTTCGCCCGTCAATCCCACTTCACCGAAAACCGCCGTGTGTGGATCAACCGTCATGTTCTTAAAACTCGAGGCGATCGCCGAAACGACGCCGAGATCTACAGCAGGCTCGTCAACTTCCAACCCGCCCGCGATGTTTACAAAAACATCGTCGCCAGTTAACTGAAGACCCACCCGTTTTTCCAACATTGCTATCATCAGCGCAACCCGATTCTGATCGACTCCCTGCGTCATTCGTCTGCCGGTTCCATATTTACTCCCCGACACCAGCGCCTGAATCTCGACCAACAACGGGCGCGTTCCTTCCATGCACGCAGTCACTATCGAGCCCGCAACGTTCTGTGGACGCTCTTGCAAAAACATCTGTGACGGATTGGCGACCGGGATCAAACCCGCCCCGGTCATCTCAAACACACCCACTTCATTCGCCGCACCGAATCGATTCTTGGTCGCGCGCACGATGCGGTGGTTGTGATGTCGCTCGCCTTCGAAGTAAAGAACGGTATCGACGATGTGTTCGAGCGCTTTGGGTCCGGCAATCGAACCATCCTTGGTGATGTGGCCGATTAGAAAGACAGGGACACCTCGGTTTTTTGCCAGTAATAAAAACTGATGCGCTACTTCCCTGACCTGGGATACTGATCCTGGCGCCGATTCAATCAAGCTGGAGAAAACGGTTTGGATCGAGTCAACGATGATTGCGCCTGGAACCAGGCGATCGATCTCGTGAAACATGTTTTCGAGATTGGTCTCCGGTAGCAGGTAAACGTTTGCGGCAGTGACTCCGAGCCGCTCGCCGCGAAGTTTTATTTGCCGCTCCGACTCTTCACCCGACACGTACAGAACTAATGTATTCGAGGCGCTTAGTTGATCCGCCACCTGGAGCAGCAGTGTGCTTTTGCCGATTCCCGGATCGCCGGCGATTAGAACCAGCGTCCCTGGAACGATGCCGCCACCGAGCACACGATCAAACTCGGTTACACCGGATGAGATTCGAACATCGTCCTGTGGCTCGATTTCAGTGAAAGGTACGGCGGCTACATCACGGAGTTTGAATCCGATTCGAGCGCCTGACTTTCGCGAGGGTTGTGCGCGTTCTTCAACAAGCGAATTCCACTCGCCACACTCGGGACATTTTCCCAACCACTTGCGCGACTGATGTCCGCAGTTTTGGCAGGTGAAGATTGTTTCTTGTTTTTTCATGTCATTGAATAGGACCTATAGGACGAATAGGTCGTATAGGCCCTATTGTTCAGAGCAGCTCCTTCACCTTCTCCGTTGGTCTTCCCAGAACCGCACGATCACCTCGCTCAACGATTGGTCGTTGAATCAAGTCCGGATTCTCAACCATCAAGGAAATGATCTCACCATCGGTGAATTCACCTTTCGCTAAACCCAACTCGCGATAGACCGGCTCGCTCGTTCGCAAAAGATCGCGCGGTGAGATTCCCATTTTGCGAATCAACTCAGTCAGCTTTTTCTTACTGAGCGGTTCAATGTAGTAGTTGACCTTGTCATACGAAACACCACTCTCCCGGAGCAGTTTGTCGAGTTCGCGACATTTCGTTCAAGTGGGTTTTTCGTAAACGGTGATGTTGTGTGCCATATGTTGTCCTGAAATCTCGTTACGTATTATGACTGCTCAACCTCAGAACGGGAGGGAAGCGACCGATTTCAACTAGCAGTACGCTCAACTATCCTGAAATCGGTCGCTTCGCTCCCGTTCTGAGGTTGAGTTCTTTTCTCCAAGCAATTCTCTCTTACGGGAATATTCCTCTCACACTCGTTGCTTCAGCAACACGCGAAACGGCGAGTATGTAAGCTCCCGTGCGAAGATCAGTGTTGTAATGCGTCGCGGTGTCATGAACCGAATTGAACGCGGTGCGGATCGTCTGTTCGAGCGTTTCGTTGATCTGCTTTTCAGACCAGAAGAACGAATTCTGATCCTGCACCCATTCGTAGTAACTAACCGTCACTCCACCAGCGTTCGCGAGAATGTCTGGAACAAGCATGACGTCATTGTCTGCAAACACCTTGTCGGCCCCGGGAGTAGTTGGACCATTTGCCAATTCGGCGATGATCTGCGCTTTAACTTTTCCTACATTGGCAAGCGTGATCGCATTTTCGAGCGCAGATGGCAGCAGGATGTCGCAATCGACGCCGATGATTTCGTCTGGCTCTATCTCCTTGCACCCCTTCAATCCGTGCAACGACGACGTCTCCGCCTTGTGACTTAATGCAGCTGTCACGTCGATTCCGTTTTCACTATAAACGCCGGCCTTCGAATCACATGCCGCCACGACCCGCGCACCGTCTTCAGCAACCAGCCGCGCAATGTTTGCCCCGGCGTTACCGAAACCATGAACAGCTACACGCGCGCCTTTCAAACTCATTCCCTTTACGCGGCAAGCCTCGCGCAATGCGTAAAGACACCCGCGAGCAGTGGCCTCCGCACGTCCCTGCGAACCACCAAGAGAAATTGGTTTACCGGTTACGACTCCGAGTTCGGTATGTCCACGCACCATTGAGATCGTGTCCATGATCCAGGCCATAGTCTGTTCGTCGGTGTAAACATCGGGCGCAGGAATGTCGCGGTCTGGTCCGATGATGGGCGCAATTTCAAAAGCGTAACGGCGCGTGAGGCGTTCGAGTTCGTTCTTGGAGAGACTCTTAGGATCGCAGATAACGCCGCCTTTTCCTCCACCGTAAGGGATGCCAACGGTTGCGCATTTCCAGGTCATCCAGGATGCAAGGGCTTTTACTTCATCGAGCGAGACATTGGGGTGATAACGGATTCCACCTTTCGCTGGTCCGCGCGCGATGTTGTGCTGCACGCGGTAACCTTCAAAGACCTGCACATCGCCCCCATCCATTTTCACAGGGATTGAGACGATTAACTGCCGTTTCGGATTCTCCAACACATGACGCATGGACGACTCTAGTTCGAGGAAATCGGCGGCTATATTGAACTGCTGCTTGGCTATTTCAAATGGGTTCAGTTCCTCCTGGAATGCTTCCTTGGTGGCCATGGGTTCTCCTCGGGTACGGGGTTGGTGCGAGAGCCGTGAGATCCTAGTTTCTTCGATCTGCGATGGCAAGGTGATCCGGCCTACTTGAGACTTCACACTCAGTACAGTGTCAAAACAGTCAGTAGCAACATGCAGCAGTATTCAGTACCGTTCGCGGTAGCGGATGGCCAAGACTCAAGCCGAGAACACAAAGCAGAGAATTCGCGCATCTTGAGTCTTGGCCATCCGCTACCGCGAACGGTACTGAATGGTTTCCGCCACGGGAACTCGCTTGCCGCACCTGGTGTCTAAAACAGCCGAGAAAGCTCCCGCGACCTGCATGGCACCGGCAACTAGCGGCTTTCGAATGCGGATCGATTTGGTGTTGCCCAAATCAAGACTTACGCGATTCGAAATCCGACATTCGCCGGAGGACCATGATGTTTAATAACCTGATCGAATCAGCCTCGCACCGAAAAGAATTCAAGCGACGAGGATCGTTTTTTCTTGTTACCACGGCTACATATGCCCTGATGTTGGTTTTGACAGGTGTTGCCAGCATTTACGCCTACGACGCGCGACTCGAGGACCAGGTCTACGAGCAGGTGATCACAATGCTGCCGCCAGAGTCTGCGCCTGCGAAACCGGTAACGCCGACAGACCCCAAGCCGACCAGCAAGAACGACAAATCGTCGGATATTGCAGAACGGAAAGTTGCAATGTTCGATGTGGATCGACCTGAGATAGTTCCTGAAAAAATATCCGCGGAGCCAAACAAAGTACAGCCGCTACCAAATGGGCCGGTCAAGATTACCGGGCGCGACTATGATCCGCCGGTTGCTGTGACTACTGGACCGGGCACGGAAAGGACTGTAGTTCAACCCCCAAGAATCGAAATACCGGACGAACTTCCACCACCGACGCCACCGCAGCCACCGAAAGATCGAGTAGTAAAAGTCTCAAGGGTCTTGAACAGCGAGGCACTATCACTTCCAAAACCAAGGTATCCAGCACTCGCCTTGCAGATCCATCTTGAGGGCGTCGTGAACGTGCAGGTATTGATTGACGAAACGGGGAAGGTTGTTTCAGCGAAGGCGGTGGACGGTCACCCAATGCTGATTCCCGATGCGGTGCGTGCGGCAAATCAAGCAAGGTTTTCGCCGACCATCATCGGCGATCAACCCGTGAAGGTTTCCGGGGTGATTAGTTACAACTTCAAGCTCAGCAGGTAGGGGTTTCTTCAACACTCTGCGGTCTCTGCGTCTCTGCGCCCTCCGCGTTCCAAATTCGTATCTCGGAAATTAACCCATCAAAGGTTAACGCAGAGGGCGCAGACACGCAGAGGGCGCAGAGACGCAGAGGACGCGGAGAATTTTCTAAGCTTGAATCCCGTCTAAGTTCGGATGATCCCCGTACCGCTGCCGGTCATCACCTCTTTGCCATGTTGATTTGTGCAGCGCCACTCTGATTCAACGTCCAGGTATCCATCACGAGGCGCGGCCGCCGTCAGTGTCACGACGCATTCGATTGTGTCGCCCGCAAACACCGGACGATAAAAACGGAAAGTCATCTCTTTGGCAATGAGATTCAAGTCTCCGCCGATCTTCGTAGGCAGTGTAGCTGTCAGAAGACCATGGGCCATCAGACGTCCCTGTGCATCCGGAACAAAGTGATGCTCACCGTTATCGCCTGATAGTTGCGCGAACAGACGAATGTCTTCTTCGGTAAATGTCCGCGACCAACGCATCGTATCGCCAATCTTCATAGCTTATTTACGACAGAATTTCAGGATGACAGGATCCTAAGAGAGAACGGTGGAGCTTAAAATATCCGGCAGTTTTTGGTACAGGTCTTTCTATGATCACGCCTTCTACCCTTTTATCTTTAAATCCTGAATCCTGAAATCCTGTCTAAACTGCTTCACGTGCCCAAAACACAAAGTCAGTCACCGCAGGTTCACCGCCCATTGCGCGCACGAGCGCGGCAATCTGGCCGCGGTGATACCACGAGTGACCAAACAACTGTGTGAGAATGTCGCCGATTGAGTTGCGAAAGCGCAGACCCTCGTAGCTTGTGTACTCAAAAACTCGCTGGAGATCCTCGTCGCTTAGCGTAGAGAGATATTGATTCCAATCAGACTCCATCTGCTCGATTAACGCCGGTAGTGTTTCGACCTTCACATCGCGCGGAAAGAGCTCAACCTTCTCCGCGGTCACTCCGAATCGAAACAACCACATTCTGCGAGCCGCGATCACGTGAGCCAAAAGATCTACTGCCTTCTGAAAAGACGATGACGCCTTTTGCGTTTCATCAAGACGCGTCAACGACTCGAGCGTCGTTCGGTGTACATCTCGTTCGTACGTAAACCAGCGCTGGTAGTGATCGATCATAGTCATCCCAGCAACATCAATCAGCCACATTAAGCTTGATCACCTGTGTTCGCGCCGCGACAAGAAGTTCGTTCTTGTCGTTGAAGACCATTCCGAAAGCGTGGCCTTGAAGTTTTAAGAAACTGATATAACGGCCGTCAGAGTCGAACACCTGTATACCTTTGATGTCGCTCACGTAGACGCGACCTCGGCCATCGACCGCAATCGCCGAGGCAGCGCGCAATTGGCCAGGCTCGTTTCCGCTTCCGCCAAACCGATTGATGAACTTTCCATCCGGCCCAAACTTAAAGACCGCTTCATTAAACGATCCCAGCGCGTAGACATTTCCCAGTCCGTCGGCTGCAACACTCATGTCCAGTTCTGACCTTCCACTGGCCGAACTGATCGCAGCCTTAATCGTCTTCACGACTTCACCGGAGGAATTGAAACGAACGACGTCATCGCGGTTTCGTTGCCAGGCACATACAAGCCCGCCATCAGCTGTGGCCGTTATGTCGTCGAACCCATTTCCTTCCGCGTACGCTATTTCGCCGACCTGTTTACCTGTTGAACCCTCGTAACGCAGGATTTGTCCTTTCTGAGCAATGTAGACCTGGCCTTTGCGATCGGCCGCGAAGCCACGCAAGGGCATGTTCGGATCAACTGTCCACTGAGTAATGAACTTACCGTTGCCGTCAAACACCTGGACGCGACCACCAAGATATTCCCCCACGTAAATATTTCCCGAAGCATCGATGGCGATGCTGCGTGCGTCCTTAAACATTCCTGGACCAATACCCTCGGAGCCAAACTTCAGCAACACGCGTTCGTCAGTTCTGGGGCTTGTGCGTGAAGGTGGGCTAGATGTGTTTCCGTTTGAACTTGATGTGTTTCTGTTTGAAGATGACCAGAACACTGGTATCAATCCGACGAATAAGGCAACCACGCCGGCGAGTACACCGAATGCCGGAATCGCCAACAAGAGCCAAAGCCAGCGAAGCGGCTTAAGGTGCTCCGTTGCTCCGCGGAGATCGACCTTGATGACATGGGCCGGCCGGCCCAGTGCGTCGTTTGGCTGAGCCAGAGTGCTGTTGCAGTAGCTGCAGCGAACTGTGAAGTCACCACCAAACGTGCTTTGAGCGTAGTCGACCGGTGCACCACATTTTGGGCAATCAAATGTTCGAGGCATGTCCTTTTAGAATGGAGAGTAGAATTTTTTTGATGTGAAACGCGCAAACCCGGCTTTAGTAATCTTGCGAAGTTCCTTGAAGAGTTTTTCATCAGGAGCAGAAAAGTTAAAGCACGACTTTCCCTGCATCCGCTTTTTGAGGTCGGGTGAAATCTTTTCCGTTATATCGGGACAGGCGTAGACAGGCATCAGGTGAAAGCTGACATACGCCTTACCCCGTCGAACACCACCAAAGTAGAGACGGCGTTTGTTTTTCATGACGTGGTGCGTCTCCAGCGCGTAGTAGTTGCGCGTGTCGGCGGCAACATTCAGTTTGTCTGCATAAGGCTCGAAGATTTCTTTCAACTGGGTGAACGCTGAATCGAAGTCTGTATTCTTGGGCATATGGAGAACCTCCAGTGAGCGTGAGAATGTAACTTGAGTAGTAGGGAAATTGAAAGCGGGAAAGTATTCAGTACCATTCGCGGTAGCGGATGGCCTCCAGTCAACTGCAGAATAGGGAGGACCAATTTGTTTAGCGTGTTGAGCAAGGCCATCCGCTACCGCGAATGGTACTGAATTCGGTTACCACAGCAGCAGGTACAGAAGAGGAATGGCTGTCAGAATAAGTGCCAACATCAACTCGATCGGTCGCCTTCGCTTGAACATAAAATACAAGCAAAGAAGCAAACCGATGAGTGTCAAAACATAGCTTGTGTCGTAGGAAAAGTGAAAAGGGCATGTGCGACCAATCCGTAACCTAACCAACGTTCAGCAACCAGGGCCACTAACAAGAGTAACGCGGGCGTACCAGCAAGCGCCCAGTAAGCACGGCAAACTCCTATCATCTGCGCTAACCAGGCAAAGATCAGTGGGACCAGAATGATCGTGGGGATCAGGTGGTACATGCTTCAGTGACACGCGCCAGCGCTTCGATCGTTCACAAAAAGATCAGATCAAAGGTAACATGCGCCTCGACAACATGACTGAGACAGCAGACGTCGTAATCATCGGCAGCGGCATTGTCGGCTCGAGTGTGGCTTACCACCTCGCCGACGCGGGATGCACTAACATCCTGGTTATCGAGCGCGACGCACACCAGGGGAAGGGCTCGACCGGCAAAAGTATGGGGGGCGTTCGCGCGCAGTTCACCACGCCCGTCAACATTCAGATGTCGCGTTACTCAATCGACTTCTTTTCGACGTTCGATGAGCGCGTGGGCCATCCGGCTGACTATCGACCGCACGGCTATCTGTTTTGCGCGACCAGCGAACGACACCTTGAATATCTTAAAGCAAATCGGGAACGACAGATCGCTCACGGTGTGACGAATGTTGAACTCGTCAGTCGTGAAGATATTGTCGAGATCCTGCCGCAGCTCCGGGCTGACGACATTCTCGCCGGCACGTTTTGTCCCACTGACGGCTTTGTCGATCCGCACAGTGTGATGATGGGATTCATGCTGAACGCACGAGAAAAAGGTGTACGGCTGTGGTTAGACACAGAAGTCAATGGAATTAAGGTTGAGTCGGGTCAGGTGCGAGGCGTTGAAACAACGCGAGGACTTGTTTCAACACCTGTTGTAGTAAACGCTGCCGGCGCATGGGCCGCGCGCGTAGCACACATGGCCGGTGCTGAACTTCCGGTGGAACCTTTGCGGCGTCAGTTGGTGCCGACAGAACCTTTTGCGGGTTTGCCGAAACGGTTTCCCATGGTGATCGACATGTCGACGGGATTTCACTTCCGTCGTGAAGGTCAGGGGATTCTGCTGGCGTGGAATGATCCTGAAGAAACACCAGGATTCAAAACCGAATTCGATGAGACGTTTATCGAGAAGATCCTGACGCGAGCGGCATCGCGTGTTCCGTGTTTGGCAGAGGCCGGCGTGAACCCTCGACGTGCGTGGGCGGGCTTATACGAAATGACACCCGACCATCATGCGATCATTGGACCAGCGCCAAACGTCGATGGTCTGTTTTTTGTGAATGGTTTCAGCGGGCACGGCGTAATGCATTCTCCCGCATCAGGGCGCATCACCGCAGATCTGATTTTGAAAGGGCGTTCAGAGATTGTCGACGCCCCGCTGCTGGGTGTTGAACGCTTCGCATCGGGGAAGCTGCTTGAAGAGACGGCTGTTTTATAAAGAATAAGTCAGATAGATCCTATTTGCCTTCACTCCACTCAACGATCTTATCCATCACAAGTTCGTAAACAGCATCCTGCGCAACACCCGCACTCTTCTGAACCTTCAACGAATGATCACCAGTGTCGACCACGTAGACAGTCGCCTTCAGTTTTAGTTTCTTCAAAATGGGGTTGATTTCATCAGGCGATCCGAATGAGTCGCGCGTTCCCTGCACAAACAACATCGGGGCTTTGATTGACGGCCAGTGATCCGTGCGAAGCTTCTGCGGTTGGCCCGGCGGATGAAGTGGATATCCGAGAAATACTAAACCCTTAATTCGCTCGTCGCCTTGAGCAGCCACTTGAGAAGCAATACGGCCACCCATCGATTTTCCACCGATAAGCAGTCGATTGCCCTTGAGCTTTTTGTGATTGGTTGCGCTGTCTATAACGGCGTTGTAGCACGATTCTAATTTTGCTTTTGGATCTGGAGCGCCCTTTCGTTTTTCCATGTAGACGAAATTGAACGTAAGAGCATCGAGTCCACGCTCCGCAAGGCCCGAGGCAAAGAGCCGCATGAATGGACTGAGCTGATCTGAGCCCGCACCATGACCAAGAATGATGGTTGTTCCAGTTCTCGTTTTCTTTGCCGCTGGATAAAGCAGAGCTGTTACTGAGTCGGTGTCGTTAACTTTGATGGTTAGTTGTTCTGGTTCACTCATAAATTATCGGTTCACAGAATTACAGGATTCCATGATTACTTGATTAATTCTGTAATCCTGCAATCCTGTCTGACTGGTCACCCTTCGTCAGCGAGCATCTTCAGTGCATCAGCCTCTTCGTTCTTAAACCTGTTTGCCACGCCCTTCTGCACATTCGGCGAGCTGCTCGGGAAATAAACGAGCTTTCCATCGGCACGTCGGCGGCCGCGTTCTGCATAAATCGCGCTAATGAGCTTTTTATCGAAATCACTGGCGGATGAATCGATGGTCAGAGCACTCAGCGCCTTTCGAATCACCGCACACTTCCCTCCGTGTTGGACTGCTGTGGACCAAACTGCATCCTGCAGCGCATGACTGCGGCTGTTGATGTCGAGCCCGTTCTCACTGAGCGTTTGCGCTACCAACAAATCGAAGTGCGTCTTCTTGATGTATGCATGCTGACATTCCTGAAAACGCTCCGCCTCTGACATGGCGATCTCTTTCCACTTCGCAGTGAATGGCGGTGTTCCGGGTTGCAGGTTTTTAAAGGAGTTGCGCCAGGGGAAGTCAGCCTCAGACACAAAGCGCGCAACCGTTCCTGTCTTGGTCGCCATTTGATACGAACCGTACGAAACGCCTCCCGGATCTCCCGAACCGGTGGATACCGTTCCTGGTCCGCGTCCGCCGGTTTCGTATTTGGCCGACAGATTACCGAGCAGAGCAGCTGTACTAGTGCCGACCGCGCCGATCGGACGAGCACCTGTCGCGGGCGAAGCAGCGGGCTGTGGTGATGGTAGCGGTTGCGTTGGAAGCGGTTGCGTTGGAGCGGTGCCCACGGCCGCATGCAAATTCAGGACGTCTCCAACCTGTAGCTGGTTGGGATTAGCTTTGAATTGTGGATTTGCATCGAGCAGTTGATTCAATGTAATGCCGTGGCGGGACGCAATCTTCGACAATGTATCGCCAGGTTTCACCGTGTAAATCATGAGTGAGCCTCCTCGCTAGTGATCAGAGGAATAGTGTCGGTTGATGAAAGGAACGCGTAGTAACTGAGTGTCAAAAACGACTGGGAGTCCCCACTCCACTTAATAAAGCGTTAGCGAGGTGGGCGAATATTAGAAGAGCACTTTTCTTTAGTCAATGTAGTTTCTGGGAACGCGCGAACTCACCCCACACGTGACTTCATAAGAGAGCGTTCCAGAAATGCGAGCCAGATCTTCTGCGGTAACGTTCAATTCAGATCCGGGTTCATCCATCCCTAATAACGTCACTCGATCGTCCACTTCAACTCCCTCAAGGTTTGTTACGTCGACGAGTGTCAGGTCCATTGATATGCGCCCTACGACCGGCACAAATGAGTGACGAATGATCACGTGGGCACGATTAGATAAACCTCGCATGTATCCATCGTGATAGCCAATCGGCACTGTCGCGATCAAACTTCGGCGCGAAGCTTCGAACGTACAACCGTAACCAATCGTTTCGCCGGCAGGCACCCACTTCAACAACGCGATTCGAGAGTGAACAGACATCACCGGGAGTAGATCTGGATCGCCTACTGATAACGGCAACACATCGCGCCACAAGCCATACAAAATCCCTCCTGGGCGGACCATGTTTCCCCAGCTTTCTTTTTCACCAAATGTCGCCGCCGAGTTAGCCAGATGAAGATGTCTGGGCGTGTGGCCATGTTGCCGAAAGACCGAAACCCCTTCCTGGAAACGTCGAATCTGGTCATGAGTCAGAGGACGGCAAGACGCGTCATCGGCGGCGGCGAAATGAGTCATCACACCGTCGATGCGAACATTCTTCAGTTCAGACACTGCGGCGACAAACTCATTCATTTCATCGAAACGAACTCCTAACCGGCCCATTCCCGTATCTATCTTTGCATGAACGTCGACCACGACTCCGGCTTCGCGTGCGGCTTGATTCAGTCGTTGCAGCAGGTCGATCCGATACACAACAGGTGTCAATCGATGTTGCAGACAAAGCGCGGATTGATCCCCCCAGAACCCGCTGAGGCAAAGGATTGGCTGCGTGATACCTGCGTCGCGAAGTTCGATTCCCTCTTCCGGCAACGCTACGCCAAACCAATCCGCACCTTCCGCTGCTAGTCGTCTCGCGCATGCGGCCGCGCCATGCCCGTAGGCATTCGCCTTCACAACGGCCATCACTCTCGTTTCGGGTCCGACTCGCTGTTTTATAGTTCTAAAGTTTGCAGCGAGATTGTTGAGATCGATCTCAGCCCAAGTTGGGCGATTAGTTGTCGGCATGTTGAATTTTTTCTTTGACATGTGATGATGACAAGGTTTACTGTTCGCTCACCTCGCAACAACTTATAACATTGAAGATTGAAGATTGCAGATTTTTGATTGTGATCTGAGCGGGACGTTTCAGTCCGCAACAATGGGATCATGAATCACCAATCTGCAATCTACAATCTATAAAATCTTCAATGCCTGAAAGGAGCTAGAGCAATGGCTATCAAGAAAACAACGACCAAAGGAGCAACTACGAAAAAGAGCAAAGAGGAAGTAGTGATGTGGGTCAGACTACCTCGGCCAATGGATATTAAGGCGCTGAAGAAGCTCGGTCTCGAAGGAGCGGCATGTTTCGGCGGCGACACCTGCATCGCAGCCACCTCAATGCGCCCTGATGCCGGAATCGTGTTGCAGACCGATATTGAACAAGCCTTGCTACGGGCAAAACTGCCGCGCCGCGCGGATCCGTGTTTTGGTGGCGATACCTGTATCGTTTAATTCCGAATAACAGGGAGTGATGTCATGCCGTGGAAAAGATCTCACTACACCCACCTTCTCCAACTGAGTAACGGAGACGGCGTCGCTTACAACGGATTTTCCGGCGCCATCGTAAAGCTGTCGGCCGGCGCCTTCAGGAAGGCCGGCGAGCTGATCGACAGTATTCCGGAGGGCGAAGCTTTGCCGTCATCGGTCGAAGATGAGTCGCTGTTCAAGCATTTGGTGGCGGGCGGTTTTGTTGTTGATAAGGAATTCGATGAGCTCGGCGCAATCGAAGCGCAGTATCAGCGCGAGCGGCAAAACTCTCAATTCCTGCTCACCATCTTGCCCACGTTTGGCTGCAACCTCGGTTGTGACTACTGCTTTGTCGGCAAGAAGAGCGGCAAAATGAGTCGGGAGCGACAGGATCGAATCATCGAGTTTGTCACCGAGCGTTTTGCGTCACATAGCATTCCAAGTATGAACGTCGACTGGTTTGGCGGCGAACCACTTCTTGCACTCGACGTAATTGAGTACCTTTCCAAATCGTTTTTGCAGCTGTGCAAGCGTTACGACACGCCTTACAGTGCTCAGGCGATAACGAATGGAACGATGATTTCGGAGCGCTCGGTCGAGGTACTGACGAAAGCTGGGGTCGATCGACTACAAATTACACTTGATGGTTTGAAACAGATGCACGACGAGCGGCGGCCGAGCAAGTTGCGCGTCATCTCGTCATTTGAACAGACGGTGTTCGGGCTCGAACGAGTCGTTGGCAAGTTTCTCGTTCGACTGCGCATCAACGTCGACAAGCACAATCTAAATGAAGCGTGGGCTTTGCTGGATTTCTTCGCAGCGCGCGGCTGGCTTGGTCCAGACAAGGAGTTTTTTCCCTATCTGGCTCGCATCTCGCCATTCACAGATGCGTGTGCTTCCGTAGCGTCAGAAGTTTGTTCGGTCGATGATTTTCAGGAAATGAATCTCGCCTGGATGAAACGACTCGATTCTCTCGGTGTGCCAGTCGCGTTTCAAGGCTTGTATCAGTTTCCGGAACCGAAGATGTACAACTGCGGCGCGATTGGTAGTAACGGTTTCATCTTCAATCCGAACGGCGAGGTCCACAAGTGCGGGCTTGCAGTAGACGATTCAAGCGAAGCAATCGGCAACATTGACGATGTGCTTGATCCTAATCATCCAAATCTAAAGAAGTGGCAGCAATGGAGTCCGCTGCTGAACCCGGTTTGTCGTGGCTGCGAATTCTTGCCTTCGTGTCTTGGCGGGTGTCCGCGGAATCAAATGCAGATGAGAGAAGTACAGAAAAAGGAAAACTGCCAATACTACATGCAGCACGAGAACCGCATTCTCACGACGCACCTGGAGATGGCAGGGCTTTAAACATTGCCGATTGTATTCAGTACCGTGCGCGGTAGCGGACGGCCATCACTCAACGCAGCGAGAAGGTAGCACCCTTAAGGTTATGTTGAGTGGTGGCCGTCCGCTACCGCGCACGGTACTGAATGAGCACGACTACTCGCGGTACAAATTGTCGAAACGCATGCTCGACGGCGTGAAGCGAAGATCGACTGACCCCGTCGGGCCGTTTCGTTGTTTGGCGATAATCAACTCCGCAATGTTCTTACGATCCTCCGGCATGCTCTCACGCTCTTCGGGCGTCTTGTACTGTTCCTCACGAAAGATAAACGCAACCAAATCAGCATCCTGTTCGAGCGCGCCTGACTCACGCAGGTCTGACAGCTGTGGCCTGTGATCAGATCGAGACTCCGGAGCGCGCGACAACTGAGAAAGCGCTACTACCGGCACGTTGAACTCTTTCGCGAGATGTTTTAGCTCGCGCGAAATCTGCGAAACTTCTTGTTGGCGGGATTCAAAGCGCCGGCTGTGTGACGACATCAACTGAAGATAGTCGACGATGATTAAGTCGAGCCGTTTTTGTTCAGCAGCGAGCCGTCGGACTTTACCGCGCATCTCTAGAATGTTGATGGCCGGTGTGTCGTCGAGAAAGATCTTGGTGTCAGCCAGGGTGCCAAGTGATTTGGCGATCTGAGCCCATTCCGGCCGCGTCAGGAAACCCGTGCGAAATCGCTGAGCATCGATATTTCCCTGCGAACAAAGCATGCGCATCACGAGCGCTTCTTTCGCCATTTCCAAAGAGAAAATCGCGACGATGGCGCCAGCTTTCAACGCGGCATTCTCTGCAAGCATCAGCGCAAAACTGGTCTTGCCCATCGATGGACGCGCGGCCAGGATGATCAAGTCTGCAGCCTGCATGCCTGAAGTTATCGTATCCAGATCTCGGAAGCCGGTCGTCAAACCCGTCAACATGTTTGAGCGACCTTCCATCTCCTGAACTTTTTCCAGCAGCCGCTCAGCGATTGGCTTCACATGCTCGAGGCCCTTGCGGATTCGCGCGTCAGCAATCTCAAAGATGTGCTGTTCAGCGTGATCGAGAATTACTTCCGGTTCATCCTCTTGAACGGTTGCTTCAGCAATGATCTGGTAAGAGGTACGAATGATCCGGCGAAGAAGAAACTTGCCGTGAACGAGCTTCGCGTAGCTGTCGAGCTTGTCGATACGCGGCATCCCGACGGTAAGTGCCGCGATATCACCGACGCCACCAACGAAGTGTAACTGGCCTTGTTGACGCAGCACCTCGGCAAGGAAGATCGGATTGATCTCTGAGCCCCCGTTGAAGAGCTCGATCATCGCCGAATAGATTTTCTTGTGCGACTCAACGTAGAAAGCATCAACATCGAGTAATTCGATAGCCTGCGCCATCAGAGCGTTATCGATGAGTATTGCTCCGAGTATCGCGCGCTCGCCATCGGCACTATGTGGTAGCTGTTCAGGGACTTGAAACTGTGCAGCAGACATATTGATCTTGAAGCTGAATATATAGCAGCGTCAGAGCGACCACAATATTTGTATCAGCTTTATTTTCGGTAGGAAAAGAAATTGAGCCGCAGATTCTCACAGATGAACACAGATTTAAAGAAAAAGGTGGAGACGATGCTCCACCTCAAAACGCTTTTAGTTTTGATCTGTGTGTATCTGTGAGAATCTGCGGCTAAAAATCACTCCGCGGGCTGCGCCTCTTCCTGCTCCTCGTTCTGCTTGATCAGCTCGGCTTCCTGCTCAGGGGTCATATGACCGACGATCACTTCCCCTTCAGGGACAACCTTTACCTGAAGATCGATCGAAACTTCGCGATGCAGTCTAACCGGAACATTAAACTCACCGAGACGCTTCAACGGTTCTCGCAGGTGAATGCGGTGACGATCGATTTCATAACCGCGCTCTTTCAAAGCCTCAGCGAGATCCATTGACGTGACAGAGCCGTAGAGAGCACCTTGCTCGCCAGCCTTGCGTTTGAATTCCAACGTCAGCGACCGCATCTTCTCCGACTGCGCTTCTGCTGTCGAACGCTCCTTCGCCTCTTTCTTCAACAGTGCCGCGCGCTCCTGCTCAATCCCTTTAACGTTTCCGGTAGTCGCTTCGACAGCCAGATTGCGCGGCAGCAGATAATTGCGCGCGTAACCCGCACGCACGCGCACGATTTCACCTCGTGCACCCAAATCATCAACGTCTTCGCGTAACAAAACCTTCGTGTGTGCCATTACCGATTCCTCAATTCTCAGTCAGTGGTGTACGGAAGCAGCGCGATATTGCGTGCTCGTTTGATTGCTTCCGCAAGCATGCGCTGATGCGTTGCGCAATTGCCGGAGATTCGTCTCGGCAGGATCTTCCCGCGCTCGGGCAGATAATTCTGCAGTAAACGAACGTCTTTAAAATCGATCAGGTCAGTCTTGTCGATGCAAAACCGACAAACACGTCGTCGATGCATGCGCCGCCCGCCACCGCGACCGCCCATTGACCGCCGATCCTGATCGTCATCACTGTCGTATCCGCCGCCACGTGGGCGCTCTTCGTAATTGGTTGACATATTGTTCCTCGTAAATCTTGTCTAACTGAACCGCGGTGGATTACTCGCCGGTGGATGCTGCAAACTCAGCTCCGCCACTACGACGCGCCGCCGCCGCTGCACCGCCGGCTGCTTTCTTCGCCGCTTTGCGCGCACGACGGTCCTTCAGCTTATCTGCGCGGCGTCGATCTTCATCGACTCGAACGGTGAGATAGCGGAGCACGCGATCGTTCACGCGCATGCGGCGCTCGAGCTCAGCGATCTCGCGACCCGAACCTTCGATCTCCATCAACACAAACGTACCTTCTTTTTGGTGAAGGATCTCATATGCGAGCTGGCGCTTGCCCATGGTCTCAGCCTTGGTCACGACGCCACCCTGATCGGTCACAATCTGCTTGAAGCCGTCAGTCAAACGCGCCACTTCATCATCAACAGTCGGATCCACGATGAAGACCACTTCGTATTGTCTTTTGTTATCCAAATCTACCTCCGGTTATTGCCGACTGCCGATTGCCAATTGCCGATTAGAAAAACTCGCTAAACACTCTTTCAATCGGCAATCGGCAATCAAAAATCGGCAATCAATTAAATTCCTGCATCGCCTTTAGCGCGCCATCTCTGACAATCGTGCGCACTACTTTCGCCGCTTGTTCAACCATCTGTTCGACTAACTCACGCTCGCTACTCGCAAACCTATCAAGCACGAACCGTTTCGCATCACTGATTGGGTGATCCGGTTGAATTCCCATTCTCACTCGGACGAAGTCGTTTGTTTTCAGCCCTTCGATAATCGACTTCAGACCGTTGTGCCCACCAGCCGATCCGCGTTCGCGAACGCGAATCTTTCCGACCGGTAACGCCAGATCATCAGATAAGACAATCAGCGTCTCGACAGGCATAACCAGGTGATGCTTCGCTGCGAGGCACGTCAGCGCCTCACCACTCAGATTCATGAAGGTTTGCGGCTTAATTAACTTAACCGGTTTACCTTCAACTTGACCTCGCCCTATCAAAGAGCGGCATTCCCGACTAGAGATCGGAATCCGTTCGTCGTCCGCCAGTTTGTCAATCACCATGAATCCCAGGTTGTGTCGGGTTCGTTCGTACTCCGCACCTGGGTTACCGAGTCCGACGATGAGATAAACCATTTTCGATTTTTGATTCTTGATTGATGATTGAGCCTTACTCAGTCATTCTAAACGCGCACTTTTCGCCCGAGGTCCGAAACCGTAAAAAGCGGGGCCCAATCTTCAATCTGCAATCTACAATCAACAATGCTCTTACTCTTTGCCGCCTTCTTCCTCGCCCTCTTCTTCCTTCTTACCCTTGCCGATAACTTCAGGCTCAGTAGGTTCTTCGCCCTCAACCGCCGGCGCCGGAGCAACCTCTTCTTCCTTAACAATGCCGATTGTTGCAATCACAGTGTCGGCGTCCTCGAGGATCTCCACATTTGCCGGGACCTGAATATCTGAAATGTGCAACACGTCGTGAACATCAAGGTTCGTAACATCAACATCGATTGAGTCAGGGATGTCTCGTGGCTCGCAACGTATCTCGATCTCACGAATGATCTGTTCCAGCACCCCCTGCTTCTCTTTCACGCCGAATGGCTCACCGACCAGATGCAGCGGCACTGTAACTTCAATCTTTTGACCCTTGACCAGGCGCGTTAGATCCGCATGAATCAAACGACCGCGCACAGGATCGATCTGACGATCGTGGAACATGACTTCGCTCACGCCGACGCCTTCGACGTCGATCGTGAAGATGGTGTTCCGTCCAGCTTCCGACCGCAGGATCGCGGCAAGCTCACGCAATGGAGCAACGGCAGCAATAGTTTCAGCACCGCCGCCGTAAACAGTCACGGGAACCAATCCTTCACGTCGGACGCGCCGTGCGTCGTTCTTGCCACGACCGGTGCGTTGCTTCGCCTGGATCTTGAATTCTTTTCTCTCCGCCATATGTCTCCTCACAAACTTTCAGCGACCGCGAACATTGATGATTGATGATTGATGATTGATGATTAAGAAAGACTCCGGACGAGCCTTTCCAATCAACAATCTACAATCTGCAATCGGCAATGTCGCCGGTCGCTGATGGTCTTCTTTTAAGCCATCAGTGTTTGCCCTTCATACGAAGAGCGAGGAAACCGAAGTCTCCTCATGGATCGACTTGATCGCTTTCGCCAGAAGCGGCGCGATACTTAGTACTTTTATCTTATCAAGCTCGCTCGCGTTGTCGCGTAGCGGAATCGTATTCGTAACGATTATCTGTTCTATATCCGATTGGGCCAAATGGTCAAC
>Ga0157380_10000921_pt1 | contig 18538 bp, 19 predicted proteins | sample S35metaG_FD_119757 | JGI IMG/M metagenome (GOLD analysis project Ga0157380, IMG submission 119757) | Switchgrass rhizosphere microbial communities from Kellogg Biological Station, Michigan, USA - S3-5 metaG | ecosystem: Host-associated > Plants > Roots > Rhizosphere > Soil | place: USA... | reverse complement strand
GGACGAGGACGAGGAGGACGGGCGTGAGTGAGCTGATCGTGGCACGCGGGCTCGGCAAGAGCTTCGGTTCGACGCGGGCCCTCGCCGACGTGAACTTCCGCGTCGAATCCGGCCGCATCGTCGGCCTCATCGGGCCGAACGGCGCCGGCAAGACCACCGCGCTCAAGGCGCTGCTCGGCCTCACGCGCTTTGACGGCGAGCTCTCTGTGCTCGGCCTCAATCCCTACCTCCAGCGCCACCGGCTCATGCAGGACGTCTGCTTCATCGCCGACGTCGCGGTGTTGCCGCGCTGGGCCCGCGTCAGCCAGCTGATCGACTTCGTCGCCGCGACGCACCCGCGCTTCCGCCGCGAGGTCTGCGAGCAGTTCCTGTCGCGCAGCGACGTGCGCAAGTCGAGCCGCGTGAAGGAGCTGTCGAAGGGCATGGTGACGCAGCTGCACCTCGCCCTGGTCATGGCCATCGACGCGAAGCTGCTGGTCCTGGACGAGCCGACGCTCGGCCTCGACATCCTGATGCGCAAGCAGTTCTACGAGACGCTGCTCAACGAGTATTTCGACGAACAGCGCACCATCCTCGTCACGACACACCAGGTCGAGGAGGTCGAGCACATCCTGACGGACCTTCTGTTCATCGATCGCGGGCGCATTGTGCTCGACGCGGCGATGGACCAGGTGCAGGAACAGTACGCACAGGTGTCGGTCCGGCCCGAGCACCTCGCCGCGGCCCGCACCCACCAGCCGATCGCGGAGCGCCAGGGGCTCGGCCGCACGCACATGCTGTTCCGCGGCGCCGACCGCGCCGAGCTCGAGCGGCTCGGCGAAGTGGGGGTGCCTTCGGTCGCCGATCTCTTCGTCGCCGTGATCCAGGGAGCACGCGCATGAGCCGTTTCCTCTGGCTGATCCGCCGCGAGGTCTGGGAGCACAAGGCCATCTGGGTCGCCCCGGCGATCGTCATCGCCTGCCTCGTGCTGCTGATGCTGACCGGCAACGTGCACCTCGGCCCCATCTCCGCGACGGACGGCGAGGCGAAGTTCGTCCAGATGCCGCAGGACCTGCAGGTCAAGCTGCTCATGGTCATCTACGCCGGCCTCGCGCTCGTCGTGTTCATGGTCATGGGCATCGTGGGTTTCTTCTACGCCCTGGACTCGCTGTACGCCGACCGGCGCGACCGCTCCGTGCTGTTCTGGAAGTCGCTGCCGCTCTCCGACGCCGAGACCGTGCTGGCGAAGTTCGCGGTCGCGATCGTCGTGATCCCGCTGGTCGCCCTCGCGGCCTCGCTGGTGGCGCAGCTCGTGATCGCCGCCGGCGGCTCGGCGCGGTTCGCCATCGGCGGCATGCCGGCCGACGGCCTGTGGCGGCCCGAGGCGCTGTTCGGGGGCTTTGCGATCACCTTCCTCTGGTGCGTGACCGCCGCACTCTGGTATTCGCCGATCGTCGGCTACCTGATGCTGGCCTCGGCCTGGGCGCCGCGCGGGCCCTTCCTGTGGGCCGTGCTGCCGGCGGTCGGGCTGTGGATCGGCGAACGCGTGATCGTCGGGTCGACGTACGTGGGCGACTTCATCACGGACCGCCTGTTCGGCCTGTACCGCGTCCTCGGGTCGCGGGACGGGCCCGACCTCGACGAGGCTGGCGGCCTCGAGAACTTGCGCACCATGGACCTGATCGCGAGCCTGCGCGACTTCTACGCGTCGCCCGAGCTGTGGGCCGGCGTGCTGGCGGCGGCGCTCCTGTTGCTCGGCGCGATGTGGGTCCGCCGCTACCGCGACGAAACGAGCTGACCGTCCCCTTTTCCTAGCCGGCGAGGAGCACCGCCTCCGCGTGCTCCTGCGCCTCCGGCGTACCGAACAGGATCACGATGTCGCCCTCGCGCAGCGTCATCTCCGGGTCCGGGTCGCGCCCGACGATGCCGTCGCGCCGCACGGCCGTGAACGACACCTCGGCGCCGCGCCCGCGCACCTCGCTGATCGTCCGTCCGATGGACCAGGCACCCGGCGGCAGCACGACCGTGTGCAGTTCCTCGCGGAACACGCCCGACTCGTCGGCGCGCCCGGCCGGGTCGCGCCGGATCACCGAGCGCAGCGTCTTGTAGCGCTGGCCGCGGATCTCCCCGATCGCGCGTATGACGCGCGACGGCGGCACGTTGAGCATGTGCAGCGCGTTCGAGACCAGCGTCAGCGCCGCCTCCAGCGTCTCCGGCACCACTTCCGTCGCGCCGGCGGCGATCAGCTCCTCGAGGTGCGTGTCGTCGGCCGCCCGCACCAGGATCGGCAGCCCCGCGCGCAGCCGGCGCACGGCGCGCACGATCGCGAGTGCGCGCGAGGTGTCCGAGAAGGTGATGACTACGCTGTTCGCGCGGTCGAGGCCGGCGGACCGGAGCACGCCGTCGTCCGAGGCGTCCCCGTAGACCACGGCGTCGCCCGCGGCGAGTGCCGCGCGCACGCGCACCGGGTCGAGGTCCATCGCGAGGAATTCGAAGCCCTCGCGCTCCAGCACGCGGCCGACGTTCTGGCCGACCCGCCCATAGCCGCATAGGATCACGTGCTCGCGCTTCGCGAGCGCCTGGTTCGCGGCCTCGATGCGCTCGAGCCCGGTCGCGGCCGGCCCGCTCTGGCCGAGGACGAGGCGAGCGATCCGCTTGTTGTGGCGGATGAGGACCGGCGCGACCAGCATGCTGAGCGTGATCGCGGCGAGCAGGGGCTGGATCGATGCGGCGCCGATCAGCCGGTTGTCGAGCAGCAGCGCGAGCAGCGCGAAGCCGAACTCGCCCCCGGGCGAGAGCACGATGCCGGTGCGCAGCGCCTTGAACCACTCGCCTGCGAACGGCCGCGCCGCGAGCGTCGCGACCGCGGCCTTGAGCAGCAGCAGGCCCGCGAGCAGGCCGAGCACCGCCGGCAGGTGGCGCAGCAGCTCCGGCACGTCGAGCTGCATGCCGATGGTGACGAAGAAGAGGCCGAGCAGCGTGTCGCGGAACGGCCGGATGCCGGCCTCGACCTGGTAGCGGTACTCCGTCTCGGCCAGCATCATGCCCGCGAGGAACGCGCCGAGCGCGAACGACAGGCCCGCGGCGTGCGTCGCCCAGGAGGCGCCGATCGCGACGAACAGCACGGCGAAAGTGAAGAGCTCCGGCGAGTGGCTCGCGGCGATCTCGTGGAACAGCGGCCGCAACAGCCAGCGCCCGGAGGCGAGCACGATGATCAGCGCGACCGCGGCCTTGCCGAGCGCGAGGGCGATCTCGACCAGCGTGTACTGCTCCTGCGGCGCGGCCAGCACGCCGGCGAGGGCCAGGAACGGCACGATGGCGAGGTCCTGGAACAGCAGCACCCCGAAAGCGAGCCGGCCGTGCGTGCGGTTGAGCTCGTCCTGCTGGGTGAGCTGGCGCAGCACGATCGCGGTGGAGGACATTGCGACCGCGCCGCCCAGCAGGATGGCGACCGGCGGCGCGATGCCGAGCGCCCAGCCGAACGCGGCGAACGCGGCCGCGGTGCCGCACACCTGCAGGCCGCCGACGGTGAACACTTCGCCGCGCATCGCGATGAGCCGCGGCAGCGAGAACTCGAGCCCCAGCGTGAACAGCAGGAACACCACGCCGAACTCGGCGAGCGTGTGGGTGGTCTCGGTCGCCTCGACCCAGCCGAGGGCGTGCGGCCCGACGATCATGCCGACCAGCAGGAAGGCGAGGATCAGCGGCAGGCGGAGGCGGCGCAGGCCCACGACCACGGCGAGCGTCGCCATGAGGAGCAACAGGACGTCTTCCAGGACGCTGTATTCCAGGGGCCGCCTCCCGCGGCCATTATCACCTGATAGCATCCGCCGAAGCGTCCGGGAGAGGGCATGTCGATCGAGGTGAGGGACGAAGGCGGCCGGACCCGGGTCCATATCCGCGGCCGCTGGACCGTTGCCGAGGTGTCGGAGAACCAGCCGGCCGAGCGCCCGGCCGCCGCGCGCGCGGTCGAGTTCGACGTCACCGGACTCGAAGGGCTCGACGTCTCCGGCGCATGGCAGCTCCGGCAACTCGAGCAGGGGCTGGTGCGCGACGGCGGGAGGGCCGCCTGGTCGCCGGCCCGGCCGGAGCTGCTCGACTTCATCGACCGTACGATGCACGAGGAGGGCGAGCCGCCGCCGCCGGCGCGGACGCCGGTTCGCGGGCTCGCCGGCGTCCTGCACGAAGTCGGCGAGACCGTCGTGCTCGCGAAGGAGGGCGCCCTCGACCTGCTCGGCTTCGTCGGCGCCGTCACGGCAGGCGCCGGCCGCATCGCGGGCAGCGCCAGGCGGCTGCGAATGCCCTCGGTCGTGCGCCACGTGTACGAGACCGGCGTCACGGCCGTACCGATTGTCTCGCTGATCGCCTTCCTGATCGCGGTCATCGTCGCCTACATCGGCGCCCAGCAGCTCCGGAAGTTCGGCGGCGAGATTTTCGTGGTCGACCTCGTGACCGTGTCCGTGCTGCGCGAGCTCGGCGTGCTGCTGACCGCGATCATCATCGCCGGCCGGTCGGGCAGCGCCTACGCCGCCGAGATCGGCGCGATGAAGCTGAACGACGAGGTCGACGCGTTGCGCGCGATGGGCATGGACCCCGTCGAAGTGCTGGTGATGCCGCGCATCCTCGGCCTCGTCATCGCGCTGCCCGCGCTCACGGTCGTCGCGGACGCGATGGGCCTCGCGGGCGGCGCGCTGCTGTCGTGGTACCTGGTCGACATCCCGCTCGGGCAGTACGTCGAGCGCGTGCAGGGCTCGATCAGCGAGTACACGTTCTGGGTCGGCATCATCAAGGCGCCGGTGTTCGCCGTCCTGATTGCCCTGGTTGGGACGCTGCGCGGCATGCAGGTGCGCACCTCGTCGCGCGAGCTCGGCCGGCTCACGACCGCCGCCGTCGTGCAGTCGATCTTCCTCGTGATCCTCGCCGACGCGGTGTTCGCCGTGATCTTCATGGAGCTCGACATCTGATGGGGGCCATCATCGAGATACGCGGCGTGGTCAACCGGTTCGGCCGACAGGTCGTGCACGACGGGCTCGACGCCGACATCCGCGCCGGCGAGGTGTTCGGCATCGTCGGCGGCTCCGGCAGCGGCAAGTCCGTGCTCCTGCGCACCATGCTCGGCCTGCAGAGGCCGGCGGCGGGCTCGGTGCGCATCGAGGGCGAGGAGGTCGCGGGCCGGCCGGAACGCGAGCTGCTCGCCGTGAAGCGCCGCTACGGCGTCATGTTCCAGCGCGGGGCGCTGTTCACCTCGCTGACGGTCCAGCAGAACGTCGAGCTGCCCGTCCGCGAGCACTTCAGGGTCCCGGGCGGGCTCCTGGCGGAGCTCGCGCGGCTGCGCCTGCGGATGGCGGGAATGCCGGACGACGCGGCCGCCAAGTATCCCGCCCAGCTCTCCGGCGGCATGACCAAGCGCGCCGCGCTGGCGCGCGCGCTCGCGCTAGACCCCGCGATCCTGTTCCTCGACGAGCCGACCTCGGGCCTGGACCCGATCTCGGCCGCGGAGTTCGACGAGCTGGTCCTCGACCTCCAGCGGGGCCTCGGCCTGACGGTGGTGATGATCACGCACGATCTCGATACCATCTTCCGGGTGTGCAACCGGGTCGGGGTGATCGTGGACGGGAAGATGATCAGCGGGACTCTCGAGGAGATCGTCGCGAACCCGCACCCGTGGATCCAGGAATACTTCCACGGCGAGCGCAGCCGCGCGATGCGGGAACAGGCGGTGACCAATGGATAGGGAAGCGAACTACGTCGCGGTCGGGGCCTTCGTGCTGCTGATGCTGTTCCTCGGGGCGGGCTTCGTGTTCTGGTACAAGGACACGGCCGACGCGGAGAAGCAGAAGCGCTACGAGATCTTCTTTAAAGGCAGCGTCAGCGGGCTGTCGGAGGGCAGCGCGGTCCGCTACCTTGGCGTCTCGGTCGGGCGCGTGACGAAAATCGCCATCGACCCCCGGGACGCCGGGCGCGTGCGTGTCGTCGCCGACATCGACGAGGCGACGCCGATCAAGCCCGAGACCGTCGCGCGGCTGACCCTCCAGGGCGTCACCGGCCTCCTGTACGTCAACCTGCAGCCCCACGACCCGGGCGCGAAGCCGCCGGCGCCGGTCGAGGGGCTCAAATTCCCGGTCATTCCGTCCGCGCAGTCGCAGTTCGACACGCTGATCGCCAGCCTGCCCGACGTCATCGCCAAGTCGAGCGAGGCCCTCAACCGCATCAACAACCTGCTCTCCGACCGTAACCTGGAGGCGATCGCCGCGACGCTCGAGCACGCCGAGAAGTCCACGGCCGAGCTGCCGGCGACCATCGCGGACGCGAAGGCGATGTTCCGCGACCTCAAGGACGCCGCGAACGAGATGCAGACGACGATGGCCTCGCTCGGCGAGCTCGCGGGCGCCGGTGGCGCGGACGTCAAGGCGGCGGCGGCGCGGCTGCGCGAGGGCGCCGACACCGTGGCGCGGGCGGCCGAGCGCCTCGACCGCATGGTGGGCGACAACGCCGAGAACATAGATCGCTTCGCAGGGGAAGGCCTCGCGGAGTTCGAGCAGCTGATGCGCGAGACGCGCTCGGCCATGCAGAGCATCGACGCGCTGACGAGAAGTCTCGAGCGGGACCCGTCGCGCGTCATTTATCGCCCGGCGCCGTCGGGCGTGGAGATACCGCCATGAGAATTGCCATCGTCGGGGCCGCGGCCCTGCTTGCCGCGGGATGCCTGGGCGGTCTCAAGGAGCCGGTTGCGCAGCCTTTCATGTACCGCATCGACGCGCCGCGCCTGCGCCCGGCCGGCGCGCTCCCGATCGACCTCAAGGTCGACGTCAGCCACGCCGCACCGGGCCTCGAAGGCTCAGGGATCGCCACGCGCCTGCCCGGCCAGAGACTTGAGTACGTCGCGGGCGCACGCTGGGCCGAAGTCCTGCCGCAGCTGCTCGAGGCGGCGCTGGTCGAGGGGCTGCAGGACTCCGGCCGCTTGCGTTCCGTGCAGAGCGACTACGGCCGATTCCGCGCAACCCACACGCTGGTCGTGGACGTCCGGCGGTTCGAGATGGATTACACGGCCGGTGTCCTGCCGGTCGCGCAAGTGTCGCTGGCCGTCACGCTGGGCCGCACGGGCGATCGGCGGATCCTGGCTGCCTATACGGTGTCGGCGAGCGAGCCGGCGGCGGAGAATCGGCAGACCGCCGCGGTCGCGGCGCTCAATGCGGCTTTCGCGCGGGCGGTGGCCGAGATGGCCGACAAAGCGTTCGATGCGCTGGCGGCAGAGACCCAGCAGTGAATGGGGCGCGACCCTTCATGAGCTAGGCTTCGGCGAACATCAGCTCGTAACCCGGCTCGCCGCGTGCCTGCGCCAGCAGGAGGTTCAGGAAGTCGCCGGCCGACATCGGCTCGCCGAACAGCCGGCCCTGGCCGTAGTGGCAGTCGCGGCTGCGCAGGAAGTCGAGCTGCTGCTTCGTCTCGATGCCCTCGGCGACGACCTTGAGGTCGAGGTTCTTGCCCATCTCGATGATCGTGCGCACCAGCGTCGCGTCCTCGCGCGAGACGGTCGCGTGTCGCACGAAGGACTGGTCGATCTTGAGCGTGCCGACCGGGAACTGCTGCAGCGCGGACAGCGAAGAGTAGCCGGTGCCGAAGTCGTCGATCGACAGGTGCAGGCCCATCGCGTGCAGCTCGTCGAGCAGGCGGACCATGCGGCCCGCCTCGGTCATGAGGGTGGTCTCGGTGATCTCGAGCTCGAAATTCGAGGGCGAGACGCCCGCGTCGTCGAACACGGAGCGGTAGCGCGTCAGGAACTCGGCCTGGCGCAGCTGCTTCAGCGACAGGTTGATCGAGATCCGGCCCGGCTTCGGAACCTGCTCCTGCCAGCTGCGGTAGTCCTTCACCACGCGCTTCAGCACCCACTCGCCGATTTCCTGGATCAGGTTCGACTCCTCGGCGAGCGGGATGAACTGCGCTGGGGAGATGTCGCCGTGGCCGGGCAGCCGCCAGCGCACCAGTGCCTCGCCGCCGACCACGCGCCCCTCGCGCAGGTCCACTTTCGGCTGGTAGAGGATCAAGAGCTCGTCGCGCTCGACGGCGCGGCGCAGCTTCGCCTTCAGCATCAGCCGCTCGACCGCCGCCGCGCTCATCTCCGGCGTGAAGAAGCTGTGGCTGTTGCCGCCGTTCTGCTTCGAGTAGTACATCGCCGCGTCGGCGTCGCGGATCAGGTCCACGACGTTGTCCGCGTCGCGCGGGCAGAGCGCGATGCCGACGCTGCCGGTGACGTAGAGCTCGTGCTGGTTGAGCTGGAACGGCCGCCCGAGCTCATCGAGGAGCTCGCGCGCGAAGGCGCCGACCGCCGGCCGGTTGTCGGTGGTCGCCGGGAGGTTCTCGACGAACAGGGCGAACTCGTCGCCCGCGAGGCGCCCGAGCATCGTGTCCTTCGGGAGCTTCCGGTTCATGCGCTCGGACAGGATCTCGAGCGCGCGGTCGCCCGCGGCGTGCCCGAAGGTGTCGTTGACCTCCTTGAAGCGGTCGAGGTCCAGGTAGATCAGTGCGAGCTCGTGCCCGGCGCGGCGGTTGCGGGCGATCGCCTGCTGCAGCGAGTGCTGGAACTGCAGGCGGTTCGGCATCTTGGTGAGCGTGTCGTAGCGCGCCAGGTAGCGGATGCGCCGCTCGGCGCGCTTGCGCTCGGTGATGTTGCGCGCGACGAAGATGCAGCCCTGGAAGCGGGGGTCTTCCGCGGACATCACCGAGCCGGACAGCGACACCGGGATCGTCTGGCCCGCCTGCGTGCGTATCGTCAGCTCGAGCACCTCGTTGGTCGCCTGCTCGATGTTGAAGTTCGGCCGGTCCTGGTCCGAGATCACGTAGGCGAGCTCGCGGCCGAGCAGCTGCATCTGTGACCAGCCGAGCATCTGCGTGGCGGCGAGGTTGACGCGCTTGATGAGGCCGTCCGGAGAAGTCACGAACACGGCGTCGTTCATGCTGTCCAGCATGATGTCGAGGGCCCGGCCGGTGGCGGCATTGTTGGAAAGGTTGATCCGCAGGCGCTCGAGCGCGGTCCCGAGCGCGCGCCCGACACGTCCGCGCGGCACGTCCACGCGCGTCGCCCAGTCCCCGCCCGACAGCCGTTCCACGGACTTGAGGACGTCGGCGAGCGGCTCCGCGATGCGCCGCTGGAAGCGCCAGGCAAAGCCGATGCCGAAGGCCAGCAGCAGGCCGAGGGCGATCAATTGCCAGTACTGGTCAAGGAATGCGGACATGGTCCCTTGGCGGCCCCCTGGGGAAGCCCTCATCATAGCCTGCTTGAACGGGATGCAGCTTACCGGCCGCGACCGCGGCCACCTCCACGCGCTCGAATCGCCGCGCTGCATGCTGCACGCGGCGGCCGTCGCGCCGTTCCTCGCGCTGCGCCAGGCGGCCGCGCATGCCGGGTTCGACCTCGTGCCCGTGTCCTCGTTCCGGGATTTCGGGCGCCAGCGGGCGATCTGGAACGCCAAGTTCCAGGGCGAGCGCCCCGCGCTCGACCGCAGGGGCAGGCCGGTAGACATGGCGGCGCTCGACGATGCCGCCCGCGTCGAGACGATCCTGCTCTGGTCCGCGATGCCCGGCGCGAGCCGGCACCACTGGGGCAGCGACATCGACGTCGCCGACGGCCACGTCATGGCGCGCGGCTACCAGCCGAGGCTCGTGGTCGGGGAATACCGCGGCCGCGGCCCGTTCGCGGCGCTCGACGCCTGGCTCGGCGAAAACCTGCGGCGCTACGGCTTCTACCGCCCCTACACGCGCCGCGGCCGCGGCGTGCAGCCGGAGCCCTGGCACATTTCCTACGCCCCGGTCGCGAAGCCTGCGCTCGCGCGCATGAGTGTGCGGCTGCTCGCGGACGCCGTCCGCGGCGCGGGCGTCGCGGGGGAGGCGGCGATCCTCGCGCGCCTGGCGTCGATCCGCGAACGCTACCTGCTGGACGTGGATGCGCCGCCGCGCATGCGCTCGCGCTGGGCCCGGCTCAGGTCGGGCTGACCGCGACGTCCGGCGCACCGTACACGTCCTTGAGGTGGCGCACGAGCAGCGCGCGCACGCCGTCCATGGCGTTCTCCTCCACGGTGAAGACCGGCGGGTTGCGGCGCAGCATCGGCCAGCGGCTGTTGCGCGCGAGCTGGGCCAGGAACTGGACGTTCTGGCGGATCGCATTCATGTACGGGTTGTCGCCGCCGTACAGCGGCTCGACGTGGCGGTACGCGTGCCCGAAGGCGGTGCCGAGCCGGTTCTCGATCGTGTAGGAGACGAATTTCGGCGTCTGGCGCAGGAGGTCGAGCCCCGAGCCGTAGAGCACCTTCACGCCCTCGCGGCCGGCGTGCACCGCGACGTCGCCGAGCACGAATTCCGCGTACAGCCGGTCGCGGCACTTCTCGAGGTAGCAGCGGTCCGCCATCTGCGCGAGCATGTCGGCGGTGCCGAGCAGCTGGCCCGCGAGGCGGTCGCGCGGGTCCGCGACCCGCAGGAGGTCGAGCGACACCTCGTAGCCGGTGAAGTGGACGATGCGCGTCGCGACCGGCACCCAGTGGCCGAGCCCCGCGTTCGGCAGGTACTTCGCGAGGTAGCGGGCGCTGCGCGTCACGTGGTTGCGCGTGAAGACCGCGCCGTTCGTGATCGCCGCCTCGTTCACCTCGCGGATGTAGCCCGAGTCGTGGAACAGCGCCGTGATGAGCGCGACCAGCGCGCGCTCCGCGCCCAGCTTCGGCCCGTCCGGGTGGCTGCGCTCGTAGCCTGCCAGCAGCCGCGCCATGGCGAGCACGACGTCCTGCGAATGCTGCAGGTCGTGGTAGACGGTATCGACGCCGAGGTAGCCGGGCGCCTGGCCCGTGAACAGCCGCTCGAAATCCCGGAGCGCCGCCTCGAGGGTCTCGCGCGGGGCGCCGGGCCAGGTATCGGCATAAAGCTCGAGGACGGCCTCGCGCACCGCCGCCGGGCTGCTCACCTGGATCGTATCGGTCACGTCAAAATCGCTGCGGCGACAAGGCCTTGGCACGGGACGGCTGGCCCTCTTGTACGGCGTTTCCAAGGCCGATCTTACGCCCCCGGAGGAGGCGGTCACCGCTGTGCTGGCGTCAACATGCGGGGCATCACATCCTTTGACTCAGCCTATGTCAAATGTGGCGGTCACCGGGGCGTGGTCTGAAGGCCGCTCCCAGGTGCGTGGCGCGCGGTCGATCGTGCAGGCGGTGCAGTGCCCGGCGAGCGCCTTCGAGGCGAGCATCAGGTCGATGCGAAGGCCCAGGTCGCGCCGGAACGCGTTCATGCGGTAGTCCCACCAGCTCCACGCATTCTTCGGCTGCTCGAAGCGGCGGAACAGGTCCGTGAGGCCGAGCGACGCGATCCGCGCGAGCGCCTCGCGCTCCTCGGCGCTCACGTGCACCGAGCCCTCCCATGCGGCGGGGTCGTGCACGTCGCGGTCCTCCGGTGCGATGTTGAAGTCGCCGACCACGAGCAGGTGCTCGTGCGCGGCGAGCAGCTCCGCGAGGTAGGCGCGCAGCCGCTCCAGCCAGGCGAGCTTGTACGTGTACTTCTCCGAGCCGACCGCCTGCCCGTTCGGCACGTAGACGTTCACGAGCCGGATCGGCCCCAGGGTCGCGGCGATCACGCGCCGCTGCGGGTCGGTGTCGCCCGGGATGCCGGTCGCGACGGCCTCGGGCGTGCGCTGGGCGACGATCGCGACGCCGTTGTAGGTCTTCTGGCCGTAGCACACGGCCGAGAGCCCCATCGCCTCGAAGTCGGTGCGCGGGAAGTGCTCATCGGCGAGCTTCAGCTCCTGCAGCGCGATGGCGTCCACCGCGTTCGCCGCGAGCCAGCGGCCGAGGTGCTCCATCCGGACGCGCAGGGAATTGACGTTCCAGGTCGCGATGCGCATGGCGGCCTCAGGAGAGGAACGGCGCGGGCTCCATCCCCATGGTGCGCGCGACGACGTTGTAGGGGAACGACTGGCAGCGGAAGTTCAGCACGCTGACCACGGTGTTGTACTGCTCGCGCCGCTCGTCGACGCGCGCGTCCAGCGTGACGGCGCGCTCGCGCAGCGCGCGGAACGCGGCGCTGGTGCCGAACTGCGGGTAGTTGGCGGCGAGCCGGAACAGCGCCTCGCTCGCGATGCGATGCGTCTTGTCCGCTGCCGCGAGCGCCGGCATGTTGCCGCCGCGGGCCGCGGCGAGCACGGCGCTGCCCGCGGTGGACACGCGCTCGAGCGTCTCGCGCTCGTAGCGCATGAGGCGCGAGCAGAGCCCGACGATCTGGATCATCAGCTCCTGGCGCTTGGCGAGCTGGGACTCGAGCGCGGCCGCCGCGCCCTCGCGGGCGTCCTGGAGCGCGGCCAGGCCGCGGCGCGCAGCCATCACGACGGCCGCAATGAATGCCGCGAGTGCAAGCAGGAGCAGCCAGGCCATGTGCGCTTCGAGTATATCATCGGCCCTCGCGGCCCCCCCCTTGCGCGGGAGATGCATGTCGGAAAACTGGGACCTGGTCGTGGTCGGCGGCGGCAGCGGCGGGCTCGCCTGCGCCCAGCGCGCGGCGCGCCACGGCGCGCGCGTCGCGCTCGCCGAGCCGGGTCCGCTCGGCGGCACCTGCGTCAACGTGGGCTGCGTTCCGAAGAAGCTGATGTTCCACGCGGCGGACGTCGCGAGCGTGCTCGCCGACGCCCCCGACTACGGCTTCGCGCTCGACGTTCGGGGTCACGACTGGGCCGCGCTCAAGGCGCGGCGTGACGCCTACATCGGGCGGCTGCGCGGCATCTACGCCGAGAACCTGGCGGGGAGCGGCGCGACGCTGATGCGCGCCGCCGCGCGCCTCGCGGGGCCGGGTCGCGTCGACATCGGCGGCACGACGCACGCGGCGCGGCACGTCGTCATCGCGACCGGGGGCCGGCCGTCGGTGCCCGCGGTGCCCGGCGCGGAGGCGGGCGTCACTTCGGACGGTTTTTTCGCGCTCGAGGCGCGGCCGTCCGCGGTCGCGATCGTCGGCAGCGGCTACGTCGCGGCGGAGCTCTCGGGCGTGTTCGCGGCGCTCGGCAGCCGCGTCACGGTCGCGATCCGCGGCGAGCGGATGCTGCGCGATTTCGACGAGATGCTGTCGCTGCGGCTCGCCGCGGCCATGCAGGCGGACGGCATCGCGATCGAGACGGCGGCGCGCCCGGCCGCGCTCGAGCGCGCGGCCGGCGGGCTCACGCTCGCGCTCGCGGACGGCCGGCGGCTCGGTCCCTTCGACTGCGTCGTGTGGGCAATCGGGCGCGAGCCGAACGTCGCGGGCCTCGGCCTGGCGGAAGCGGGCGTCGCGCTCGGGCCGGGCGGGGAAATCGCCACGGACGCCTGGCAGGACACCAGCGTCGCCGGCATCCACGCGATCGGCGACGTGACCGGGCGCAGCGGCCTGACGCCGGTCGCGATCTCGGCAGGGCGGCGGCTCGCGGACCGGCTGTTCGGCGGCCAGCCCGACGCGCGGCTGGACTACCGGCTGATTCCGACCGTGGTCTTCAGCCACCCGCCGCTCGGGACTGTCGGGTTGACGGAGGCCGAGGCGCGCGCCGAGTACGGCGACGCGGCCGAGGTTTTCCGCCACGATTTCATGCCGCTGTACCACGGCCTCACCGCGCGCCGCCGCCGCGCCGAGGTGAAGCTGGTCACCGCCGGGCCCGAGCGGCGCATCGTCGGCCTGCACGCGATCGGCATGGGCGCCGACGAGCTGCTGCAGGGATTCGCGGTCGCATTGCGTCTCGGCGCCACCAAGCGCGACTTCGACGACACGGTCGCCATCCATCCGACCAGCGCGGAAGAGCTCGTGACGCTGCCCGGATGAGCATCCGTCCGTACCGCGAATGGCTGCCCGGGATCGGGCGCGGCGCCTGGGTCGACCCGGCCGCCACGGTGATCGGCCGGGTGACGGTCGGCGAGGACGCCTCGATCTGGCCCGGCGCGGTCGTGCGCGGCGACGTCAACTGGATCTCGATCGGCGCGCGCACCAGCATCCAGGACGGCAGCGTGCTGCACGTCGCGAGCGCGAGGCTCGCGGGCGGCGAGGGAATCCCGCTCGTGATCGGCGAGGAGTGCACCGTCGGGCACGGCGTCATCCTGCACGCCTGCACGGTCGGGCGCCGCGTGCTGGTCGGCATGGGCGCGATCGTGATGGATGGGGCGGTGATCGGCGAGGAGTCGATCATCGGGGCGGGCGCGCTCGTGACCGCGGGCACCCAGGTGCCGCCGCGCACGCTCTGGACCGGGAGCCCGGCGCGGCAGCGGCGCGCGCTCGACGAACGCGAGGTCGCTTTCCTCGCGGAGTCCGCCGCGCACTACGTGAACCTGAAAAACGACTACCTGAAGTAGAGGGGAGCTTCCCCTCTTTCACAGCCGGTCGAGGGCTCCCATCACCGGCTTCGTCTCCGGCCGCACGCCGTGCCAGAGCAGGTACGACTCGGCCGCCTGCTCGACGAGCATGCCCCAGCCCTTGTACGCGCGCTGCGAGCCGCGCTCCGCCGCCCAGCGCATGAACGCCGTGTCGCCGCGGCCGTAGGCCATGTCGTAGCACACGGTGTTGCGGTCGATGGCCCGCTCCGGCAGCTCCGGCACCTCGCCTGCGAGGCTCGCGGCGGTCGCATTGATGACGATGTCCCAGGGCCGGTTCTCGACGGCGGCGAAGCCGGAGGCGGAGATTTCGCCGAGGTCCGCGAACTCCTCGGCGAGCATCCGCGCACGCTCCGGCGTGCGGTTCGCGATGCGCACGTCGCGCGGCTCCTGCTCGAGCAGCGGCGCCAGCACGCCGCGCGTCGCGCCGCCCGCGCCGAGGATCAGGAGCCGCGAGCCGCCGATCGTGACGCCGAGGTTGCGCGTGAGGTCGGTGACGAGCCCCACGCCGTCGGTGTTCTCGCCGTAGAGCTCGGTGGCGCTGCGCCGCACGATGGTATTGACCGCACGGGCGCGCTCGGCGCGCGCCGACAGCTCGTTGACGATCTCGGCCGCCGCCGGCTTGTGCGGCAGCGTGACGTTCGCGCCGCCGCCGCCCGCGACGAAGAAGTTGATCACCGCATGGCGGAATCCTTCCGGCGTCACGTCCTGGACCTTGTAGTCCACGACGTGGTCGAACTGGCGCGCGAACATGCCGTGGATGAATGGCGACCAGCTGTGGCTGACCGGGTGGCCGAACAGCACGAAGCGGCCCGGCCCGGAATTGGCGTTCAAGGTGCCGGCCCCCCGTGCAGCCAGGCCGCGGCGCGGCCGGCATAGTAAGTCAGGATCCCGTCGGCGCCGGCGCGCTTGATGCACACCAGGCTCTCGAGCACGGTGTTTCGTTCGTCGGTCCAGCCGTTCGCCGCCGCCGCCGCGAGCATCGCGTATTCGCCGCTCACCTGGTAGACGAAGGTGGGCACGCCGAACTTGTCCTTCACGCGCCGCACGATGTCGAGGTAGGGCAGGCCGGGCTTGATCATGACCATGTCGGCGCCTTCCTCGATGTCGAGCGCCGCCTCGCGGATCGCCTCGTCGCTGTTCGCGGGGTCCATCTGGTAGCCCGCCTTGTCGGACTTGCCGAGCGCGGCGCCGGAGCCGACGGCGTCGCGGAACGGGCCGTAGAAGCTGGAGGCGTACTTGGCCGAATAGGCGAGGATGCGGGTGTCATGGCGGCCGTCTTCCTCGAGCGCCGCGCGGATCGCGCCGATGCGGCCGTCCATCATGTCGGACGGCGCGACCACGTCGCTGCCTGCCGCGGCCTGCGAACGCGCCTGGCGCACGAGCGCCTCGACCGTCGCGTCGTTCAGCACCTGGCCGGACGCATCCACGAGGCCGTCCTGGCCGTGCGTCGTGTAGGGGTCGAGCGCGACGTCGGTGATCACGCCGAGTCCCGGCACGTCCTTCTTGAGCGCGCGCACGGCGCGCTGCACGAGCCCGTCGGGGTTCCAGGCTTCGCGGCCGTCCTCGCTCTTCGACTTCGGGTCCGGCACCGGGAACAGCGCGATCGCGGGAATGCCGAGGCCGTCGAGGCGGCGCGCCTCGGCGGCCAGGAGGTCTATCGAGAGGCGCTCGATGCCAGGCATCGAGGCGACGGGCTCGCGGCGGGCGCTCCCCTCGATGACGAACAGCGGCTGGATCAGGTCGTCGGCGGTCAGGGTCGTTTCGCGCGCGAGGCGCCGCGAGAACGGGTCGCGCCGCATGCGGCGCATGCGCGTACCCGGATACTTTCCTGTGGCTCTGCGACCCATCAGGCTCCTGGCTCGGCTCTTCCTGCGGTAGATTGGCCCGCGATGGGCCGGAAATAACCTGCGGCTATGGCCGGTCTTTATACATGAACCGCGCGGACGGAGAAACGGACCGGCGTCGGCGTTTCGGCAGTCTGTGCGAGAGTCTCCGCCCGGACCTGCTGCGGTTCGCCTGGTGGCTGGGCCGCGATCGGGGCCTGGCCGAGGACGTGGTCCAGGAGGCGCTGTTGCGGGCCTGGAAGTCGTTCGACTCGCTGGCCGACGAGGGCAAGGCGAAGGCCTGGCTGCTGACGATCGTGCGCCGTGAGTTCGCGCGCAGCTTCGAGAAGAAGCGGCTCGAGCTCTCGGACGTCGACGCGCTGGTCGCCGCGGAGTCCGCCGTGCTCGCCGCCCCGGAGGACGAGCGCCTCGCGCAGATGCGCGAGGCGATCTTCCGGCTCGACGAGGAATACCGCGAGCCGCTCGTGCTGCAGGTGCTGATGGGTTATTCGACACAGGAGATCGCCGACATGATGGGCATGCAGCAGGGCGCGGTGCTGACGCGGCTGTTCCGCGCGCGCGCGCGCCTGCGCCAGCAGCTCGGCCTTGCCGCGGAGCCGGAATCGTGACGACCTGCCTGGAATTCAGGCGCCACGTCGGCGCCGAGCCGTTCGCCGGCGGCGCCGGGATCGAGGCGCACCGCCGCGAATGCGCGGCTTGCGCGCGCCACCAGGACGAGCTGCGCGCGATGGACGCGGTGATCCGGCGCGCGCTCGACGTGCGCCTCGCGCCGCGCGGTGACGCCGCGCCGCTGCCGGCGCGCGCGCAGCGCACGCGGTTCCTCGCGATCGCGGCGAGCCTCGTCGCGGGCGTCGCGGCCGCGCTCGTCGTGCTGGTCGCGGCGCCGCGCGCGGCGATCGCGCGCGAGGTCGTCGCCCACGTGCAGCACGAGCCGGGCGCCACGGGATCCGGCGCGCCGCTCTCGGCCGCAGCCGTCGAAGCCGTGCTCCGCCCCGCGGGAATGCGCCTCGGGACCGGCGCGGGCGCGGTCAGCTTCGCGGCCCGCTGCGTCTTCGACGGCCGGGTGGTGCCGCACCTCGTGGTGCGCACGCCCGAAGGCCCGGTGACGGTGCTGGTGCTCTCGCATCGCACGGTTTCGCGGCCGGTCCGCTTCGATGAGCAGGGCTACGCGGGCGTGGTGTTGCCTGCGCCGCGCGGGTCGATCGCCGTCGTCGGCCAGGGCGTGCCCGACCTCGACGCGATCGCGCGGCAGGTGTTCGAGGCCGTGGACTTCGGCGCCTAGTCCTGCTCGCCGGCGAGGCGGACGACGCCGAAGCGCCCCTGGCGGGCCTCCGCGAGCGCGGCGTGCAGGGGCGGCAGGATCGCCTGCAGGTCCTCCGCGAATCGCCAGGGCGGGTTGATCGTCACGATCCCCGAGCCGTTCAGGCCCGCGCGCGAGTCGTCCGGGTGGACGCAGAGCTCCGCGGCCAGCACGCGCTTCGTGCCGGCCGCCACGATCCGCCGGTGCAGCCGCGACGCGACCGCGCCCAGCTTGATCGGGTACCACGCCATCAGCACGCCCTGCGGCCAGCGGGCCGCGGCGGCGACCAGCGCCTCGGCGACGCGCGCGAAGTCCGCGTCGGTCTCCTCGTAGGGCGGGTCGATGAGCGCGAGGCCGCGCGTCTCGGCGGGCGGCAGCAGCGCGCCGAGGGCCTCGTAGCCGTCCCGCACGTGCACGCCGATCCGCGCGTCGCCGCGAAATTCCCGGCGCAGCGCCTCCGCCTCCGGTTCCTGCAGCTCGCAGAACGCGGCGCGGTCGCCTGGCCGCAGGAGCGCGGCCGCGATCAGCGGCGATCCGGGGTAGGCGCGGATCGGCCCCCCGTCGTTCAGTCCGCGCACGATCGCGAGGTAGCGCGCGAGCGCGGGGTGCGCCGCCTCCATTCCGGCGGCCGCGACGCGCGCGATGCCGCGCTCCGCCTCGCGGCCCGCGTCCGCGAGGTCGTAGCGGCCGCGGCCCGCGTGCGTGTCGAGCAGGAACAGCGGCCGGTCCTTTTCGGTGAGCCGCGCGAGCACCGCGACCAGTGCGGCGTGCTTCATCACGTCGGCGAAGTTGCCGGCGTGGAAGGAATGGCGGTACTTCACGCCTCGCCGAGCCAGTCGCGCGGGCGCAGCCAGTCGGCCAGCTCCGCCTCCGCCGACCCGGGCTCCGGCGCGTAGCCGTATTCCCAGCGCACGAGCGGCGGCAGCGACATCAGGATCGACTCGGTGCGCCCGCCGGTCTGCAGGCCGAACAGCGTGCCGCGGTCGTAGACCAGGTTGAACTCGACGTAGCGCCCGCGCCGCAGCAGCTGGAACGCGCGCTCGCGCTCGCCGAAGGGCGTT
>Ga0157380_10000919_pt1 | contig 18556 bp, 19 predicted proteins | sample S35metaG_FD_119757 | JGI IMG/M metagenome (GOLD analysis project Ga0157380, IMG submission 119757) | Switchgrass rhizosphere microbial communities from Kellogg Biological Station, Michigan, USA - S3-5 metaG | ecosystem: Host-associated > Plants > Roots > Rhizosphere > Soil | place: USA... | reverse complement strand
CTGGCGGTGTTCCTGCCCGTCGGCTTCATGACCGGCATCGTCGGCCAGTTCTTCAAGTCGTTCGCGCTGACGATCGCGTTCGCGGTGTCGATCTCGCTGCTCGTCGCCTTCACGCTCGACCCGATGCTGTCGTCGCGCTTCGTGCGGTTCATTCCGCTCGAGGAGCGTATGCGGACGCGGACCGGTCGCTTTCTGGAGCGCGTCGGCCACTTCTACGACCGCATCGACGTCCAGTATCACAAGCTGCTGGGCTGGGCGATCGAGCATCCGTTGAAGATCGTCGCGACGGCGGTGATCGTCTTCCTGGCGAGCCTGTCCACGCTTTCGGTGATCGGCACCGAGTTCGTGCCTGCCGAAGACCGTGGCGAATTCGTGGTCAACATCGAGGCGCCGCCGGGCACCGCCTTCGAACAGACCGTCGCGCACGTCGTCGAGGTCGAGAACGTCGTGAAGAGCATGCCGGAGGTCGGGCAGATCTTTTCGACGGTGGGCTTCGAGGGCAGCACGCTCAAGGCCTCGCTGCGCGTCAAGGCCGGCAAGAAACATGAGCGCCAGCGCAGCCTCGAGCAGATGAAGGAAGACATGCGGACGCGGCTGAAGCAGATTCCGCTGCTGAAGATGACCGTGGCGGATCCCGAATTCATGCAGGGATCGCCGACACAGGCGCCGCTCAGCGTGTATCTGCGCGGTGACGACATGACCGAGCTCCAGCGGCTCAACGAAGAGGTCGTGGCGAGGGTTAAAGCCGTGCCCGGCGCGGTCGACGTGGACAGCACGCTCGAGACCGGCCAGCCGGAGATGGCGGCCAGCGTCAATCGTGAGCTGGCGGCGGACCTGGGATTCGACGTCGGTTCGGTGGCGATGCAGCTGCGCGGCATGGTCGAAGGCATCGTGCCGACGCGCCTGCGTGAAGGCGACAAGGAATACGACATCCGCGTACGGCTCGCGCCGGAGTTCCGCAACGACTTCGATTCGATCGCGCGGACGCCGCTCTACTCCCCCACCGGCGCGGTCGTGCGCGCGCGCGACATCGTCCGCATGAATCCGGAAGTGGGCCCGGCCGCGATCGAACGCGAGCAGCGGCGGCGCCAGGCCAAGATCAACATCGAGCTGTCGGATCGGCCGCTCGGTGACGTCACCGCGGATGTCGACAAAGTGATGCAAGGCATCACGATGCCGCCGAACTTCGAGTGGGGCTTCGCGGGCGACGTTGAAATGATGCAAGAAGCGGGCGCGGCGATGGGACTCGCGCTCGTGCTTGCGATGGCGTTCATCTACATCGTGCTGGCGTCGCAGTTCGAGTCGTTCCTCGAACCGTTCCTGATCATGACATCGCTGCCGCTGGCGCTGGTCGGCGCGCTGCTCGCGCTGCTCGTCACGGGCCGCCACATCGGCATGCCGGCGATGATCGGCGTGGTCATGTTGATGGGCCTCGTCACCAAGAACGCCATCCTGCTCGTCGACCTCACGAATCAATACGTGCGTGACGGGCTGAGCGTGAAGGAGGCGATCCTCAAGGCGGGACCGGTGCGCCTGCGCCCGATTCTGATGACGACGATCGCGATGATCCTCGGCATGCTGCCGTCGGCGATCGGCACGGGCGAAGGCAGCGGCTTCCGCTCGCCGATCTCGATTGCGACGATCGGCGGATTGATCACCTCGACGCTGCTGACGCTCGTGGTCGTGCCGGTGTCGTACCTGTTGCTGGCGCGAGTCATCGCCCGCGTCAAGGCGCTGCGGTCGTCGCCGGCTCGCGTCCCCCAGGCGGTCCGCGTTGCTGGTGTCGTGCTGCTCGTCGCATTGATGGGATGGCTCCTGTCAGCGACGAGCGCATTCGCGTCCGCCTCCGCTCGCGAGCAAACGGGCGAGCGACGGCGAGACCTCGCCGTAGCGGCCGCTGGCCGCGAAGGCGGGCAGACCAAGGCTCCCGCGCCGAAGCCCACACAGGTCGTGTCGCTGACGTTCGAACAGGCGCTGGAACGGGCGCTGTCGGCGAACGAGGGCCTGAAGGTATCGCAAGAGAGGGTCGTCGAAACGCAGGCGCGCGTGCAGGAAGCGAAGACCAATTTCCTGCCGCAGGTGAACCTTGGCTATTCGTACACACCGACGCAGCGCTTCCCGACGATTCGTATCCCCGCAGGGATCTTCGGACCGCAGGAGCAAACCTTCCAGGCGGCGTTTGCGCGTGAGAACAGCCTGCAGCTGTTCATCAACCAGCCTATCTACACGGGTGGCCGGCTGCGCAGCGTCTACGGCATCTCGAGTTCGTCGCTCGACGCATCGAAGCTCGAGCTCGAGCGCACACGCCAGGAGATCGAATACCGCGTCGTCGAGACTTTCTACGCGGCCCTGATGAACCAGCGCGGCGTGGCGGTGGCGGAGGAGCAGATTCGACTCTCCGAAAAGCAGCTCGAGCTGGCGAAGGCGCGGTTCGAGTCGGGCACGGTCGCGCGGCTGGACGTCCTGCAAGCGGAGGTCGAGCTGGCCAACGCGAAGGCACGCCGCATCCAGACCAGGGCGCAAGTCGACGCGTCGATGCAGGCGCTGCGAAGCGTCCTCTCGCTCCCGCAGTCACAGCCGCTGCAGCTGAATGGCTCGCTCGACGAGCCCGTTGTCGGTCATGCGCGCGAGGAGCTCGACGAGCAGCTGCCGCAGCGGCCCGATCTTCGCGCGTTCGATGCGCGTCGTGACGCGGCCGAGTACTCGTCGCAGCTGGCTGAGAGCGAATGGAAGCCGAGCCTGTCATTCACCGGGAACATGCAGTATCAGCAGGATTCCGTCGGGTCCTTGCTGGCGCGCGACAACCAGAGCTACCAGTTCGGAGTCGCGTTCAGCATGCCGCTCTTCGGCGCGCCAGGCGCGGCGGCACGGCGCGGTGTCGCGCAGTCGCAAATGCGGCAGGCGGAGCATGGCCTGCGCTATGCGACCGACAACGCGCGCCTCGAGCTCGAGACGGCGTGGACGGCCCTGGAAGCCTCGGCCGAGGTCGTGACGACCCAGGAGAAGGCGCTGGAACTGGCGCGCGAGAGCGTGGCCATCGCGCAGGTGTCCTACGAAAACGGCGTGATTACGTCCGCCGAGCTCAACGATGCGCAGGTGCGGCTGCTGCAGACGGAATGGCTGCTGATGCAGGCGAAATACGCCCGAATCACCGCGGCCGCCCGGGCCAAAGTGGCGGCGGGTGTGCCGTAAATAACTTTGTGATATAAAGCTCGCGTGCGCCTGGACCTTCGGCGAACGCTGCTCGGACTCATCATCGCGGGTGCGGCGGGCGTCGCGCTGCTCCCGTTCGCGTGCTACGGGGCCGGCGCCGCCCTCGGGCCCCCACGGCCCACGCCCTCGAAAGCGCAAGTGCCGCCGGTCGTCGCGGATGCGCTGTGGGCGCGAGCCGATGGTGGTCGCGCCACCAGGCTCGAACCCATCTCCCCGCTCACCATGTTCAAGACGGCGGCCTGCTCCGCCGAGGCCCACGTCTTCGTCGATGGCCGAACCGAGCTCGAACGCGAGGAGGACTGCAGGATCTACATGCCCGCGATGGCGGGCGTGGAGTTGCTCTCCGATGCGCACGTCAAGGCCGCGCAGCCCCAGCGTGGCGATTTTTTGAACGGCCTCAGCCGGTTCTCGACCACGGTCTGGCTCACGCATTCATTCACGAAGGACGAGTTTCTGTCGACGTTCGCGGAGCGCGGCATATTCGGCTTCGGCTTTCGCGGCGTCGAAGCCGCGGCGCGCGGCTACTTCGGGCGCTCCAGCGGCGAGCTGACGGTGCCACAGGCGGCGCTGATTGCCGCAATGGCCGGAACCCGCCTGACCGATCCCTGGTGCAACCCGGCCGGCGCAGCGGGCCGGCGCCACAACGTGCTCGAGAAGATGCGCAAGAACGAGGCGATCGACGAGCAGGCATTTCGCGACGCGGATATGAGCGAGCTTGGCGTCAGTGATCCGCCCGCGACTCACAGGCCGTGCGTTGGATAGGAGGACCGCGTGCGTGTCAGCGAAAAGCGAACGCTAATAGGCATGTTCATCGGCGGCACAGGCGTCGCAATCCTGATCCTGCCCGCGATTTATTTTCTGGGCCTCTGGCTCGCGCCGCCGCGCCCGGTGCCCGTTACCACGCACATCCCGCGGCTGCTGAGCGACGCCATTTGGGCGCGAGCCGATGGCGGCCGGGCCACCGAGCTGCAACCCCTCAATCCGATCAACTTCGTCAGACACCGGACGTGCCGCGCGATTGCGGCAAGGACCGACGACCTCAAACTCCGGGGAGAGCGACGCGCGGAATGCATGAAGCAACTGCCCGCCGTCCAGGCGGCCGACTATCTCTCGGGCGTGCACATTCGCGACGAACACGCGGACAGCGGAGGATTCCGCGAAGGCATCAGCCAGTTCGCGACCGCGGCGTGGCTGACGCGATCGTGGACGAAAGCGGAGCTGGTCGATACGCTCGCCGCCCGCGGTGAATTCGGTACCACTTGGCGCGGCGCCGACGCCGCTGCGCGCGGGTACTTTGCGCGCGATGCCGCTCGGTTGACACTGTCACAAGCGGCGTTGCTCGCCGGCTTGCTCGGCAATCGCCGCACTGATCCATGGTGCGATCCTTCGACGGCCGCCGACATGCGTCGCCGCGTCCTCGAGCGGATGCGGGACAACCTCGCGATTGACGATGCGGCGTTCGAGGCGGCGAACCTCACTGAGCTCGGACTCGTTCCCCCACCGGCCGATCACAAACCATGTCCGGACTGAAGTAATGTTTCGGGCTGAATGACGCGCACGCTCGCAGCACTCGTCATCGCGCCGCTTGCGGTCGTCCCGGTCCTCGCGGCGCTCTTCGGGCCGTGGGCGCTTACCAATGGCGGCATGCGATCGCTGATGGGCATTCTCGGCCCTGCGCTCGTCGTGGCTTATCCGGCGACAATCTTTTTCGGCCTGCCGATGCACCTTGCGCTCGTCCGACAGCACTGCACCAGATGGCGCGACTATGCGCTCACGGGCATGCTGCTGGGCGCAGTTCCTGTCGCGGGTTACGTACTGGTGGCGGTGATGTTCGACGCGAAGTTTGAAATCGCCGCGATGGGCTCGACGTTCGCAAAGAATGCGACGTGGGGCACCATCGGTGTGATGGTCTTCGGATTGTGTAGCGCGGCGGTCGCCATCGCGTTCAGGGCTACGGCTTCTCCATCAGGATCGCGCTGAGCGCGTCCTTGTCGATCGGGAGGTCCGTCTCGCCGGCCGGAAAGTTGTTCAACTTCAACAGGTAGCCGATGACGTCGGCGTACTCTTCTTTCTTCAAGCTGCCAGGATTGTCCTCGGGCATCGAGTCGCTGATCACGTCGAACATTTCCCAGAGCGGCTTGCCCGCAAAACTCGTGTAGAACAGATCGTCGGTGAAACGGTTGGGCGCGTGGCAGCTGGCGCACTTCGATCGAAATACCACCTGCCCTCGATCGGCTTGCGCCGCCGTGTAGACGCCGTCCTTCACCGACCTCTTCTCCTGCGCGCCCAGGGCCGGCACGAGCACCAGCGCCAGCACCCACGACCCGAGACCCAGGACCCAGGACCTCTGCGTCACTTCTTCTTTTCGATCTTGATCGCCGCCATCGCCGCCGCGTTCCCCTGCAGCTCTGCGTCGCCGGTCTTGAACTCGTTGAGCGAGAGGAAATACGCGAGGATGTCGCCGTACTCCTGCTGCTTCAAGCTGCCGGGATTGTCCTCGGGCATCGTGCCGCTGGCGATGTCCCAGATTTCCTTCATCGGCTTCTCGTTGAAGGCCTCGTAGAACGGGTCGCCGGTAAATCGCGACGGTTCGTGGCAGCCGGTGCACTTCGACTCGAACACCGCCTTGCCGCGCGCCGCCTGCTCGCCCGTATAAACGCCGTCGTTGGTCGTCCGCGTCGGCGCCTGGGCCGCCATTGCGACCACTCCAATGGAATAGCTGGCGATCGCCGCCGCCATCATTACACGCTGAATCATTCGTTCAGTATAACTGCCTTGTCGAAGGGCTATTTCGGGCTGACGCCGTAATCCTTGAAGTAACTGGTGCTGTCGGTCTTCGCCCACAAGCCGATTTGCCCGTCCACCGGCGGGCGGAGAACCGGATTGTTCGCCGGAAACAGGTCCGCATTCGGCGCGGCGCCGTTACGGCCGGGCCGGGGCTCGCTGCCGAGCGTGTACTCCAGCGCGATCTCGCCGTTCATGTACGCCTTGAAGTCGGCGCCGTCGACGGTCATTTTCAGTTCGTGCCAGGCGGCGCGGTCGAGCATCCACGCGCCTTCACGCCCTCCGGCGACGCGGCGGCGAATGCCGTTGTGGAATTCCCACAGCGCGACGTTGTGTTCAGTGTCGTTGTAGCGGATTGCGAGCCAGTCGCCGTTGGGCTTGACGTTGAACAGGATCCCCGACGCTCGATCGGCGTCGCCGGCGATGGTCTTGAACTTCACGCTGATCGTGCCGCTCGAAAACGACGGCACGCTTTTCAGAACGGCGACGGGAAAATACGCGAACTGCTTCGCGTTGTCCATCAGCTCTTCATTCGAGGTGCCGTACAACTTGCGCGCGCTCTCGATGAGGAGCCTGGTGGGGTTGTCCTTGCTGGCCACCCACGGACGCCCGTCGACCATCACCACCTTGTCACTGCCGTCCTGGGCAATCAGCCACGTCCCGACCATCGGCGTGAATACCGTCGGCGAGCGCCCCACCTGCTCCTTGCTGAGATCGACCTTGATGTCGGCGGCCACGACGCCGGCCGCGAGGGCGGCCGCGGCGGCCGCAATTGCAACAACGCGCTTCATGAATTCCTCCATTGAGCAGCAAAGCCGATTCCGGCGATGACCAGCGGCCAGACGCCGAAGAACACTGCGGCGGCACCGCGGGGTCGCGTGGACAACGGATATCCGCGAAAGATCTCGTCTGCCGGTTGCGACCCGGGCGGTATTTGCAGGTTCGCGACGTCAAACACCGCGTCCCTCACGCCTTCGGCCGTCGTGATGCGGCTGACGACCTTGCGGCCGTCGAGCTCGTACCACACCTCCCCGTATTGATCGTTGGCTTGCTCGAACAGGCCCGTCGACGTCGCCGACAGGTATTCGATATCAGCGTCGGGCACCGCTCGCCGCAACTTGCGCAAGCCTCGATATTCCAGATCCGATCGGCGCGGATCCTCCGGTGCAAAGTGCGCGCGCACCCGGAGTCCACCGCGAATGGTTCGCATGGCGGCTTCGTCCGCGAGCGAAAAGGAATTGCTTCGGCTTTCGGACACATCCCAACTGCCGCGTACTCGCGACGCTCCGGCAACGGCCAGCGCGGCGATCGCCGCGACGAGCACGGAAGCGCGCATTCGGGCCAGTGGCGACACGCCGATTCGCAACCACACGGCCGCCAAGGCCAGCCCCGCGACGATCACGGTGAGCGCGGCCAGCGTGATGTCGGCCCGCAGCAATCCGCGCTGGAACTCCGCGACCATCGCCGTCGGCGTGAATTGAGCGGCGCGCTCCCACCAGCCGCCGTTCACCGCGGCAGCGAAGTTGATGAGCCAGGTGCCAACGGTAACGGTAAGCGTCACGATCGCCGCGGTGGCCGGGTGTTCGGTCAGTGCGGCAGCGGTGACCGCAAGCGCGATCGTCAGGCCGCCGTTCAGGATGTGACCGGCCATCACCGACAGCAACTCCGGCACATCGATATGGCCGCCGTACGACGCCCACAACAACACACCGGTTGCCGGCGCCGCTGTTGCAATCAGCCAACCGATCATCAGGACGGCGCCTTTCACCAGCAGGCGCGACCACGAAGACAGAGGATGCTGCATCTCAATCTTCAACGCGCCGCTTTGGTGATCGCCGGAGACAAGCCGGATGGCGACGAACGGCAACAGAAACGCCGCGGCCAGCTCACACGCGCTGAAGGTTGGCGCCCAGACACCGGTCAGTGGCGAAAACGCCTGCCCGACGCCCTCGCCGGTGCCGTTGGCGCTGCTCAATTCACCGTATGCCGTGACGGCGCTGATGAACGACATGCCTGCCAGCGGACCAATCACAACGAGCAGCACCCAGTACGCGCGTGATGCGACCAGCTCGCGCCATTCCTTGGTAAACAGCCACCTAACCGCCGTGCGCCTAGGTGAGGGCAAGGAAGGCCTCTTCTAAGGTGCCTAAGGTGCCGCTGCCTAGGCTGCCGGTGCCTGGGGGGCCAATGCGCGCAGAGGCCAATGCCGTTAGTTCGTCGAGTGTCCCCTCGCCGCGAATAGTGCCGCCGCTCAGGAGCACAAAGCGATCGCAGACACGGGCGGCATCGCCAATTTGATGGATGGACAACACGAGGGTCCGCCCGTCGCGCGCAAACGATCGCAACGCCGCGCCTACCTCGCGCGTCTGTCGAAGATCCAGTCCGTCAAAAGGCTCGTCCGCAAGCACGACCTGCCGCGAGGTTAATAGTCCAACCGCAAGGAGCGCCCGTTTGCGCTGCCCCTTGGACAGCCGGCCGATCCGTTGATCGAGTAACGGCTCGAGCGAAAGCGCGTTGACGACGATGTCGCGAAGACCGGATGGCGCGCCGAAATAACCGGCGGTGAAATCGAGCGCCCATCGGACGGGTTGCGCCGGCCACGGCGCGATCGCATCGGGTAAATAGAACAGCGGCTGGTCAGCCGCGACCGAGCCGGCATCGAACGGCAGGACGCCGCCGATGCATTCGAAGAGCGTCGTCTTTCCGGAGCCGTTGGGGCCGATGAGCCCCAGGATTTCGCCGCGCCTGACCTCGAACGACACGCGATCGAGGGCGCGGATCGATCCGTAGTGCTTGGTCAGGTCGGCAATCCGGATCACGACGGCCACTGTAGGAATTCCGTCCCAGTACTACCAGCGGTAGTAGAACCCGGTCACAATGCTCCGAAGTGTTTTTCGTAGCGGCGTTTGAACTGGTCCCATGTGTAGGCGTGGGAGGTGCCGCCGAGATGCTCGAGCGCATAGGTGGCCGCGACGCTTCCCAGCTGCGCACAGACACGGTACGGTGCGCCCGTAGCCAGGCCTTTCATGAATCCGCCGCGGAACGCGTCGCCAACCCCGGTGGGATCCTCGATGCGATCGGGCGGCACCGAGGCGACGTCTTCGACGCCGTCCTTCGTGTGGATCGTGCAGCCCTTCTCGCCCTTCGTGATCACGAGCAGCGGCGCATGCGCGAGGATGTCGGCCTCGCTCATCCCGGTCTTCTGGCGAATCAACTCGAATTCATAGTCGTTGCAGATCACCATGAACGCGCCGGTGACGCCGCTCTTCAACTGCGATCCCTCCATGCGCGCGCACTGCTGGCCCGGATCCCAGATGTACTTCACGCGCATCGCCGCACACTCCTCGGCCCACTGCACCATGCCGTCGGGATCGTTCGGCGAAATGATCACGAGGGCGTCGCTGATGCCCTCGACGGTACGCATCGACAGCTCCCCGGCGTTGGCCATGGCGCCGGTGTAAAACGACGCAATCTGGTTGCTCGCCTCGTCGGTGCTGCAGAAGAACGACGCACAGAACTTGCCGTCGATCACCTTCACTAGAGACGTGTCGATGTTGACGGCGTTCATCCACGACTTGTAATCGCCGAAGTCCTGGCCCGCGGTCGCCATTAGAAAGGGCCGTTCGCCGAGCAGCGCGATCGTGTAAGCAATGTTGGGCCCGCAGCCGCCGCGCCGCTTGTCCATCGAGTCGACGAGAAAGCTGAGCGACACGCGATGCATGTGCTCGGGCAGGAAATGTTCCGTGAACTTGCCAGGAAAAGACATTAGGTAGTCGAAGGCGATCGAGCCGGTAACAATCAGTTTCATGAGGGTCTTAGGGTCCTAGGGTCTTAGGGTCTTAGGGTCTTAGGGTCTTAGGGTCTTAGGGTCTTAGGGCTTATTTCACGTACTTGCTGATGAGTGGCGCTAGATCGCGCTTTACGTTTTCCGGGATGGCGTCGGCGTGCGTCAGGATCGCGGACTTGAGCGCGCTGTGCGCGGGATCGCGATGGCCGACATCCAGCCGCTCCACGACTTTGGCGATGACCTCTTGCGCCATCTTCACGTTGGCGGTCAGGTAGCCGATGATCATGTCGATCGTCACCGAGTCGTGATCGGGGTGCCAGCAGTCGTAATCGGTCACGAGCGCCATCGTCGCATAGGCGATCTCCGCCTCGCGGGCCAGCTTGGCTTCCTGCAAGTTGGTCATGCCAATGACATCGCCGCCCCAGGATCGATAGAGGTTCGACTCGGCGAGCGTCGAAAACTGCGGGCCTTCCATGCAGACGTAAGTGCCGCCGCGGTGGGCCCTGGCGCCGGCCTCAGTCGCACAAGTCGCCGCCAGTTCGGCTAAGTGATGCGACAGCGGATGCGAGAACCCGACGTGGGCGACGATGCCGCTACTGAAGAACGTGCTGATGCGCCCGCGGGTGCGATCGATGAATTGATCGGGAAACACCAGATCCTTCGGCGCGTACTTCTCCTGCAGGCTGCCGACCGCGCTTGCCGACATGATCCACTCCACGCCGAGCATCTTCATGCCGAAAATATTGGCGCGGTAGTTGAGCTCGCTGGGGTTGAGACGATGCCCCTTGCCGTGCCTGGCGAGGAAGGCCACGCGCTTGCCGCGCAACGTCGCCAGGACGTACGGACCCGATGGTTCGCCGAACGGCGTCGTCAGCGTCTTCTCTTCGCGATCGGTCAGCTCGGCCATGTCGTACAAGCCGCTGCCGCCGATGATTCCGATTTTTGCGCTCATCTAGATAATTCGCTCCACGTAACGTTTGCCGTCCTGTTCGCGCAGATAACCTGCAGCCATCGACGGGTCGTGCTCGAAATACAGGAGGTACTCACGCTCGATGGCCTCGCGCGCAAACGCGCGCTTGAAGGCCAGCGTGTCCATCGGGTAGAGGTCATAGCCCATCACCCAGGGATCGGGGATGTGCACGGAGGTCGGATACATGTCCGCCGTGAACACCGCGGTTCTGCCGCCGGATTCGATCATTACGACCTGGTGGTGCTGCGTGTGGCCACCCGACCGGCGATAGCGGACACCGGGAATGATCTCCGCGGCGTCATCGACAAGCGTGAGCACGCCCGCGTCCTTCAGCGGAACGAAATTCTCCTGCAGGTAGCTGGCGCGATTACGCTCGTGCGGATGCGTGGCATCTTCCCACTCCGCGCGATGAGCGATGTATCGTGCTTTCGGAAACCGCGGCACGACCGAGCCATCCTTGCCGATCTTCGTAAAGCCGCCGACGTGATCGAAGTGGAGATGGCTGGCGACGACGAGGTCGATGTCGTCCGGGGAGAGACCCGCGGCGGCAAGCGCATGATCGAGGTGATACCGACGATCGAGCTTGTAGATCTGCGCAAGCTTCGCATCCATCTTGTCGCCGCAGCCGGCGTCGATAATCAGGTTCGTCTTCCCTGTTCTCACGATCAACGGCCGCATCCCTAGCGGGATCCTGTTGGAATCGTCCGGCGGCAGCCTTTTTTCCCACAGCGTCCGCGGCACGACGCCGAACATGGCGCCGCCGTCGAGTCCGATGAATCCGTCCGACAGCGTGATCAACTCGAAATCGCCGAGCGTATGCCCGGTCGCCGTCGTGAACAGCTCGACCTTGGGAGCCGGCTGTTTCAGCTCGACGAGCACACCGTGCGCCGCGGACGGATGGATGAAGGCTACGAGCGCCCCTTCCGCGCCGGGGCGGGGTTTCTCGTCGATCAGCCTGATGCCGCGCGACCGCAGGTGCGCGAGAGTCGCTTCGATGTCGTCGACGCGGAGCGCCACATGATGCATGCCGGCGCCACGCTTCTCGATGAACTTCGCTATTGGCGAATCGACGGCGGTCGCCTCGAGCATCTCGAAGGTCGATTGTCCGGTGTTCAGGAATGTCGCGCGAACCCGCTGCGACGCGATCTCCTCGCTGGCCTCGACGTGGAGACCGAGCACGTCCCTGAAGAACGCCAGGGACGCTCGTAGATCGCTCACCGCGATCCCCACATGATCGAGGACGGCTTTCATTTCGAGGTTCCCGGTTCCCGGTTCCCGGTTCCTGGATGAAGTGCTCTCGCGAGGATATCCGAGGCCGCGGTGTACGGATCGACCTCGCGCCTGGCGATGCGATCGACGAGCGCCTCGAACTCGGATCTGCCCAGCAGCCCTTGTTCGACGTGCTCCATGAAGCGATGCGTCAGCAAGTCGCGGAGGCGGAATTCGTTGCGCGCTTTCAGCCGCTTGGCGCGCGTGCCTGCAGAGTGCGCGCGAAACGCCTTGATGGTCTGCCACAGCTCCGGCACGCCCTTGCCGGTCGTCGCCTCGGTCTTGACGATCGGCGGCCGCCACTCGCCCTCGCCAAAACTCTGCAGGGCCAGGTTGGACTCGATCGAGGTGACCGTGCGATCGGCGCCGTCGCGATCGCATTTGTTGACCACGAAGATATCCGCGATCTCCATGATGCCGGCCTTGAGCGCCTGCACATCGTCTCCGGTGCCGGGCACGAGCACGACGACCGAGATGTCGGCGGTGCGGACGATATCAACCTCGTCCTGGCCGACGCCGACCGTTTCGATGATCACGAGGCTCTTGCCCGCGGCATCGAGCACGAGTGCGGCATCACTCGTCGCCCTCGCGAGCCCCCCCATGTGGCCGCGCGTGGCCATGCTGCGAATGAAGACCTGATCGTCCTCGGCGTGCGCCTGCATGCGCAGGCGGTCGCCGAGAATCGCGCCGCCCGTGAACGGGCTGGTCGGATCGACCGCAATCACGCCGACGGTTTCGTGGGCGCGGCGGGTCTCGGTGGTGAGTCGATCGACGAGCGTGCTCTTACCGGCTCCGGGCGGTCCGGTCACGCCGAGAAGGTAGGTCCGGCCGGTGTGAGGAAAGATGTCGCGAACCAGTTCCGCCGCGGCGGCGGCCTCGTCTTCGATCAGCGAAATGGCGCGGGCCATCGCCCGTACGTCGCCGGATCGCACGCGCTCGGCCAATGAGGAAGACATTAGAGTCGAATCGGTCGCAATCGGTGGATCGTAATCTGCGTCAATCGGTGGATCAGGCGGCCAGCAGTTGCCGGGCAATCACGAGCCGCTGAACCTCGCTCGTACCTTCGCCGATGGTGAGCAGCTTGACATCGCGGAGAAACTTCTCGGCCGGATAGTCCTTCACGAAGCCGTAACCGCCGTGCATCTGGACGCCGTCTTCGGCGGCACGAACGGCAATCTCGCTGGAATAGAGCTTCGCCATCGCCGACTCGAGCGTCATGCGCCGGCCTTGATCCTTGAGCCACGCTGCACGATACGTGAGGAGGCGCGCCGCCTCGACTTGCGACTGGTGCTCGGCGAGGCGCTCCTGGATCGCCGGGAACGACGCGATGGCGCGGCCGAATTGCTTGCGCTCGGCGGTGTAGCGCGCGGCAGCTTCATAAGCGCCTTGCGCAAGGCCCACCGACAGCGCGGCAATGCCGATGCGTCCGGCATCGAGGACCTGCAGCGTTTGTATAAACCCCTGCCCCGCTTCGCCAAGCAATTGCGACGCCGGCACACGGCAGTTCTGCAGGATCACTTCGGTGGTTTCGCTCGCGCGCATGCCGAGCTTGTCTTCCTTCTTGCCGGCTAGGAGTCCGCCCATGCCGCGCTCGAGGATGAAGGCGGAAATTCCTTTCGCGCCCTTCGACTTGTCGGTGACGGCCATGATCACGAGCGTGTCCGCCGAGGTGCCGTGCGTAATGAACATCTTCGATCCGTTCAACACCCAGCAGTCGCCGTCCTGGACGGCCGTCGTGCGCATCGCCGCCGCGTCACTGCCCGAGCCCGGCTCGGTGAGTCCCCACGCCGCCAGTTTCGCGCCCTGCGCAAGCGGGACCAGGTATTTCTGCTTTTGGGCCTCGTTTGCGAACATCGCGATGTGCGCCGCCCCGAGACCGTTGTGCGCGGCGACTGACAACGACACGCTGGGATCGACCCGCGCGAGCTCTTCAATGCAGATGCAGTAATCGACGGCGCTCATGCCGGCGCCGCCATACTGTTCCTGAAACTGGATGCCCAACAGGCCGAGCTCAGCCAGCTTGGGCAGTAATTCCTTCGGGAAATGCTGAGCCTCGTCCCACTCCATCACGTGGGGACGAAGCTCGGTTTCCGAGAATTCACGAACGCTCTTGCGGAGGAGTTGCTGCTCGTCGGTCAGCGAAAAGTTCACTCCTCAATAGTACACGACCACCCTGAAATTGCCGGAGTTGTCGGTCAGCACATCGTCGTTCACACCGAGATACAAGCGGCCGCCAGAGCGCATCCGGATCGGGCCGGTATCGTCGCCGATGAAGAACATGTCGCTGCCGATCTTGCCGATCAATGCGGCGGCGTTGCGGTTACCCATCGGCCGGTTCGGATTCGACGGCGAATTGTGCTCACCCCCGGGACCGTCCTGGCGATCCCTGCCCCAGCGGACACGGCCCTGCGCTTCGAAATAGATCGTCTGGCCGGCGCGCACATCGACGCCACTGTCGGTCCACCCCTGGTTGGCGGACACGAGCGTCTGCCGCTCACGCATGCCGGACGGCCGGCCACCGATCGAGCTGCTGCTGCTGTTGTTGTTGCTGGTGTTGTTCGTATAACTGCGGTTATCGAAGTCGATGCGATCGACTTCGCCGCGATCGAAGCGCACGGTGCGGCTGCCGCCGAAGGTCCGCCGCTCTTCGAACTCGATCTGCCCGTTACGCACGCCCACGAGCTCGCCCTCGAGACGCTGCCCGTTGCGAAGATAGAGCGTGTCAGCGCCGAGGCTGACGGGCAATGCCAGCACGATGGCCACTTGCGCGATCCAACGTCGGGGAATCATTTTGTCGCCTCCTCCGGACAGTCTGCCGGGATTGCACAGGGTAGTGCGAATTCCATGCCTCTGTTACTGGCGTACGGATTGCAACAAGGTCGTGGGATCATAGCATCGGAGGCTGAATGGGACCTGGTATCCGCTCTCGTCGATCGCTCGCGGTGTCGTTTGTGCTCGCGTGTGCATTTCTGGCCGCGACGGCGGCCCCGGCACGCGCCGACATCACGGCGTTCATCGGCGTGTCGCCGACACCGGACAATCATTCGGTGAAGGGATTCGGGGTCGGCGTTGGACTGCTGATCGTCGGCTTCGAATTCGAGTACTCGAACCTGACCGAGGACACCTTCGAGCAGCTGCCGGGCCTCAAGACCTACTCAGGCAACGTGCTCGTGCAAACACCGACACCATCGATCCAGTTGTATGGGACGCTCGGCGCGGAAGGGTACCAGGAGAGCTTTGGCAGCTCGGAAGAGACCAACTTCGGCACCAATATCGGTGGCGGAGCAAAGATCAACCTGGTTGGACCGCTTCGCGTTCGCGTGGACTACCGGATTTTCAGGCTGCAGGGCGACCCGATTCACGACGTCTACCAGCGCTTCTACGTCGGCGCAAACCTGAAGTTCTAGCCGCCCGGCTTCTTTTCCTTTTCCACGGGCTTCGGGAGGGGCGCAATCGACATGTTCGCCAGCTCGTTCAGATTGAGCTTGGACGGCGGCATCGCGAACGCGTCCTGATACTTGCCGAGCAAATCCGGCGCGAGCTCCTTGATGAGCTCGTCGAGCAGGAGCGAGGGCCGATAATCAAAGCCGGTCACCGTCGGCAACATCAAGTGGATATAGAGCGCGTTACCTTTCGCGTCGTTCTCGGTGGCCCTGTATACGCGCCATCCTTTCGCGGCCGTCGCACGCGTCTTGTCCCCGTCCTTCGCCAGCGCCTCTTGCAGCGCGCGGATCACTTCCTCGTAGTCGGCGACGGCCGTGGGCTTGATCGCGACCAGCAGGAGTCCGGCATCCGACAAGAAATGCACCGACGCCGGGTCCGGCGATGGCTCGACGACGGGTTTGCCTGGCGACGCGTTCTGTGAAGATGGTGGCGGCGCGGCAGCTTGCGCCAGGAGCAGGAATGCAGCGAGAAATGCGATCAAAGGCAGCGCGTCCCGGCGCCGGGCACCGGGACGCGGGCTCCAGTCTCTACTGAATCTTGTTGAGAACGATAATCTGACGTCCGGCGTAGGCTTCTTTGTACTTGTTGAAGATCTCGGTCACTTCCGAAGGGAACACTTCGTTGATGACGCGAGTGATGTCGTATTCCTCGCCCTTCACCACCGGATCGGCGCTGAAAATGTAAGCGGTGTTGCCGCCCATCGCCGTCGGCGATTTGTAGATCTTCAGGCCCGCAAGCTGCGCCTTGCGCGCGGGCTTGTCGCTCTTCGAAAGGGCGTCTTTGTACTTGGCGATGACGCTCTCGAAGTCCGCTGTCTTATCAGGCTTGATCAAGACGATCATGACGGTCGCATCGCCTTCCAGTGTCAAGACCGGCTTCGCCGGCTCCTGCGCTGATGCGACCGCTGCCCCAGCCAGCGTGAGACCCGCCAGCGCAATTCCCGAAACGAAGACCCGCAATCCTCGAAACATTGATCAGCCTCCCAGAAAGGTCGCTACTTTACCGTACTGTCCCGCCGATGAAAACTGACATTACGTCATTAGCCAGAAGCATGCCATCCCGCGTCAAGACTAATCGACGCCCGGACTCATGGATCAGCAGTCCCGCGGCCACATAAGGACTCAAGTCTTGCCCGTAACGCTCCCAGATATCAATACCGTAGCGACGGTGGAGGTGATTCAAGTCAAGTCCGTCGGTCAGTCTGAGCCCCATAAAGAGGGCTTCCTCGAGCTGCTCTTCGTCACCAATAGTCCGCCGATCGAGCCGCACGTCCCGGCCGGCGTCCACGCGATCGATATAGTCGGGCGTCGCGCTGACCGTGCGCCACCGCTCGCCGCGGAAGGTGGCGTGAGCGCCGCAGCCAAAACCCAGCCACTCGCCTTCCTGCCAGTACTTCAAATTGTGACGCGACCGGCGCGACGCCGGCCGGGCGACATTCGAGATTTCATACTGCTCGAACCCGGCTCGATCGAGGCGCGCCAGCCCTTCGAGGTACATCGCCGCCGCATCATCGTCGGGCGCCACCGACCAGCCGGCCCGTGCCATCTCGTCGCGAAGCGGCGCATTCGGGTAGATTTCCAGCAGATACAAGGACGCATGATCCGGCTGCTCGTCAATCAGCGCGTCCACGGACTCCAGCCATTCCGCTGTGCTCTGTCCCGGCAACCACATCATGAGGTCCAGGCTCAAATTGTCGAATCCCGCCGCCCGCGCCAGGCGGACCGCGTCACGCGCCGTTTGTGACGAATGCAGCCGGCCCAGGCGCCGCAGTTCGTCGTCCCGGAACGATTGGACACCGAAACTCAGACGATTGGCACCCGCCTTGCGAAAGCCGTCGAGGGTCTCTGCGGTCGCCGATTCCGGATTGGCTTCCACGGTCACTTCCGCATCGGATGCCAGGGCGAAGGACTCGCGACAGGCCTGAATTATCCGGCCGAGCTCGGACGCGGCAAGCAGCGACGGCGTCCCGCCGCCGAAGAAGATGGTGTCGGCTTCGATCGATGGATCGGCGGCGCGCCTGATGTCGGTGACGAGCGCATCGACGTAGCGCACACGCAGACCGGGGTCGTGAAGGCCGCGATTGAAATTGCAGTAGTTGCAGATCGCCGCGCAAAACGGGATATGAACGTAGATCCCGGTCTTACTTATTGCCGGCTTTCCCACCCGACCAATTTAGCTCGTATTGAACGCCCGCATCCTTCAAACGAGCGCGAGCCATGCCACCGCTCTTGCCCGGGAGGTTCTTTTTCGTGAGGCGTTCCGGCGTTTCGGGCATCTGGCCGGTCTTGGCGGCGTTGGTGATGCGATCGACGTCGCGGATGTCGGCGCCCTGCACTTCGACCCACTCGCACATTTCGAGCAGCCTCGAGCGCGACCGGCCGCCGAGCTGGACCATGAACGAGTTCATGTCGGTGTTGTCAATCGGGTCGCGAAGGTTGCTGGTGACGATCGTCGCGCGGCGGGCGTTGTAGCGGGTATTGATGACGAGGCCGAGCGTCTCCTGCACCCACTCCGATGTCTTTTCGACGCCGAGGTCGTCGAGCACGAGCACGTCGGCTTCGAGCACCGGGCGGAGCACCTCCATCTCGGTTTCGTCGACCGAGCGGTTGTAAGTCTCGCGCACGAGCCGCAGCAGTTCGGTGGTCTGGAAAAAATAGCCGCGCGCACCCTTGTCGCGAATGACGGCCTTGAGCAACCCGATCGCGAGATGCGTCTTGCCGACGCCGGTCGGGCCATGGAACACGAGGCCCTTCTGTTCGACCGGGAACGACTCGACGAACTTCTTGGCGAGACGCAGCGCATCACGCTGCGAGTCGGTGTCGGGCTTATATGTCGTGAGCTCGGCACGGGCGAACTTCGGCGGAATGCGGGCGTCGGCGAGGTTCTTCTGGATCACGACCGATCGCCAGCAGTCGCAGCGTGTCAATCGCTCAACGCCGTCCACCATCACGCTTTTCCAGCGTGTGCCGTGGCAAATCTCGCAGTCCATAGGCTCAGTTGAGATAGCCGAGCAGGACGCTGTGCTGGCGAATCACGTGCAGGTCGGCGGTGCCGGCCTTGCTGCGCTTGCGTGTCTTTCGGAGCGTCTT
>Ga0157380_10000917_pt1 | contig 18561 bp, 9 predicted proteins | sample S35metaG_FD_119757 | JGI IMG/M metagenome (GOLD analysis project Ga0157380, IMG submission 119757) | Switchgrass rhizosphere microbial communities from Kellogg Biological Station, Michigan, USA - S3-5 metaG | ecosystem: Host-associated > Plants > Roots > Rhizosphere > Soil | place: USA: Michigan... | reverse complement strand
ATGAAGAATTGGAGTAATGGTTTTGGGTCTTTGGCCTTTGGTCGTTGGAGACACGGTAATCCAAGGAGCAAAGACCAAAGACCCAAAACCATTACTCCAATTCTTCATTCGTACCTGAGCGCCACCAACGGATCGACTTTCGTTGCTCTTCGTGCGGGGATGTAACACGCAACCAATGCAACCACCGTTAGCAACACTGCTATCGCTACGTAAGTGAACGGATCCGAAACCTCGACGCCAAACAAGATTTGTTTTAGGTTGATCCAACTCTCAAGGTATTTCGTCAATACATACGCACCAACTAAACCCAGCGCTATGCCAAGCACGGCCAACACCATCCCTTGCCGCAAAATCATCCTCATCACCGCGCCACGATTCGCGCCAAGGGCCATGCGAATACCGATTTCATGAGTACGTTGCGAAACGGAATAAGCGAGTACGCCGAACAAACCAATTGAAGCGAGTTGTTGAGCCACCAGGCCAAAGAGTGTCAGGAGCTTGGCGTACAATCGCTCCGCTCCAAGAATCTCGTCGGCTTGTTCAACTTGCGTCTTGATGTTGTTGAGGGGGAGATTGCTGTCGATCTCACGAACAGCCTGACGTACAGCATTAATCGATGCTGTTGGATCACCCGTGGTGCGGACTTCAAAAGTTACGCCCGACACGCCTCGGAGCTCCTGACGAAACGGTGAGTAAATCGTGGGCGGCACGTCGTCGCGTTGGCGAGTGTACTTGGCATCTTTCGCGATGCCGACTATCTCGACCTCATCGGGTTTCTTATCATCAAAGGTAAAGCGTTTACCAACAGCATTCTCGTTTGGGAAATACAACTTCGCGAAGGTCTCATTGACAACAACAACTCTGGGCGACTTCGCGTCGTCCTGAGCTCGCAACGTCCGTCCGGCAAGTAAAGGAATCTGCATTGCCTCGAGAAAGTTTTCGCGCACCTGATGCAGATGGCCCTCCCCGCTTGGAGTAATGCGCCCTTCCGAGTCACGTGGACGATTTAATGCTTCGCGGAGAAACACGCTGCGTGAACTTGCTCCTTGTGAAAGCAATGTGTTGCGTGAGAACGTAACCGCCTCGACGCCAGGCACCGCTTCGAGACGACTGCTCATCTGTTCATAAAGCTGCTGTAACTTCTCGTCCTTGTAGCCGATCAGTCCAGGTTGGATCCTGAACAGCAAAAGGTTCCGCGTATTGAAGCCGGGTTCGACTCTTTGTAGGTTGAGCAGAGTTCGAACGAATAATCCGGCTCCTACCAGGAGTAGGAGCGAGAGAGCAACTTGCAAGACGACAAGTCCCCGACTCAATAAAGAACGCGAACTCGCGCTCGAACCGCGTCCTCCATCCTTCAGAGTTGGTGTTAGATCAACTCTTGTTGTGCGCCAGGCTGGCGCTAAACCAAAAACAATGCCTGTGCCTAATGAGAGTGCAAGCGTGAACCCAAGTACTCGCCAATCAAGTTGTGGGTCGAGCGCACTCATGCCACGTCCGCCCCACTCGCTCACGGCCACAACTCCATCCTTGATCCAGACTGCGAAAACAATTCCCAACAATCCCCCGAGGACAGACAAGAGCACACTTTCCGTTAACAATTGCCGGACTAACCGCCATCGGCTTGCGCCCAAAGCGAGCCTTAATCCAATTTCTTTCTGACGCGACGCGGCACGTGAAAGCAGCAGATTAGCGACATTGGCACAGGCAATCAGGAGGACAAGCCCAACTACTCCCTGCAGGAAGTAAAGTGACGAGGCTAAACCCCTTCGCTGATCCATTTCGCCTTGACCACCGGCGTCGAGATACAAGCGTGGATAAAGTTTCGGATCGAGATTGGTGATGACGTTCCCGCTGGTCGCTTGGGCCTGGGCCTGCCGAGCTGCGCGGTGTTCGATCACCGACTGAAGAAAGGTATTCTCGAGTTGAGCACGAGCTTGCTCAGCAGTCGCGCCGGGTTTCAAACGCCCGATAACCGCAACCACCAGATGCCCGCTCCGCTTTGATACGACCGGTTCCGATCGATGTACATCAGCGGCTCGATTGCAATGGGAATCGTGATGTCCTGTGTCGTGCCGACTCCCTGCGTTCCATCAAAGCCTTGCGAGGTAACTCCAACGATTGTGAACGCAAGGTTGTTTAGATTGATCTGTTTGCCTACCACGTTCGTTTGGCCCGCGAAACGCCGTTGCCAGCAGCGGTAACTGATTACGGCTGCCGGACTGGCTGCAGGTTTGTCGTCCTCATCGTTTAGAACACGACCAAGGATCGGTTGCACGCCGAGGGCTGTAAAATAATTGCCTGATACTGCCTGTCCAGTTGCAACATCGGCTTGACCATCCGCATTGACACTCAGCGAAACATTACCGTAGGCAACGAGATCGGACAGCGGACTATCCCGCTCGCGCATACGCTGAAAGCTCTGATAGGGAAAGGAGGTCATGGACTTGCCGCCCGTAGCAGGATCCCTCGAGGTACTACCGTTGTAACTGCCGGGGCTGAACTCTTGCGGGGCGACCGTTCGGAAAAGGACGAGCCGTTCAGGCTGTCTCACAGGCAGCATCTTCAGCAATGTCGCATTGACAATGCTGAACAACGCTGTGTTGGCCCCAATTCCAAGAGCCAGCGACAGCAAGGCAATGGCCGAGACAGTCTTCTGCTTGAATAGCATCCGTACGCCATAGCGAAGATCCTGTATCAGTGTGTGCATGGTTGGACCACCTTCATTCGTATCTCAACGCCTTTAGCGGATCGACTTTCATCGCGCGTCGAGCCGGTACATAGGCCGCCACGAGGGCCACAACCGCCAACACCAAACCCGCACCAATCAACGTGGTGACATCTGCGGGAGTTACTCCAAACAGTTGCGACGAAATCAGTCGCGCCGCAAAGATCGCGGCGGGAACGCCGAGAACAAGCCCAGCAAGTACCAAAAGGAGACTTTCGCGTAGCACCAACCACCCGACCGTTCTACGCTGTGCTCCCAGTGCCACGCGAATTCCAATTTCATTCGTTCGGCGAGTTACGGCGTGAGCCATGAGACCGTACAAACCAATCGAGGCGAGCAACAGCGCCAAGCCGCCGAAGAAACTGACGAGCTGTGTGATCAGGTGTTCTTGTCTCAGATTCCTATTGAAGCTCTCATCAAGCGTCGTAACTTCGAAGATTGGCAGTGTGCTATCGACCTCATTAATCGCCTGCCGCACACTCGGCGCCAGACCTGAAGCGTCACCTTGTGTGCGAACATGAATCGTAGCCTTATATGCAGAGGGATCCTCGATCTGCAGGATCGGACTGTAGACAGTCGGGCGTGGCAACTCCCTTGGGTCGTCCGATTTAACGTCGCCGATAACACCGACAATTTCAATCGGTCCACTTTCTTTCTCGATGTCGTCGAAATTGAATGTTCGGCCGATCGGATTTTGATTGTGAAAATACCGATTGATAAAGCTTTGATTGACGACAGCGACACGGTGTGAGGCAGTTGTATCCTGTGGTCCTATCTCTCGACCCTGGAGTAACGGCACGCCCAACGTCTGAGCGTAATGCGGTGACGTGAGCATATCGTCAATCAGCAGGCTTTCTTCTGTTGTGGCCGTAAAGCCAGGAACTTTAATGCTGCTTGTCCGGCTTGAGCCTCCGAAAGGTGGGTAGGTGGCCAACGTTACGGAACGAGCATTAGGAACGGCATTTAATCGATCAAGTAGTCGCTGGTAGAGCGAGGGGAGTTCCTTCGGTTTGTAACCCGCCAGACGAGAATCGATTTCGACGACGAGGACGTTATTGCGATCGAAGCCAAGGTTCTCTCGCTGTAATTGCAACAAGCTGCCGGCGAACAACCCTGCGCCGGTTAGTAGGACCATTGAAAGGCTGACCTGAAGCACTACGAGTGACGAAGAGAGATTGAGACGCAGTCGGCCGCTGCCGGTCCGCGCCTTCTCCTTCATAGCTGAAGTTAAGTCCGTCTTGCTCGCACGAATAGCTGGTATGAGACCGAAGAGAAGGCCGGAAATAAGCGAGACGGCACCAGTGAACCCCAACACGATCAGGTCAGGGTGCGTATCAAGCGGCGCCTCTCTCGCAACGAGACGTACCAACAACATGACGCCCCAAATTGAGAGCGCTACTCCAAGCAGGCCACCAAACACCGCAAGCAACAGGCTCTCCGTAAGCAGTTGTCTGACGATTCGCACACGTGACGCACCCAGCGCCATGCGGAGTGACATCTCGGCATTCCGCGAAGTGGCACGCGATAACAGCAAACCACCGACGTTTGCGCACGCGATCAGAAGGACCAGTGCGACGATCGCCATCAGCATACGAAGCGGCGTCGAGTAGCGCCTCCGTAGTCCGGAAATCCCACCGGCGCCCGAAACAGGCTCCACATAACTTCCCTGAATCCTGTGGCGACGATCCTCGCTGAGCTGCGTGCCCGCCTGTTCTGTTAAGAACTGCTGCAAGGCCAGGTTGATGTTCGCTTTCGCTTGCGACATCGAGACACCGGTTTTCAAACGGCCCATCAGCATCAACCAGTACACCTGCGGATTTTCACGAAATGAGTCACGCAACTCAATCTGCTGCTGGAACGACAAGGGCACCCAGAAATCTGGCGGACGCCTTATCCGCTCACCGAAAAACTCTGCGGGCATCACACCAACTACGGTGAAGTTAGTGCCGTTGAGAACAAAATCTTTACCGACGATCGCTGCTTCACCGTTCAACTGTTCCTGCCAATACTTGTGGCTGATAACTGCCGCAGGTGGCGCAGTTCGAACATCGTCTTCAGGTGTCAAGACACGGCCATGCATTGCCCTCACACCAAGCACGGAAAAGTAATTACCCGAGACGAGTTGTGCAGCTGCTCTCTGCGCAGGCTCTCCAGTTTGTGAGCCAATCTTTCGAACACTCAACGGGCTATCACCGCTGCGCATCGCAGTAATGTCCTGGAACGACTGATTATGGCTGCGGAAGTATTCGTAGGAGGCGTAGGAGAATTTGCTCCATCTACCCGTTCGGGGAACGTCGTCAATCGACGTGCCCTCATTTGTAGCATCCGTGAAAAGTACGAGCTCCTCGGGCTTGTTAACCGGAAGTGTCTTCAGCATGACGGCGTTAACAAGCGTGAAGATAGCGGTGTTCGCACCGATACCAAGCGCCAAAGTCGCAATCGCGATCACCGCGAACCACGGACGCTTCAAGAGAGTTCGTATGGCGTACCGAATGTCCTGCAGCAGTGTTTCCACAATAACCTTGTTCTATGGTCTTCGGTCTTCGGTCTTCGGTCTTCGGTCTTTGGTCTTTCGTCTTGATTCAAAGACCTAAGACCAGCCTTCGTCACTTCTTCGGTGGATGACTTTGCCAAAGCACGTTGACGATCAACCACTTGCCATCAATCTTCGCGAGATGCATGTAGTCAGTGCCCCAGTCAGCAGTTAGCTTCACCGTCGCTGTCTGGTCCAACACGTCGTAGATCACGATGTCCTTCGGAGCGTCTTTGCTAAGCTTTCCATCCTTGTTGAAATTCTTGGCGATCTCGACCAACTGCTGAAAGGCCATGCTTCTTCCGGGCCGGTAGGCGGTCTCAGTTGGAGGTCGATAGAAACCAAGCTTGGCGAGGTTCGGACTGACACTGCGCTCGATTCGCTCCGGCTGCACGTTGTAGATTCCTTCGACGTAGTCAAGCACCGCCTGATGAACACCCTCACGATCCGCGTTTGTGTCTTGCTGAGCGGCCACCGGAACAACCGCGAGCAAAAATGTCATCGCTAAGAAGAGCGATCTGGTCATGACGTGTTTCTCCTTTTCATTCATTGCCGATTGCCGATTGCCGATTGAGCACGAGGGAGTCGTTCCCATGTCACACTCTTCGCCTCGCTGTAATGGTGAGCCCATCCCATTTTTTCCAATCGGCAATCGGCAATTGGCAATGTCTTCATTCGTACCTGAGCGCCACTAACGGATCGACTTTCGTTGCACGCCGTGCGGGGAGGTAACACGCTACTAATGCGACACCGAGCAACACGAGTGGAACGCTCACAAACGTGAGCGTGTCAGTTGGTTCTAATCCGAACAATAAACTGCTCATCAAGCGCGTGATCGCGAAGGCGCAGGCTACACCGATTACTACGCCAGCCAGCGCCAATTTGAGTCCACTCTTAATAACAAGATTACGGACGTTGGTTGCGTGTGCGCCCAACGCCATACGAATGCCGATCTCGTGTGTGCGTCGTGAGACCGAATATGAGATCACTCCGTAGATGCCGATAGCGGCAAGCACTAAGGCGCCAGCTCCAAAAATCGTCAACAGCAAAGTTCTAAACCTCTCACCGGCAATCGATTCCTTCGCGATTGCCTCCATGGTTTGGACCTTCCCTACAGAAATCTGGGGATCCAACCCTTTGATCTCGTTTCGCACTGCCGCCGCGGTTTGCAAGGGATCGTTTTCTGTCTTCGCGATTAGAGTCATGTCTACCGAAAACGGCGCCTGTGCGTACGAGATGTAAACTTCATGATTTGCTTGCGCATCGAGTCCAACATGCTTCACGTCACCCACGACACCGACGATCTGACCTGTGAAACCATTTATGCCGAGCTGCATTCGCTGGCCCAAAGGGTTTTCGTTTGGAAAGAAGTCACGGGCCATTGCATCGTTGATGAGCAGAACGTGAGGCGCTTTCAAATCATCGCCATCAGTAAAGAACCGGCCTTTGACTAACGGAATTCCAAGGGTTGCAAAGTAGTTGGACGTGACCATTCGACAATCAGCGCCTGGTGATTTGCCTTCAGGAAATGGCCGCGTTTCGATATCGAATGCGAAGTTCATGTTGTCGCCGCTGAGTGGCAAGTGCTTGGCAGCCGCAACCGATACCGTGCCGGGAAGTGTTTTTGTCCGCTCGATGAGTTCCTGCATGACTGCAGAGCGCCGCGGCTGTGGATAACGGTCGGCGGGGACCGAGATCTCCATAGTTAAGAGTCGGTCTGTATTAAAGCCCGGACGGACATTCCCAAGATTGCGAAAGCTTTGGATCATTAGCGCTGCGCCAATCAATAGGACCACCGTGAGGGCAAGCTGCGCTGTGACGAGTACATTCCGAAACTGTCGAGATGGACCAACCTCAGTCACACTTCTTCCGCCAGCTTTTAACGATTCAGTAAGCTCCACTTTTATCGATTGCAAAACAGGTGCAAGTCCGAACAGCAGTCCTGTGAGTGCGGAAATGATTAAGGTGAAAAGGAGAACACCTACATCAAGCGAAATCTCTTCGTGACGTGGAAAACTCGGCGGGACGATTCTCGCGAATGCGCGAACGAACCAAACGGCGAGAAGAACTCCAGCGCCGCCTCCAACCAAAGAAAGAAGGAGACTCTCAGTCAGGAGTTGGCGAATTACGCGTGATCGTGTCGCGCCCAACGCTGTCCGGACCGCGATCTCGCGTTGGCGGGCGGTTGAACGGACCAACATCAAGTTCGCAACGTTCGCGCATGCCACCAGTAATACAAATCCAACCGCACCCCAGAGTATGAGCACCGGCCGCCGCACTGTTCCGATGACCTGTTCCGACAGCGGCACGATCTTTACATGAGAGCCTACATAGAACGTTGGATAAAGATCCTCAATCCGTTTTTGAATTCCGTTCATCTCGGATGTCGCCTGGTCCACGGTCGTGCCTGACTTAAGACGCGCAATCACATTTAAGTAATGAGCGGACCGCTGCCGAAGCTCCGCGTCATCGAGAGTTAACGGGACCCAAAGTTCCGCAGGCGCAGGCGTGAAGATGCGAAGCACCGTTCCGCTTCCCCCCGGAAACTGGAACCGTTCTGGCATGACGCCGACAATAGTGTGGGGTTTGCCGTTAAGGGTGATGGTCTTGCCTTCGGGCTCCTTAACGTCAGACAACTTCGTTTGCCAGAAGTTGTAGCTGATAAGAACGACCTGGTTGTTTCCTGGCTCCTCGTCCTCTCTCGTAAACACGCGTCCTTTCAGTGGTCCAACTCCCAGCACTTCAAACAGCGAGGCCGAAACTGCGGCGCCCGCATAACGCTCGGGCTGATCGCCGAGCGAAACATTAAACTGACGCGACGGTGCATAAGCAGCCATCTCCGCAAACACCTGATTCTGTTTTTGCCAGTCAACATAATTGCCTGCCGCCGGCGGATTTTGCTCATAACCCCGCTCCGGATTTCTCTCCCACAGAGTGACCAACTCTTCCGGCGCGTGAAATGGGAGTTCTCTAAACAGGACTGTATTCACAACGCTGAAAACTGCGGTGTTCGCTCCAATACCGAGTGCCAACGTAAGAACAACTACGGCCGTGAAGCCGGGCCGCTTCAGCAAGCTCCGAACCGCGTAAGCAAAATCTTTAAGAAGCTGTTCCATCATTAAATACATTTTTGATTGTTGATTTTAGATTTTTGATTGAAAGCAGACCTCCTTCTGAGGCGGCCAATCAACAATCAGCAATCAAAAATCGGCAATGTTTTCACTCATATCTCAAGGCCACCAACGGATCGACTTTCGTTGCGCGGCGCGCCGGAATGTATGAAGCGAGCAGCGCGACAACTACCAACACCACAGAAACAATTGCGAACGTGGTTAGATCGTTTGGTTGCACTCCGAAAAGCAACGTCTTTAACAAACGCGTCACCGCAAACGATCCCGCCAGCCCGATCGCAACTCCCAACAACGTGAGTTTCATTCCCTGCCCAATTACCATGCGCAACACATCTTTCATTTGCGCGCCGAGTGCCATGCGAATACCAATCTCACGCGTGCGTTGAGAAACGGAGTAGGCCATCACGCCATAGATGCCCACCGCTGACAGAGCCAGACCAATTGCTCCAAACAATGCGAGCAGCGACATCTGAAATCGCTGGGCAGAGATCGATGTGGTGACGACTTCGTCCATCGTCCGAATGTTTCTGATTGGTTGTTGGCTATCGAGCGATAGCATTTCGCGACGCACTGGGCCGGCGAATGACTGTGGATCACCATTAGTGCGAATGACGAAGTAAAAGCTACGGAAGTTCGCCATCAACTTATCCGGCACTTGCGTTGTGGGAACATAGATCGTCGGCAGTGCCGCGTCTTTCAGACTGGTTTGCTTGCTGTCGCTGACAACGCCAACGATTTCCAGAGGAATATCGCGCGCCAGATCTTTTCCCATCGTTCTGCCAACAATGACTCGCTTACCGAGTGGAGTTGCTTCGGGAAAGTATCTCCGCGCAAAAGACTCATTGATTACAGCAACGCCAGCAGAAGTGTTACGATCGTCAACCGATATATTTCGTCCTTCAGTGATCCTCATCTTCATCGCATCGAAATAACCAGTGCTGATCATTCGCCACTCCGCGGAGATAACCTCATCCGGTTTCCCTTCGAACTCGAGAGGCAAATTGAGCCATCGTCGAAGCGGCAAAGTGTTGGTCGTAGCGACAGCCTCGACGCCCGGCAACGCGCTAATCCGCTCGATCGTTCGTTGATTGAATTCAGCTACTTGAGCTGTTGTTTCGTACTGTGGACCACGCGGCGCGAATTCGAATGTGAGCATGCGGCTGGAATCAAAGCCGGGATCAACGCTGCGTAGATTCGCAAACGTGCGAATGAGAAGAGCCGCACCGATAAGTAGGACCAGTGCAAGAGCCACCTGACTAACAACGAGTGCACCGCGAAGCCAGCCGTGTACCAGGCCTGTTGAGCCGGTTCCAGTTGATTGTTTCAGTGCATGCGTTAGGTCGAGCCGCGTTGAATGGAACGCGGGAGCAAGACCGAAGGCGATGCCAGCAATAACCGAGACAGCTGCTGCGAAGATAAATACTGATGAACTGAGGCCGATTTGATCTTCCCGAGGGATCAGTCCTTCCGGAATCAATCTGCGAAAAGCGGCAACCCCCCACACTGCTAACAACAACCCTGTCACTCCGCCGATGCAAGAGAGCAACAATCCTTCGGTTAATAGTTGCCGCATAACGCGCCAGCGACTTGCGCCCATCGCAGCACGAATTGAGATTTCTCTAACTCGTGTTACGGCCCGCGATAATTGAAGATTTGCGACGTTCGCGCAGGCAATGAGAAGTACGAAAGCGACAGCTCCCAACAACACAATCAGCGGCAGACGAATTTCGCCGACCATGAATTCTCTGTAATCAACTACATTGACGCCTTCGCCTTTTATCAACTCGTTAGGATGGGAATCGTGAAATTGCTGCGCGATTACTTTCATCTCGGCCAGCGCTTGATCGCGGGTGACACCAGATTTCAACCGACCAATCACCGGATAATTGAGGCCAGCGGTGGAAATTTCCCGACTTGTCCCAAGTTGCAAAGGCGTGATGAAGTCCGCATCGACCTCAAACCAAAACGCCTGGGGCATTACGCCGACGATTGTGTAATTGACGTTGTTGATGGATACCGACTTGTTCTGGACGTCGGGAGCTGCACCAAACTGTCGCTTCCATAATGCATCGGTGATGATGATGGCCCTTGGACCGCCAGTTATTTCCTCTTCATTCGAGAAGGTGCGCCCGATCTGCGGAGAAGTTGCAAACACGCGGAAGAAATCTTCAGAAACGCGCAGGCCAGTCACGTAGTCGGGTTCTACTCCACCATTGACGAGTGGGCCGGAAAAAGTTCTAAAAGTAGTCAGGCCGTCAAAGGATTTACTTTGTTCGCGCCAGTAGAAAAATCTGTTTTTCGATGTATTAAATAGCTTGACTGAGGGAGTGCTGATCCCAACCATCATCAAGCGTTCAGCATTCGCGTAAGGAAGAGGTCTTAACAACACAGCATTTACAACCGTGAAGATTGCTGTGTTCGCGCCGATACCGAGCGCGAGTGTCAGCACTGCAAGGACCGTGAACGTCGGATATCGAATCAACGATCGAAGTCCGTAGCGGAGATCTTTTAGTAAAGTGTCCATCATCTCTGGCCTTGGTCTTTGGTCCGTGGTCTTTGGTTTTCGCTTTCGTGTTCAACTTTCACTGAACACAACTACAAAGACCTAAGACCAAAGACCCAAAAACCATCCTCATTCGTTTCTAAGTGCCACCAATGGATCAATTCTGGTCGCTCTCCTGCCAGGCACATAACACGCAACCAACCCGACACCGATGAGCAGCGCCGCCAGACTTATGAAGGTCAACGGATCCGTCGGCTCAACGCCAAAAAGCATGGTCGTCATCAATCGCGTCAGGGCGAACGCTCCAACTAAGCCCAAACCCACTCCAATCAGGGCCAACAGCATTCCCTGCCCGATCACGATTCGGAAGACGTCGCTCGTTTGCGCACCGACAGCGATGCGAATACCTATCTCGTGTGTGCGCTGCGTCACCGAGTAAGACATCACGCCGTAGATACCAACCATTGCCAGCACCACAGCAAGCATCGCGAACAAGCTTAATAACAACGTGTTGAATCTTCGTCCGGACGTCGACATGGAAAGGAGTTGTTGCATGGTCTCCGCATCATCCATGGGAAGATTCTTATCAATTGTTTGGATCTGACTTTTAACCGAGGCAACCGCTCCTAAAGGGTTGGACGCAGTGCGGACTACGATACTCATTGAAGGCGCAGCCGCTTGAAGATAGGGAAAGTAGACTTCTGGTTTCGCGTTTGAATCGAGACCCTGTTGCTTGACATCTCCGACTATGCCGACGATGGAGATATATGACTGTCGATCATCAAAGCTGATTCGTTTGTTTATCGGGTCTTCATTTGGAAAGTAAACGCGGGCGAGCTCCGCGTTAATGACGGCAGCGGCAGGCGCATCGCTCTTGTCTCTATCAGAGAAATCTCGACCCTTCAGCAGTGGGATGCCGAGCGTTTCAAAATAACCGGGGCTGACGCTGCGCGTCTCGATAATCATCTCTTGACCGGCAGGTGGGTCGGGATGTCCTTCGATGCGGAAATCCGAACCGGACAGGTTCAGCGTCAATGGCAATCCTGTAGTTGCGCCAACTGACTTTACGCCTGGCATAGAACTCAGACGCGCAAGCGCCTCTTGAAAGAAAGCTGCCTGCTGACGCTCTTCTGGATAAGTTGTATCGGGAAGCTCCAACTGCACGGACAGCACGTTTTCCGGATTGAATCCGAGGTTCATCTGCTGGAGTCGTAAGAAGCTCTTAATCAGCAACCCGGCACCGATCAACAACATGAGCGACAATGCGACTTCCGCGACAACCAAAACCTTTCGCGTGCTCTTGCCCAAAGCACTCTCCATCGAGCCCCGCAGAGTGTCTTTAAGCGCTGCGTTCAGATCTAACTTGGTGGCGTGCAGTGCGGGAGCCAGTCCGAAGATGATTCCCGTTACAATTGAGACGGCAAGGGCAAAGCCAAATACGCGTACATCAACTCCAACTTCATTGAGACGGGGAATATTATCTGGCGCGAGCGCCATAAGGGCCTTCGTAACCCAAACTGCAAGCAAAAGTCCGACGAGTCCGCCCAGGAGTGAAAGCAACAGGCTTTCTGTCAACAATAGCCGCACGACTCCCAGTCGACTTGCACCCAAAGCACTGCGAATCGCCATCTCTTTCTGTCGTGAAGCTGCGCGTGTTAGCAGAAGGTTTGCGATGTTGGCGCACGTTATGAGCAGCAGAAAAGCAACTGCGCCGAGTAGAACCAACAATGCCGGGCGAACTTCCTTAACGGTTTGCTCCTGCGTTGCTACCAGGCTTACGCCAATCCCGGTATTGCCGTCTGGGTATTGCTGCTCAAGACGACTTTCGATGGTCGTCATGTCTGCGCGCGCCTGATCAATTGTTACGCCGGGCTTAAGCCGTCCGAGCGCGAAGAATGAATAACTGCCGCGTCGTAATTCATCGCTGGTTGCCGCGATAGGAACGTAGAGGTCAGTGGGATCATTCAATACTTTTCCCATGTAACCGAACCCGACTGGAAACTGAAAGCCGGAGGACATAACGCCCACTACCGTGTAGCTTTGGTTATTGAGTGTTAGCGATCTACCCAAGATCGCGCGGTCTGAATTAAAGCGGTTTTTCCACAGCGCATGACCAAGGATGACAACGTGATTGGCGCCCTCCCTGTCCTCTTCAGGCAGGAATGCTCGTCCAAGCTCCGGCGCGACACCGATGACGGAGAAGAGATTGGCAGAAACTCTGACGGCTCCGAGCCGCTTGGGTTCGCCCACTCCAATTAGGTTGAAGTTCGTGAATGTATATGCCGAGATCTGGTCGAACGTATGATTCTGGTCTACCCAGTCGCGAAGGTTAGCGAAGGATATTGGCATCTCATACAAGTTGCGCTCGGGACTTTGTTCCCAGATCGTTACCAGGCGCTGGGGCTCGTGATACGGGAGTGGGCGCAGAAGCACAGCATTGATGACACTGAACATCGCGGTGTTTGCACCTATCCCAAGTGCCAACGTAATCACCGCGACGATGGTGAAGCCGGGATGCTTCAACAAACTTCTTGTTGCGTAACGAAGATCGTTAAGGAGTGTTTCCATTAGATTCATTGTTGATTGTTGATTTTTGATTTTTGATTGAAAACAAACTCTCCTCGGAGACCGCCAATCAAAAATCTACAATCAAAAATCATCAATCCATTCATTCGTATCTCAGCGCCACCAACGGATCGACTTTCGTTGCTCGCCGTGCCGGGATGTAGCAAGCAACGAAAGCGACCAGGGCCAGCAACATAGCCACGGCTGCAAACGTAAACGGATCTTTCGCTGTTACGCCGAACAACAGAGCTGACATAACTCGTGTCAGGGCAAAGGCGCCAAACAAACCGAGAACTACTCCAACCAACACCAAACCCATTCCTTGCCGAAGTACAAGATTCAAGACATTCCAGCGGCCAGCTCCCAATGCCATGCGCACACCAATCTCGTGAGTGCGTTGCGCTACGACGTACGACATCACTCCGTAGATTCCAGTTGTCGCTAACAACAGCGCTACGCCCGCGAATAGTCCCAGCAGCAGAGTGTTAAAGCGCGGCGCTGCGACTGAGGTATCGATCCAGTCGTTCATTGTTCTTATCGCAGAGATGGGCTGCTCTGGATCGATCGCATGAACCTCTCTTCTTATCGGGCCAACGAGGTTCAATGGATCACCCTGCGTGCGGACGACGAGATTGCTCCTACCCGTTTGCCGCGTCGGCATATACATCGCCCCAAACGGCTGGGCGTTTAACGAGCGGTCACGTATGTCGCCTACAACTCCGATGATCTCCCATAAATCTGGACCCATCACGAGCTGGAGTCGCTTACCGATGGGATCTTCATTTGGGAAGACGGTGGTAACGAGTTGTTCACTCACGAGCAACACTTTGCTGCTTTGTTCCACTTCCTGTTCGGTAAAGTTGCGTCCACGCAGCAATGGTATTTGTAAGGCTTTGAAGTAATCACGATTCACACGACGGAAGTCGAAGTCGAAAGCTTGATCGATCGAAACTGGTGGACGGCCTTCGACTGTGAAAGGCATGTCGTTGAGCTGACCACTTAGCGGAAGTTCGGTGATAAGTCCGACAGCCTCAACACCGGGCAGGCGGCCGATCTGACTTTCAAGTCCGCCGAAAAACCGCGCAGCCTTTTCCGGCGTGTCATATTTCTTTCGCGCCAGGTCAAGCCGCATAGTCAAGACTCCATCCGTCTCGAATCCGGGGTTTGTCTTGAGTAGCTCAACAAGACTTCTGACCAAAAGGCCCGCACCAATCAACAGAACCACCGCAACCGCACATTCGAATACCACCAGCAAGCTACGTGTTCTGCTGCGTAGTTGGCCGCCCCCAGTTCTCCCTGCTTCCTTAAGAGAATCAGTAAGACCTGATCTTAAAGTGCGGAAGGCCGGAACAAGACCAAACAACAAGCCCGTCCCGAGTGAAAGCAACAGCGTAAACATCATCACAGTTGCATCGATCTTGACGTCTGCCGTGATCGGGATACTTCCTTCACTAAGCTTTAAGAGCAGATCAACGCCAAACACCGCGATCAGAACGCCCAACGCACCCCCAATCACTGCAAGCAGCACACTTTCAGTGAGCATCTGGCGAATGAGTCGAATGCGACTAGCACCAAGGGCCGCACGCAATGCGATCTCTTTTTGTCGTGTAGCCGCTCGCACCAACATCAAGTTAGCAACGTTGGCGCACGCGATGAGCAGCACAAAACCAACCGCACCGAACAAAATGAACAACGTCCCCCTCGTGTTTCCTACGAGCTGCTCTCTTAATGACACGAGTCGGAGGCTCCAACCGGTGTTTGAATCTGGATAGACATTCTCAAGTCCCAGAGAGATTGCATCAGTATCGGCCTGCGCTTCAGAAAGGGTGACGCCTGGTTTCAGCCTCCCTATTGGCCGCAAGAAATGCGCTTTGCGTAGTTTCATCTCGGGGTCGCTGTCGAAATTGAGTGGAACCCATAGATCAGCGCTTTGTGGAAACGTGAAGTTCTTCGGCATTACTCCAATGACCTGGAAGCTTCTGCCGTCAAGCACGATGCTCTTGTTAACGATTGAGGCGTCGCCCGCAAAGCGACTCTGCCAGAGCGCATAACTCAGAACGGCCACCAGATCCTGACCGGGGCGTTCATTTTCTAAAGTGAATCCTCGCCCGAGTGAAGGCTGCACACGTAAGGCTTGAAAGTAGTTGCCTGTAACACCTGAAGCGCTCAAACGCTCAGGTTCGCCACTGCCAGTCAGGTTCACAGCTAACGGTAAGGTGCCTGAAGCGGCAAATTGTTCGAACGTTTTGTTCTGACTGCGGAAGTCAAGGAAATCGGGAGGGGAAACGCTTGCTCGATTGCCAGCGTTGCGAATGTTTCCCCAAGCCCAGACCAACTGATCAGGTTCCGGAAAGGGTAGCGGCTTGAGGAGTACGGCATTTACTAAACTGAAGATCGCGGTGTTGGCACCAATGCCGAGCGCCAGTGCGATGAGCGCAATCAACGTAAATCCTGGACGCCTCAGTAGACTTCTGAAACCGTAGCGAAGATCTTTGACTAGTGTTTCCATAGTCCACTCCTATTCGTATCTCAAAGCAATCAGCGGATCGACTTTCGTCGCGCGTCGTGCCGGCAGGTAACAAGCCAATAGCGCAGCGACCAACAAACAAACTGAAACCAAGCTGAAGGTAAGAACATCAGTCGGCGGAACGCCAAACAGCAGAGTCTTCATGAACCGTGACAATGCCCACGCTCCAGTTAAGCCAATCGCAACTCCTAGCAGCGCTAGCTTCATCCCGTTCATCACAACGAGCCGCAACACATCACGAGACTTCGCTCCTAATGCCATGCGGACACCAATCTCATGTGTTCGTTGCGTAACGGCAAAGGCCATCACGCCGTAAATGCCAATGGAAGCAAGCAACAACGCGAGACCCGCGAAGATACCGAGAGTCACTGAAGAGAATGAATAAACCGCAACAGAGATCGAGCGCACTTCGTGCATTGTGCGCACGTCAAATACCGGTTGATCTTTATCAATGGCCCAAACCTGTTGTCGCAAGACTCCAGCCATCGCGGCCGGATCTCCGGCTGTCTTGGTAACCAGGACCATCGAGCTCCAAGCATCTTGAGCATGAGGCAGGTAGTACTCAGGGGTGACCGGAATATCCAGTTCATGCTTAACGTCGCGTATCACACCAACAACTTGCATCCACGGCGCGCGATCGATGGGGCCGTTAAAACGTATGCGCTTACCAATTGGGGCATCGTTGGGCCAATACCTTTGCGCCAGCGTCTCGTTCACAATCACGACAGGCGGTGCGCCAGCCTTGTCCTGATCGTTAAAGGCGCGACCCTTCATCACCGTGATGCCCATAGTTTGAAAGTAATCGGGACTGCACACGCGGTAACGACCGACTACCTCCTGACCCGGCGGTGGTTCCGGAAAACCTTCGACAAGAAATGCATCCGATGAGTTAGACCCACCGAGTGGTAGGTAGTTCACCAGCGCGGTTGATTGAACTCCTGGTATTGCCTTCACACGATTAACCAGGTCGGAATAGAATGCGGCTCGCTGCGGCTCTTCTGCGTATTTTGCGCGCGGCAGGATAAGACTCATCGTCAACAGGCTATCCGGATTGAAGCCTGCATCGGTTTTCATCAGGGCAAGAAAACTCCGGACCAAAAGTCCCGCACCCACAAGCAGAACTAAGGAGAGCGCCACCTCAACGACCACCAGCGATCCGCGAAGCCGGTGCGATCCAGAACTCGTCTGCCTGCCACCTTCTTTTAATGCGTTATTTAGATTTGGCTTCGATACTTGCCACGCAGGCGCAAGTCCAAAAACTATTCCGCTGATGAACGAAAGTGCGAGAGTGAAGCCGAGCACTGACGGGTTGATTCCGAGATTGTGCCAACCTGGTGCAAACCTCGCCGCCTCACCAGGGTTTGCTGCCCGCAGCAGATCGATGCCCCAGAACGCGACCAGGGTTCCAAGTACGCCACCAATCAGCGCTACGATTACGCTCTCGGTTAGTAACTGGCGAATGATTCTCCAACGGCTCGCACCAAGAGCCGATCTCAATGCGATCTCTTTTTGCCGGCCGGTCGCGCGGGCAAGCATGAGGTTCGCTACGTTGGCGCATGAAATCAAAAGCACGAAACCAACAGCAGCCATCATGATCCAAAGCGCAGTGTCATACTTCCGCACTGTGTCTTTCACTATCGGATAAACATTCGCGCCAAGACTGTTGTTGGTCTCGGGATATTGCGCTCCCAGTCGTTTCGTGATCGTGTCGATCTCTGACTGTGCGCCCGCAATTGTGACGCCGGGTTTCAGACGACCGATCACGTAATAAGAATGACTTTGCCTATTCCCGAGGAGTTCAGGAGTGAAGGGGAGAGGCGCGTAAACATCCGAGCCTTTCGGAAAATTGAAGTGTTCGGGCATCACGCCGATGATTGTTCGCGCGACTCCGTTTAGCGAGAGAGTTTTGTTGATGATGTTCGGATCGCCACCAAACCGTCGTTGCCACAAGCTGTGCGTAATCACCGCAACGCCGTCGCTGCCCGGCTGATTCTCATGTTCAAGAAAGGTGCGGCCCATAATCGGCTTGGTCCCGATTACGTCGAAGAAGTTTCCCGTAACAAGAAAACCCTGGAGCCTTTCAGGTGGTTCGACACCGGTAAGATTCGCGCTCCACCACCGATACAAACTTAACTTCTCGTACGATTGATTTTGATTGCGCCAGTCGAGATAATTCGCAAAAGCAACCTCGTTGTGTTCATAACCACGAATGGGATCCTTGTCCCAGATAGCAACGACCCGATCGAGTTCAGGAAATGGAAGTGGTTTTAGAAGGAGTGCGTTGACAGCGCTGAAGATCGTGCTATTTGCGCCGATACCAATTGCGAGTGTAAGGACAGCGATCGCGGTGAAGCCTGGTCGCTTTATTAGATTGCGTACAGCGTACCGAATGTCGCTGACAAAGCTATCCATCGCGTTTGCTCCTCTTCAGTCCCAGTAAACACACGGGTGACGTCAACGTTGCCGGATAGATCGGCGACGCTCATTAATCAATCGATAAGAGCAATGCAGGGGTTAAGAGTTAACTATCCAGCCGTCTTCCAGCCTCACAATGCGGTTCCCGTACGTCGCATTGGT
>Ga0157380_10000916_pt1 | contig 18570 bp, 15 predicted proteins | sample S35metaG_FD_119757 | JGI IMG/M metagenome (GOLD analysis project Ga0157380, IMG submission 119757) | Switchgrass rhizosphere microbial communities from Kellogg Biological Station, Michigan, USA - S3-5 metaG | ecosystem: Host-associated > Plants > Roots > Rhizosphere > Soil | place: USA... | reverse complement strand
CCGTCCTGGATAACAAGATCCGGTGGATTGGAAGCATAGGGTTGCAGGGTATTAATTCCTGTTCTTACAATTTTTTTACCCCAATGATTTTCTGCCCCAAAATCTTCCTTAGCTATTTGCACAATTTCATCGCAAAGTTGCTTCTCTGATTTCCCCGGAATTATTAATTCCCTGTCTTCAATAGTTTTAAATAATTCTTTTGTTTTTTGTTCTGAAAGGAAGAGGTTATGAGTTGGTTGGTCCATAATTTTATTTTTATCAAAATTTTTATTTGTCTCTGAAATGTCGGACGTTTCAATACAATGACCGCTAGGGTAGGGCTTGTCGCGCTATTTGTTTGTCAAATTATTCAAAAGTGCACGAAGCATATCTGCTTTGTCGTTAATTTCATTACTTTCAATGTTACCCACTGAAAGAATTGGCGAAAGTTTAGAATACAAGTCTGGTTTGTTAAGCCATTTTGAAACTTGTTCCTTAATCCATTTATTGTAGGCAATCGGATAAGTTTTGTTAGCAATAAAAAGTGCCTGCAGGTATTCCTGAAATGCTTTGTATAAAATGTCAAACGCCTGAAAATACAGGCTACGATTAATGAAAAAAGGAATATGGTTTAAATCATATTCACACGCATTTCGTATCGCATCTAAGCGTATTAACCGAAGTTCTTCATCGTAATAAGGCAGCCAGGTATTTTGTAGCTTTTGAAAATAAGAGCCCGGATTGCCAATTGGCGCTGAATAACAAATTTGATTTCCAATTTCCAATTCAAAGTAGTCAATCGGTTCGCCAGTTTCAATAATCTTTGGCGTATAAATTCCATCAATGATATCTAAATGTAAATGGGCAAATTGACTTGATTCTTTATATCTTAGAATTAACGTCTGAGAAGTTGAATACCTTAGCCAGGCGGTTTCAATATTCTCGATTTCTGTCGGCGTTGTATCAGGGCTAACCAATATCGCAAAGTCAAGGTCGCTTTCTGCTACAGCAACTCCTCTTGCGCAAGAATTCACAACTAATATGGTGTCGACATCGGAAATTGCCGAAAAGTAGTCTTTTACTAATTCGGCAGTGTCTTCATGGAGAGTAGTAGGAAAAATTGGTTTAAGACTCATTTTGATTTTGCCATTATTTTTCTGCTGCTTTTGAAAATACTTTTGTTGATGGCAGTTAATGCTTGCCAGTAAATAAATCAACTGTGGATACTTTCGAAAAAGGGCGATTTAAAAAGTCTAATAATACCATATTGAACAATTCGGGTTTTTCAACAGTTCCAAAATGAGTGGCTCCCGGCATTACAAAGAAATTTGAGTTCGGTATGTTGTTAAATATTTTAATTGAATGTTCAAGCCTGATAGCATCTCTGTCGCCTGACATAATTAATACGGGGCATTTAATTTTTTGCAGGTCCTTCTCCGTGATATCAGGTTGATAGGCTAATAATGAATAAAGCCTTTTTGTGTTAAAGTTCTTTGTAACTTTTAATGTGTCAAGTACCAAATCATCAATTTCATCAAAGATTGCTTTCTTTCCCGGGAACATATTTGCACCATAAGCAGCAAGCTTAGCTATTTTGCCCGGGAAATTTATAGCAAGTAGCAGCCCTAAAATGGCTCCGTCACTTTGTCCCTGAACAAATGCACTGTCTATATTTAAAGAGTCCAAAAGAACTTTAATGTCATTGGCCATTTGTACGTAAGTCAATTGCTCTGTTGTGGTGTCAATTGATTTTCCGTGAGCTCTGCTGTCAATTGCAATAACCTTAAAATATTTTTTAAAGTATTCAATCCTTGCGCTTGCGCCTCTTATTGAACCCCCACTACCGTGTAGGAAAATTAATGGCTTTCCTGTTCCATAGATTTCGTAATAAAGATTGATGCCATTAATTTTTTTAAAGTTTCCTGCTTCCTTGTTATCTCCATATTTTATTGAATATTGATTTTGTCCATGCAACAGGGTGATTGTTGAAGTAAATATTAAAAAAGCTAAAAGGATCTTATTTAAAGTATACATGTTTTCGTTTCTTTTAAATTGTCAGAGCGCAGGGCTTTAATTGCCACCAACGGTAGGGCTTTGAGTTGGCGGAGCAATAGTGAATTCCGATTTTATCGGCACCCGGTTACAGAAGCTTGTTGATTTTAGTAACGCCCAAGTTAAGAAAAATGCTGAAGTGTAAACTCACCGAAAGTGTGGATAGGTGTCGCCCCGGACTAAAACTGAATAAAATCGTTTAGATGAGAATATATTCGTTGCTCCGCTACCGCAAAACCATGTTGTGCGCTGGCCTGCTTATCAAGATCAAATTTGTACAGTTAACAGTCGTTCAAGTTTTGAAAATGTATTTTGCCATCCCTTTGCGTAGTTGTGTTTCGAATCACTGCCAAGATTCTTATGTTCGAACTGCATTCTGGTGGACTTGCCTTCTGGAGTTAGCAACAAAATGACAAAGGATTCGACAGCGGGTTCACTTTTCCACTGCCAGCTAAAAGTCAACTTACCTAATGGTAGTACCTCGTCATAAATTCCACTGCAAGTATGCTCAGTCTGATCGGAGTCTTGAAATGTTACTTCAAAGTTTCCTCCTGGTCGTACATCAAGCGCTGCTTTCAAAACTTTTCCTTTAGGATCAGATCCAAACCAATTCATTATTTGAGTGGAATTTGTCCAGGCATCCCATACTTTTTCAATAGAGGCCTTGAAAGTCGTTTCAATAAATATTGAAGAATTGTCTGTTGTCATGCCTGACCTTTTCGCTTGTTGGATGATAATACGTTCGATATTGAGAAGCAGCCTGTAACAATGACCGCCAACTCAAAAATAAGCGAAACTTTACAGTGTGGAGCTATGTAAAAATAAGCAGACAGTAAAATCTTGAACGATATATAACGTATTGTTTAAGTTTCTTACGATTTCGCAGATATGTCCATTCTTTACAATTCCAGCTTTCCTTCAATTGAGTCATCCATTGTTCGTCCCAGTATTGAACCCGCCACTTGTTTTGCAAAGGCAACTAATCGCCCATGTTTTGTATCCCAGTAATAGCCTGTTTCAGGGATAAACTCTATAACTGTAATCCGGGGATCCTGTTCGCCTTCTGTAAACCAGGTTTTGAGCAGTGGCTCCCAAAGTTCTTTAATCTTCATTTTATCCTGACTAACATGGGCTTCGCCATAAAGCGTAACAAACCCAGAATGGGTAGACGCCTGGAAAAGCAATTGAATAAATGGGTCTAAAAGAATTTCCTGATTTTTATGACTATCTGACGCGCTCAAAAACCAAAAAGTACCGTCGTCGTCTATTTTCTGTACGGCCATAGGTCGCGTGTAAAATTGGCTTCCCGATCTTATACCCGTGCAGAAAAAGCATGTTTTTGCCTTTTCGCAAAGTTCCTTAATTTTTAATGCTGCCTCTTCGTTAAAGAGATCTTTATAATTTTCCTCTGCTTGTTCGCGATTGATGCTATTCATAGAATTAGTTTTATTATTTAGTATTTATTTAATGGAAATGAATCACAGATCATACCAACTTAATGGGGTGTTCTTGAAGATTAAATGGGAGAAATTTCTTAAATCCGCTTACCAGTGTTATCCAAAAATGATTTGAGATCATAAAGGAGCCTACTGGTTTTTAAAGTATCATCTATTGTTTTCTTTTTATAGCTTTTAGGCTCAAAAATGTTAAACAAGCCATCTTATACAAGTCATACAACTCACTTGAAATCTATTCAATGCCAAATAAAATTTTAAATTGATGTAATGGAATATTCGCCCCTGTATTTCCGCTGAATGGGGAAAGTTTTTACATACTTAATGGGAACGTCGTCATTTTTAAGCGCAATAAACTGTGGCATATCGTTTAGAAGAAAATATAGTGATGACTTAATTTTTAACTTCAAACTTTTATGCCATGGCTATCAACGAAAGAGATCAGCGTAACCAGCAATCTGGTTCCGATCAGTTAACACAGGAAAATAGGAATATCGACCGGGCCAACAGAAGCAATCAAGATCAAAATGAACCAGAACAGAATCAGGATGGTCCTTCTGCAAAAGGAAACCAATCTGGTCAATCACAGAAGAACACGCAGGATGGACAAGGAGCGGGTATTAACAAAAGCCAAAAGCAAAACCAACGAGCCAATGGCACAGATTCCAAGCAAGAGTATCAGCAAGGCAGCGGAACTGATTCAAAAATGACCGCGCCCGATGACATGGATGATTCTGATGATAACCAACAAAAGGTGCCACAAGACAGAAACCCGAAATCACAGGGAGATAAGCAGGGAAATGGGCAGTCAAAAAATGAAAAGGTGAAAATGAGTGCTGAGGAAGACGAAGACTCCGAAGATTTAAACAGCGAAGATCTTAATGACGAGAACGAGAATGACGAAGAGAACCCTGAACAAATTGACGAAGATGCGGACAATGACAATTCCAAACAACAAAACAGGGAGAGTCAGTTTTAATTTTACACGATAGATTTTCAGGGTCTCCGCATTCAGAAGTTTTTATACAAGGGGGAAAGAAAGCAAAGCATCGGACCAACAGGGTGCTTTGCTTTTGTATTTTACATACCGTAATGTTTCCTTAAATGGTTTAACCTAAAAAACACAGGTGGGCTCAACATTCGACAGCACAATTCTTTAAAAGTTATTGGGTGCGGCACAACGTTTCCAGTATTCCATAATTACCGTGATCGTTTTTTCCAATTCATCCATAGAATCTTGCTTCTGAAAAAAACCCTGCGCGGAAACACTATATGCTTTAATTACTGCATCCTGATTTAAGACAGTGGAAAAAAATAAATAAGGGATACATCGCAATTGCAACTTAGCATCCATCTTTATCTTATCTCTTAACGCAAAGCCATCCAGTTTTGGCAGATTTATGTCTGAGAGGATCAGGAATGGGATAATTTCATTGCCATTCAAAAATTCAAGCGCCTGGTGACCATTGGCAAAGAAAAATAATTCGTTGGTATAATTTAGGGTCTTAAAACATTTCGTCAATAGGAATTGATCATCGTCATCATCCTCTATTATAATTATCGGGCCGTTTTTGTTCATTTGATTCCGTTTGTATGTAATGTAGTCTTTTGGTCATTCATAATAATACAATGGTCAAAGGTTTCATTTAAAAGATTATTCAAGCTATAGATAGCCATGCTCATATAATCAGCAGGGAAATTAGTTTAGAAATTTTCATCCCTTTTGATTACGATGCTTTACCCTGGTTAGCAGAAAGACTTTCGATCCATGCTTTAATGTGTTCGGGGGACCGGTTCATTATAACAGCCAATTTCTCTAACATCTCATTTTCTTTTCCGATTTCATATTCAAGATCTTCTTCTGAAATGCTGGGCTCCACTTCCAGAATTAATTGTTTTACTTCTGGCCAGGGCGATTCTAGTTTTAGTGTACTATTTTTCATTTTATTGGAGGTTGTATTATTTCTCCCGAAATTAATTCTTTCCAATTAAAGTCGTCAAATCGCCTGCCAAAAGATCAAATTCTATAGCTCAGTGGCAGAGCATTCCGTCCCATTTGAATGGGGAATAATCGGGAGGGTCCTCGGTTCGGGATAGTGCTCTTTTAAGCGGTAGCAATTTTCATACAAAAGAGTCGATAAGCTAAAATGGGAAAAAATGTAATTGAATCTTTAATCAATCATTGCTAATGAATTACAAGTAATGCAACCACCATTTCGTCGATTGATTGGATCTTTTATAATTATCAAACCATTTACACAATGGATATAGCAGAACAATCAACACTATCCAAACTATATAAACCGTCGTTAAGCTGAAACCATAGCCTTTTAACTTCGGCGATCTATTTACTCTTGTAGACAAAATCATATCCGACCAATGATGGCCCGATAGCACTACCGCGATGATAGCAAGGGAATGTATCAGGAAAATATGCGCCAGGTAGTAAAACATCGGTACCCTTCCGAAAACAGCAAGCTTCGAGTTGATCGCATTCAAAGGCTTCTCAGAAAAGGAGAGGAAAACAAGCGCGGGGCCCAATGTCATTAAAATATACAGCAGCGACGGGGGATACTTGGTTAAATTTAAAAATGACAGAATAGTAAACAACCCGTTTTTTTCTAACGACCAATTTACCGCATCTCCATATCGGGTACATGTTCTTAGAATGATCAATAACAAGATACATACAACACCTATCCAGCGCAATATTCTTTGTCTTCTCTTCGCGTCGTACGAAGAGTTATATAAACGCCCGATGCTATACCCACTGATCATAATACCAATCCAGGGTAATAATGGATAACGAACAGAAAAAGTATGGTTTCCAAAATTGTAGGATCCCTGTTCATGCAGCAACGACCAAATGAATGCACCAATACCATGTCCCGGCACATGTACGTTATCTAACAGATTATGCCCTGCTACCAATAAAATCCCAATAACAAGAACAATCCACTTATTCAAATAAAGCAGGCCTGCTAAAAAAATCATGCTGATTCCGGTTGCCCATATTACCTGGAGATTGAAAAATGGGTAAGTTGGATTGAACGTCCACTCCAGCGTAACAATGAACAGTTCCGCCAACACCAGCCACAGTCCGCGGGTCAGCAGAAAAAAAGCCAAGGCGTTCCGGCCTCTTTTTTCACGATACAAATAGGCTGATATACCCGCAAGGAATACAAATACCGGCGCACAATAGTGGGTGATCCACCGGGTAAGGAAAATAGCAACAGTGGTATGAGACAGATCTGTAGGATCATATATGAATGCGTCGGCATGAAAATAATCGCGCACATGGTCAAGAGCCATAATGATCATTACTATTCCGCGGAGAAGGTCAATTGATTGTATACGTGTCGACTTTGCAGCCACATTTATAGGCATTTCCATAACGGGATTATCTACAGTAATAATGTTCATTTTCTGATCTCAATTATTGGGAGATGTGTAAGGTTCGGTCACCTACATTGATACAGGAAGTTCACTTCTGTCGGCAATCCTCTGCTTATGTCAATTATACCGACAATCCTTCCTGCCGCATCGAATTTGTAAGTATTTGAAAGGATGACACCACTTGCTTCCATCATCTTCAGCGCATTCTTTGTTCGGTAGAGTTCATATCCCATTTGCAGATTTACAACATGCCACACATCGCCTTGTTGGGCGGGTATATCATTGAAATAATCAAACGTAGTAACATTGGTTCCGGTCTGAGAAGAGATCATATTCCCTCCCTTCCAGGTATATGTAGTTACAATCGCAGCTCCGCCAAAGCCATTTGTTACAGTGGATTTGCTTAACTCTGTTCCGTTGTATTCATAAAGCGTATTGGATAATTTCACTCCGGCAGCATCGGTAACGCTTACATTATTGGCTAAACCATTTGAATTCAGAGTAACTGTAGTAACAGTAAAGATCGTGCCACCCGATGAACTGGTAATCGTAATCGTATTACCAGCATAAGTCAGCTTATTGGTTGTACTACCAATGAATGAATTTAATTTTCCATCAGAATTATAAGTGAAAACATACACATTAGAGCCGGCAATCAGCGACATGATTTTGCAGTTTCGAATTGCACGCTCAGTATTTTTATTACAACCCGACAAACACAATTTGATCACAACCGTCATCAGAATCATTAAGAATATCCGACTAAGTTTCATAACTATTTAATTTTTTTAATTGAATAAAACCGACACTTTTAGTAACTATCATTACAGGCGTTGGTAATCTTTCCATACATGATGTTTTGCTATCTATTTGTATTTAAATGAAATGACATCCTTGCAAATACATATCTTCCATTGAAACCCATCTGTTGTACTCTGCGGCTATATATAAAACGACCTAAAGAAACGTTGGTACTATGCTGATGCAAATCCTGGTACACATCGAAAATATTATTCGCCCCTGCGGTTATCGTAAAGCTTTTATTGATGTCGTAGCTAACAGATGCGTCTGTAATAGTTTTGGGACTGAACTCCTGGTCAAGTGTTTCTTTTTGCCCGGTAAATAAGTTTATTGGAAAACTATTGGGATTATCCGGGTTGATAGTTGGATCCACGTAAGTTACTTTTCCGAAATACGCGACCCGCAGCATTGCACCGAATTTCCGATGATCATATTGGATCATGAAACTTCCTTTCGATCCCGGATTGGCAACCTCTATCCGGCTCTGGTCTTCGCGGTTAAAATAATTTCCAAGCTGACCGGAGTTTATTAATATATCTGAAGCCTTAATTAGCGGCTTTCCATCTGCTCCTTTCTTTACTTCATTTTTTATAAACGTTGCCGCTAATGAAAACCTTAAGTTGCTTTCTTTCGCGAATCGTACATGATAACTCAACACTGCTTCCAGACCCTTTGATTTTGTATCAATGGCATTTGTAAAGAAGTTAGCAGTTGTAGCGCCATTGTCTTTGAGTAATTGTGTCAACAAAGAGTCGGAGCCGCCCGTAAAATTGTTAGTGAGTACGATCCGGTTTTTGATCCTGATAAAATATCCGTCCACTGTTATTTCGAGTCCTTTGGCCGGAGTGGTAGTAAAACCGACAGAATAATTCTGTGAGGTTTCTTCTTTCAATTTTGGAATCCCCAGAATTTCGGCAGGCTTGCTATCATTGGTAAACGTGCCACTTTGAGTTGGAACCAATCCTGACGGCGTTGAAACGAACAACGTATTTGTTTTAGCATAAAACTGTTGTTGCATAGATGGTGCCCGGAACCCACTTGATGCCGCCGCTCTCACAGTAAAATGATCACTTACTTTATAGCGGGTTGCCGCTTTATAATTTAATGTGCTACCGAAATCAGAATAATCTTCAAAACGTAACGCCAATTCAAGCAACCACTGCTTTGTAAAATCCTGTTCCAAATCAACATAAGCAGCTAAATTATTTCGGGTATGGCGATTGGCATAAGCGGGAACAAAGCCCGCAAATACCTGGGCGCCCGATACAGCGCCTGCGCTTGTATTAAAGTTTGCATACGACGCTTCCTCACCGGCATGTTGCGAATATTGGTCTATCCTGAACTCTGCACCATATGCTATGTTTAGTCCCTGCAGTATATCGAAGTTCCGGGTGATATCTGCATTGATCGTGTTTTGTAAAAATTGTAATCCTCCGGCTTTGAATTTCGTTTGCGGATTAGCAGTTACTGCAAACTGAGTATAGTTCAGCGAATGATCCACCACAAAATCAAAATCATTCATCCCAAAACTATTGGACAGGCTCGCATTCCATTTTCCCAGCTTGCCATCAATGCCGGCAGAAAAAGAATAATCTTTAATATCTGATTTTATCAGGGGCAAAAAGCCGTTGGGATACAGCGCTAGTGAAGGTGCAGCATAAATACCCGCGGAAGTACTAATGGAGGAAGGATAGCGGAAAAACCCAGCTGCCTCGCCATTTTTTTGATTAAAGCTTCCAAAGATCTTAATACTCCATTGATCATTCAAAGCATAGGAACCATTTATCATCACTCCGCCACTTATAATCTTTGAATTACCGATCCGCATGTCAAAATTATCCCTGCTCAACCCTCTTGCATTCAAAATAGAATCATCCCGGTTTACCCCGCTCACATTTGCATATACAGCCCCGGTGTAAGTGCCGGTCCTGTTTGATTTTTCTCTTATCGAATATTCACCCGTAATATTTAAATAACCTTTTTTACCCAGATCAAATCCATAATTTAATCCTGCCTGAAATGTACCGCCATCCTGCACGTCTACATTTTTTGCTTCCGTATTGTTAAGTTTACCCAACGCATAATTCTTTTTATAACTGGTTATGTTCTCCCCGTAAGAAATATTCCCGGCCAATATATTTACTGATTGTTTTAGCACAATATTGATTACTCCGGCAATCGCATCCGATCCATATTGTGCAGCAGCGCCATCGCGTAATACTTCCACTCTTTCAATAGCCGATACGGGAATGCTATTAAGATCTGTGCCGACTTGTCCGCGGTTAACGGTACCGTTCACATTCACCAATGCTGACTGATGTCGTCTTTTACCATTCACCAGTACCAGTACCTGGTCGCCTCCAAGTCCTCTCAATTGCGCAGGATCCAAATGATCAGTTCCATCTGCAACGGTTTGTCTGCTTGATTGAAACGACGGCGCCGAAAATGTCAGTAACTGGTTGAGGTCGATTTGCCCAACTTCATTTGCCAATGCGGATACTGGAATGATATCAACGGGTACAGGTGTTTGGACATTAGTTCTTGCTAGATTTCTTGAACCGATTACAATAACTTCTTGTTGCTCTGACGCTGGTTGAAGTCCGATGGAATATTGGATCACCGAGCTATCGATGTCCAGGATGCGGCTTTGGTAACCCACATGACTTACTGTTATCGTTTTTATATTCCCAGGAAGACTAAGAATAAAAATTCCATCAGTCCCTGTCACCGTTCCCCCATTTCCATTTTTCATTACAATGTTAGCCTGAGGGAGAGGTCGATTATTAGAAGCGTCAAACACTTTACCGGTAATTGTTTTTTGAGCGAATGCCGCAAACGGTAGAACAATAGTCACGAAAAAGATTATTTTTTTCATATTTGTTTGTTGTAACAAATGATTAATTGAATAGCTATAATGTAATTGCTCTTATCTGTTGTTGGGGGAAACTGCACCAATACGCATACTATTCTTGCGCCGAACTGGTGACAATAGTTTAGGAGTTTAGTTGATCAGCAATTACTTGACCTTTTAGAATAATCAGGGGCGTTGGCTGATCACATATAACGCCCTTTAGTTATCATCCTTAAATATAAGTGCACGTTGGAAACCGTGGTATAGGCACTGTGTATTCGAAGACAGCCTGTTACTTTCCGCACTTAATTGTTTTCTTTAATTTTCCATCACTATATATAGTGATCAATTTTTTGCATTGTCCCATTACGGCATAGAAATAAAAAAGATGCTCATCCTGTAATACCAACTCCTGAATACTCAAGATGTCATAGCCCGTTAACAAACTTTCCGTCACTGACTTCACTTTCGCGGGCAATGATTCAATCGGGACTATCCTGGCAAAACCAATGGAAGATCCATCTTCGTTGTAGTAGGCTACATAGGCAAGGTTGTTAAATACGAAACGAACCAAATAGGTATGCTCATTTTCCATTGTCTCCCACTTAACATATAATGCACCGGGATATTGCGCATTGAAAGATGTCCTCGCCTCACGGCTTATATGATTGTCGCTGGTTGCAAATGCAGAATAACTACATATGCATAGCATAAGTAGAAATAAGATGTGGCGTCTTTTCATGGTAGCTTAAATTTTCTTGAGGAATTTGGTTCTGAAGCACGGACTCAAAATTGAAATCATTTGCCATATCCGGCAATACCATACTAATGTGGATTTTGAATATAATTTGTTTTAAACCAAACCATTCCTCCCATATTCATGGGGTTTTTGCAGGGGCGCGTTGAGTTGTATGAGAATCAGATTACTTTTGAATAGGTAAACATGAGTGCATAAAAACTGAACAACGTTGTGAAAAATCAAAAACAATATGGTCGGAATAAATGCAGAAATCTGAAGATATTTTTAATCTGCTTATGTTGTCTTTACAATCTTAGTTTACATGCACAATCAACCGGTATAAAATACCTGCGATTTACCCGCCATAATTTCCTCGTTACTAACCAGGTTAATTGTATCGTGCAGGATAAGAAGAAGTTTATATGGTTTGCCACCAGTAACGGCATACAACGTTTCGACGGTAACCGTTGGATCTGGCTAGGCCAGGGAAAGAACTCCACTACAGACCTGCCCGACAATGACGTGGAATCGTTACTCGAGGATAGGGATGATCGGTTTTGGGTACGAACATCATCCGTTATTTGTTTGCTCAACCGAAACAACCTGGAATTTACTACAGTCAAAATCGCCTGGTCAGCAAAAGATAAGATACACTCGATTTTGTCAATGGTAGAGTTAAAAGATGGGAATATCTGGCTGACCCTGGCAAATGGGGGATTATATTATTATGATGATATGACCAACCAATTTATTCCTGCTGATAAAATTATTCCACAATCATCGTGGCAAATCTACCAGGTTCAGTATGACAGCAGTCACAGCCGATATTTTTTAGGTACAGATCAAGGCATCGTAATTTATGATGTACCCGGGGGTAAATTCTATTTTTCCGGTTTCAACCCACTGGAGATTTCCTTGTTGAAAACAGCCCCCGCACAACTAGATAATATTACCATGTATCTCAACGAAAATGATCAGCTATGGTTTAGCAGTTTCGCTGTTCACTCTTGTTACGACATCAGAAAAGACAAGCTTATTTTTTGTGATAGCACAGCGAAAATCCGGGGCGTATTGGGTTATACAACAGACCGGAGCGGTACTACCTGGAGTTACGGCTCTACGATCGCTAAAATGAATTTGACAACCGGCGCGATGGAATTAATTGAACAAACACCTGATCAATTGTATGGTATTAATTTTCAAAATGGCGGTTATTTTATGGAAGACCGGGAAAACACTTATTGGATTGCCACTACCAATGGCGTATTTATTTACAATCGGTTTGAACAGCAGTTCGTGCAGCATGCAATTAAAAATAATTCCACAGGCGAAGTGATGAAGCACATCAATGTATGGGGATTTGTTGAAATGAAAGATAGCAGTATTGTAGCGTTAACCACAAGAGGGGAGGGGTTATATTTTTATGATAAAGAATTAAACCAGTTACCTTCCAAATTTAATCTCGCATCTTATGCCAATGAAAGATCATGGGTAAATATCCGGTGTGGAATACGGGATAAGGACAATCATTTGTGGGTCGGTTGCGAACGGGGACCGCTGTTGAAACTATATCCCGAAAATGGGAGAGTTGAAAAAATAAATGACATTGACTTTACTCACCAGGGCATCTATAGCATGACGCAAGACAAAGAAGGAAACTTGTGGATTGGCACGTTTTACCACACGATCTTTCGCAGGGATGCGGAGACGGGAAAATTCACCAGGATCGTATCTAAGTCGGAATCTGAAACAGATTTGAATAATGTTTACTGTCTTTTTTACGACGGCAATAAATATCTCTGGGCTGCTACTTCCAAAAGTGGTTTGCTTAAAATAAATACGAAAACGAAAACTGTTGAGAAGACTTATGAAAACGATCCGGCCAACATCAAGTCCATACCAAGTTCGAGGATTTTTAATGTTACGGGCACTTCATTCAATGAGCTAATGATGTCTACACCTGTTGGAATTGTTGTAATGGACATTGCTAAAGAAAGCTTTAGTCTATTGAATACTTCAGATGGACTGCCTGACAATAATGCTTCAAGCCTGCTGAAAGGAGAAAAGCGGAACATATGGTTTGCAAGTGACAACGGGATTTCTAAAATGAAACTGGAAGGAAGACGCACAACCAGCTATGGTATTTTAGAAGGATTGACCAACGAGATTTTTAATATCGGAGCTGGAATTAAATTAACTGACGGCAGGATGTTATTCGGAAACAACGAAGGTTTTACCAGTTTTCATCCTGAAACATTATTAAAAGAATCGCCTCCGGACGATGTCCGCATTACAGGTGTCCGGCTTTTTGACAAGTACCTGAATATCGATAGTGTGTTAAGCAATCCAAAAGGGTTAGTATTGAACTACAGTCAAAACTATTTGACGATCGAGTTTTCCAATATGAGTTTCCTAAAGAGATACCATACTTTATACTACTACCAATTGGAAGGGGTGGACAAAGAATGGCAAGAAACAAATGGAATGCCACAGGCAACATACACCTATCTTCCGGGGGGCGAATACACATTTAAAGTAAAAAGCAGAACCAGAGATGGCACAGACTCCGAACATATCATGTCATTCAACATAAAGATCATTCCACCGTTATGGCGGAAATGGTGGTTTTATTTTTTCAGTGCTGTGTTAGTATGCGGATTAATATACATCTTTTTACGTAGCCGCTACAAACAAAAACTCGAATTAGAAAAAGGGCGAAGCCGTATTGCAAAGGACTTGCATGATGATATGGGAAGCACATTGAGCACCATTAATATACTCAGTGAAATGGCGAAAACAAAAATCGACACCGATATCCCGACCACTAAAAAATTTATATACCAGATCAGCGGCAACAGCAGCCGCATTATGGAAAGTCTCGATGATATTGTTTGGAATATCGATACGGCAAATGAAACGATGGAGAACATCCTTATACGTATGCGGGAGTTCGCAGGTAATTTATTAGAAGCACGTGGTATCAGCTATACCTTCAAGGTAGATGAGGTAGTTAAAGATGTCCATCTTGAACTGGGACGACGCCACGACTTTTTTATGATATTTAAGGAAGCGGTGAACAATCTGGCGAAATATAGCGAATGCAAATTGGTTAGCATCGATATTTATTTGAAGAAAAATGATTTAGTTATGTCGATTTCCGATGATGGCAAAGGATTCGACCAAAATACACAGTTTGATGGAAATGGACTCTCGAATATGGAGCACCGGGCAAATTCACTTAAAGCCACTTTACTAATTCAAAGTGAAATCAATAAAGGAACCACGGTAAGATTACTATTACCTGTAAAGACGAGATAAATGAGAGCCTTATCTATTTAATTACAATTTCAACCTTTTGGTATGATTAAAGTAGTATTGTATGAAGATAATAATCAACTCCGCGAAGGGCTAGCTATGCTGATACAGGGTTCAGAAGGTTTTTCAGTTATTAATACCTACCGCAATTGTAATCATGTGGAAGAGGATATTAAGCAAGACCAGCCTGATATTGTGCTTATGGACATCGATATGCCAGGCATAGGAGGGATTGAAGGTATAAAGTTGATCAGGAAACAAAATGATACCTGTAAAATATTAATGCTGACTGTATTTGATGATAGGAAAAGTGTTTTCGAAGCAATTCGTGCCGGCGCGGATGGTTATCTCTTGAAAAAAACTCAGCCTGCAAAATTATTGGAACATTTAAAAGATCTGTATGAAGGCGGTTCGCCGATGACGGCCTCCATAGCGCGTCAGATAATAGAGATGTTTAACCAGTTTCATGAAGGGCCGGAAAAGAAGAAAGGAGAAGAGTATAAGCTCACTCAACGGGAAAAAGATGTGTTGCAGTTAATGGTGAAAGGATATACCTATAAAGTAGCTGCTGATGAATTATTCATCAGCCTGGAAACAATCCGAAGCCATATTAAGAACATTTATGAAAAACTGCATGTAAATAGCAAAAGTGAAGCAGTAGCAAAAGTATTTAAAGATCGCCTGTTATAATTGTACTTCCTGAATTTCCTGCATACTATATTTCGGGTTGTAACGAAAGTTAGTGTTAGCGAATCAAACTTATATTATCGGGTTTAGTTCCTTTCATGGTACAGCTGGGCGCCTAACTGAAAAAAAATACAACCTTCAAAAACCCAAACCCAATAGCTTTGAAACATGGATAAACCCAACCTATAACTATGCTTTTATTGATTATGCCAAATACAATATTGCTGATTCCTCAGTTAGGGAGTTGTTCTTTATGGCGGGTTCAATAAAAGGAAAGCAACATACCAGTCATCAGACGGAATGAAATAGAATTTTCGATGCTGTTTTTTATTAGAAACATGTATCCATGTGAAAGAAGAGATAAATTGTAATAGTATGAAACGAGTACTTCCTTATTATTTTTATCCTTTTGTTCTGCTACTCGTGGTTTTGTCGGCTAATGCCCTTACCGGCAAATCAGTTAATACGCCTGCTGAAAACTTTATGAATGCCGTGATCTTCGCATTAATTGGATCCTTGCTAATCGGAACTATCATTTTCTTTTACGACACCAAATGGGGTCCGGGGAAACAATTGAAAATATTATCAAAGTCACCCTTCTCGGAGTTGAAAGAGCAAGGTTTTTATGTTCAGGACGAATCTCTGGTAGGAAATGTAAAGGAATATACAGTAATGGTATCCTTCAACTGGGAATCTGGCCGTTCAGCAATCAGTGTGGCAGTCTTTTTCAATCCACTTCGGGATAGTCAATATCTGGGTGAGGAAGAACTAAGAAATCTGGACAAGCTATACCGCCCGCAAGGATATCCTTCAATCAAAGAATATATCTGGTTAAAAAATGGTGTAGTCGGTTTATTGAAATACAATTTCATTCCACCGAATCATGACAAGATTCTTCAAACCGCCTCAGAGCTAATTGAAATCCTGAAAATCGAAAGGCTGCGACCGATTAGCTTAGGAGAAGTAAAAAAGTTGCCTGTAATTGAAAATACGACAATATAGGGTCGTCATATTTGTTGTCTGCAAAAATCCTTATTCGCTGGTTGCAAAGCAATGGTTGTTTTGATCTATTATAAATGGAGGTTGGACGACTAAAACTCCTGGAAAATTTGATTTCGATACGAAATCCTCCTTTGGCATGTTTATTTCCTCTTTATTGAAAACACACAACTCTTATGGCAACCAAAAAGAAAGCTAACGACGCTACCAATCCAAAGACCGCCGATCTGGCGAAAGACACAGAAACCAGTATGGACGCGCTTATGACAACTGACCAGGGTCTTAAAATCAACGACGACCAAAATTCATTGAAGGCAGGTGAACGGGGTGCAACCCTTCTCGAAGATTTTATTTTACGGGAAAAGATTACCCATTTTGACCATGAACGTATACCGGAGCGCATCGTGCATGCCCGCGGTGCTGCCGCGCATGGTCATTTTGAATTATATGAATCTATCGGAAAGTATACCAAGGCAAAATTTTTAAATGATACTTCGCGCAAAACACCTGTGTTTGTCCGCTTCTCTACAGTGGCTGGTTCGCGGGGTTCTACTGACCTTGCCCGTGATGTACGCGGCTTCGCCGTGAAGTTCTATACCGAAGAAGGCAATTATGATCTTGTCGGTAACAATATGCCGGTCTTCTTTATCCAGGATGCGATGAAGTTTCCCGATCTTGTTCATGCAGTGAAACCCGAACCGAATAATGAAATTCCGCAGGCGGCTTCCGCGCATGATACTTTCTGGGATTTTATTTCATTGATGCCGGAATCTATGCACATGATCATGTGGGCCATGAGTGACCGTGCGATCCCCCGGAGTTTCCGTATGATGGAAGGTTTTGGCGTACATACGTTCCGTTTTATTAATGAAGCAGGAAAATCCTTCTTCGTAAAATTTCACTGGAAGCCATTACTTGGTGTGCACTCTGTGTGCTGGGATGAAGCTACTATCATCTCCGGTAAAGATCCCGACTTTCATCGTCGTGATCTCTGGGAGGCAATTGAAAGCGGCGCATTCCCTGAATACGAACTGGGTATCCAGGTGGTGGATGAAAAAGACGAACATAAATTTCCGTTTGACTTACTTGATCCTACAAAATTAATTCCTGAAGAATTGGTTCCTGTACAACGGATCGGTAAGATGACATTGAACCGCAACCCGGATAATTTTTTTGCGGAGACCGAACAGGTAGCTTTTCATCCCGGACATTTAGTACCCGGCATCGATTTTACCAATGATCCTTTGTTGCAAGGCCGTCTATTCTCTTATACCGATACGCAATTATCAAGACTGGGCAGCGCGAACTTCCATGAAATACCGATCAACCGTTCTATCAACACGATTCATAATAACCAGCGCGATGGACATATGCGGATGCAGATCAATAAAGATCGCACCAGCTATTCGCCGAATAGTCTCGGGGGCGGTTGTCCCTACCAGGCCAAAGCAGCTGAAGGAGGCTTTACTTCTTTTGCTGAACGTATCGACGCAAAGAAAGTGCGGGCAAGAAGCCAGAGCTTCTTTGATCATTTCAGTCAGGCCAGTTTGTTTTTTAACAGCCAGTCGGAGCCTGAAAAAAATCATTTGACAGATGCATTGAGGTTTGAATTGAGTAAAGTAGAAAGTGTAGATGTGCGAACTCGTATGCTTGGATTGCTGAACCAGATCAATGAGAAACTCGCAAGAGATGTCGCCGATGAATTGGGACTTGCCGTTCCGAAGAAACCGGAGCAACCGATTAACCATAGTATTCCTGCTGACGGCAACCCAGCTAAGTTTCAACCGAAAGCCGCCGACCAGGGTATTGAAAGATCGGAGGCACTCAGCATGGAGCATACAAAAAAAGATTCCATCACCACCCGTAAGATTGCGATTCTTGCTGCGAAGGGTGTGGATGGGAACTCACTTCAGCAAATGAAAAAAGCATTAACTGCAGAGGGTGCCGTAGTGGAAATCATCGCACCGAAACTTGGAACTATTAAAGATGAAAAGGGTGTTGCGGTGAAAGTTGATAAAAATCTGCGTACGGTTGCCTCTGTGTTGTATGATGCAGTCTTTGTTCCCGGTGGTAAAGCAAGTGCCGCGGCATTAGCGAAGGAACCAGATGCAATTCATTTTATAGATCAGGCCTATAAGCATTGTAAAGCTATCGCGATGGATAGCAGTGCCGAAGATTTTATTTCACGCACTTATCTTGGTGCTTTGCTTGCCGAAGGAAAGGAATTGCCGGGCGTGGTCTATGCAGATAAAAACAAAAGTAAGCGTTTCATTGAAGCCATTGCGCAACATCGTTTT
>Ga0157380_10000913_pt1 | contig 18608 bp, 15 predicted proteins | sample S35metaG_FD_119757 | JGI IMG/M metagenome (GOLD analysis project Ga0157380, IMG submission 119757) | Switchgrass rhizosphere microbial communities from Kellogg Biological Station, Michigan, USA - S3-5 metaG | ecosystem: Host-associated > Plants > Roots > Rhizosphere > Soil | place: USA... | reverse complement strand
CGGCGTCCACGGGCCATCGTACAGGCCGTAATCGCGAACCGGCCGCAGCGGGAAGAAGTTGTACCAGTTGCCGTAGAGCACATCGAGAAACGCGCGGCTGCCGAGGACGCTCGTCCACTCGAACTTCCATGGATAGTTGCGCGAGCTCTGGTAGTAGGCGGCCGAGAGCGGCGTCGTCACGCTGATGCCGCGCTTGTCCTGCAGCTTTTCGCGCTTGTTCAGGTAGCCGATGATCTGGTTGTTCTTGCCGACCTGGAACGTCCCTTTGAAGGTGTACGGATTCGACAGCTTCGATCGCTCGGTCTCGTCTCCGAGTCCAAGGATGTACTTGTACTGGTCGTTGAGGCGATAGCTGAAGAAGAACCAGGCCTTCTGCTTGACGAGCGGGCCGCCAATGTCGCCATTGATGTCGTACTGTTTCTTTACCGGATTGCCGCGCGTCAGTGGCGTGCGCGTGAAGTGGCCGTCGTCGTCCGGTGTATTCGACGTCCGCAGGAAGTCCGGCACGTTGTCCGACAGGGTGTTCTCGTTGAGGAAGTCGCTGTAAAACGTGCCCTTGAACTTGTCGCCGCCGGACTTGACGCTGATACTCAGCACGGCCCCGGCCGCGTACGCGCTCGCATCCGCGCCGGCGCCGCCGATCTGGAATTCCTCGAACGATCCGAAGTCGAAGTAGCCGGCATTGGCGTTAGTGGCCTCGGTCGTGTCGATGCCTTCCATTCGGGTCTGGTTCTGGGTGTCGAAGCCATAGGTGCGGTAGCCGGTCTGCGTGCCGGTGTTCGACCCGCCGACGTCGAACACGTTCATCTGCATGCCCGGCGCCTGCGCCATCGCGGCCCACACGTCGCGCGCGTTCGGAATCTCGGTCAGCAGTTCCTTCGTGAAGTTCGTGCCCAACGCCGTCGTCGAGGTGTCGACGATGGGTGAGTCGCCGGTGACGGTCACGGTTTCCTGCAGCGTCGCCACCTGCATCTGCATGTCGACCGTGAGCGTCTGGTTGATCACGACGCGCACATCCTGGCGCTGCACTTTCTGGAAGCCAGTGAGATCGAAATCAATTTCGTAGACGCCCGGCGGCAGCGCCAGGAATCGGTACGAGCCATCGGTCGCGGTCACCTGCACCTGCGGTTGAATCAGCGCCGGACCGCTTGCCGTCACGGTGACGCCTGGCAACACGGCGCCGGTGTTGTCCGTCACGGTACCGTTGATGCGGCCTCTGAACTCCTGCGCCGCGACGGGCGCGCCCGTGATAAACAGCGTGACGAGTACCGCGCACGACACCACTAGTTTCCTCAACGTCATTGCATCTCCTCCACGGCTGAAAGCCGCTGACGGATGAGCAAACGCAGTACCTGCGTTGTGAGTTGAGTGACGAGTGTTCGTCCTCTTGCGCGAGCGGTCTGCCACGAGTGACGTGGTTTCATCCCGCGCGCGGTCGAGACACGTTGATGTGAATCCGAAATGTCGGATCCCTGCGGCAGAAAGATGGTTTGGAAGAAAGGGCTGGACCCGGGCACAGGCGGCCTGATGCCCCGGGTCCACACCGTGATGCGGTTGTTATTTGTTGCCCGGCGCCGCCCGCAGGAACTTCTGGAACGTCCAGTGCGACACTCGCTCGCCAAGCCGGCGCGCCTCTTCATCGGCCGAACGGAAATGAATGCCGAGGAGGATGCGCGCGTCGACGACTTCCTGCGCGGCCTGCGAGAAGCTGGTGTAGTCGCGCTCCTTGTCGATGGCCTTCGCGGCGGTCGTCTTGACGCTGAAGACCATGTCATCGGTGCCGAAGAAATCCCGCAGCATTCCGGTAAACGCGCCGGTCAAGCCGTTCGCGCCTGATACGTAATCCGGATACGCCGGATTCGCAAGCAGCGGCGCCCATCCGCCATCTCCGTCTGTGCGGGGATTGCCGTCGACGCTGCCGTCCTGAATCGCCGTGCTCGGACGCCAGAAGTTGTAGAAGTACTTCGAGTCCCATACGGCCATCGCGGCGTCGGCGCCAGCAAGGTTGACCAACGCGAAGAGACGCGCGCTGTCACCGATGTCGGTGAGGTGCGCATTCGCGAGTTGCCGTGTCGTTTCGTTCCACTGCGCGACAAAGTTTCCGGACCAGAACCACGCCTTTTCAGTGTCTGGTGAGACTAACAAGTCGTGCGGATCGGGATGCGCGAGTATCGAACCCTTTGCCTTCACCTCGTCGTACTCGCGCGCATAGGTCATGCTGCCCATCGGCGGGGGCGGTGGCGGACGGAACTGATCGATGCGGTTCAGCGTGAAGGGTGTTTCGAAGGCGAGTTGCAGAAACGCCATCGCAACCGCTGATCGCCATTGGCCGATTTCGGCCACGCCGAAAAACGAGGCAGGCGTGTTGACGGGGCGATAGTGCGCGGTGTAGTCCGCGAGCGCCGCCGCCTCTCCAACCGCTAGGCCGGGATCACCGACGAGGCCGTGCAGTGCAAGATACGCGTCGTATTGGGCGTCGAGACCGGTGGGTCCGTCCTTTTGGAGCGGATAGATCAGCACGAGCGCGCGGTGCGCTGCCGCGACGGCCGCTGCGGCCGGTGAGCCCGACCCCGGGCCGGAATAGTGATATGGCTGGAACCTGCCCTGGATTGCCTGCACCGCATCGTGCATGGCGACGTGCACGACCGCGAGATCCAGCAGTCCGGGCGGGCCGGCTCGTCCTCCTAGTGCCGCGGACGCGCTTGCCGCCGCTACGGCCTTGGCATTCCAATCCGACACGGGATCCGCTTGGGCCGGCGCGGCGCACAGCAGACCGAGAGCCAGGGTGAACCCGAGATAACGCAGTCGAGTCATAAACATGCTCCTTTAAGCACTCGTTCTCGTTGGGGGGGGACGAGTTACTGGACTCTACGCGCGCGCCGCAACAAATGGATCACCCGGAACGTGGGGTTTTCGTGGGGTTTGTATGGTCTTTTTCGCCGACCGGGCGCCCGGGCGATAATGTGCGTCGATATGACTCGATTCCTGGTTCTCTACTTTGTGTTCTGGAATGTTTCAGCGGCGTTTGCCCAGCAGGACGCGGCCAACGTCGGCGTGAAGCTGATGGCGGATTCCGCGATCAAGGCAGCCGTCGATGCCATCAAGGCGAGCGAAACTCAGACCATCGAGGACCAGATCCGGCTCTGCGAAGTTGAGGCGCCGCCGTTCAAAGAAGCGAAGCGCGCCGAGGTCTACGCGAAGATGTTCCGCGAGCTCGGCCTGCAGAACGTGCGCGTCGACAAGGAAGGTAACGTCCTCGGCGATCGTCCCGGCGCTCAGCCGCGGCCACGCCTCGTCTTTACCGCGCATCTCGACACGGTGTTTCCCGAGGGCACGGACGTCAAGGTGAAACGTGAAGGCAACGTCCTGCGCGGGCCGGGCATCGGCGACGATTGCCGCGGTCTCGCCGTGCTGCTGGCGGTCGTGCGCACGATGAACCAGGCGAAGATCCAGACGCCCGGCACGATTACGTTTGTCGGCACGGTCGGCGAAGAAGGCCTCGGCGATTTGCGGGGCGTGAAGTACCTGTTCAACGAAGGCATGAAGGGGCAGATCGATCGCTTCGTCTCGATCGATGGCACCGGACTCGGGATCACGCACATCGCCGTCGGCAGTCTTCGATATCGCGTCACCTTCAAGGGGCCTGGCGGCCACAGCTACGGCGCCTTCGGGCTGTCAAATCCCATGCACGCGCTCGGCCGCGCCGTGGCCACCATCTCGCAGTTCGAGGTCCCCGAGAATCCAAAGACCACGTTCAACGTCGGCCGCATGGGCGGCGGCACGTCGGTCAACGCGATTCCATTCGACGCCTGGTTCGAGATGGACATGCGCTCGGCGAGCCCGCCGGCGTTGCAGGCGCTCGATCAAAAATTCCATCGCGCCGTTGACGACGCGGTCAAGGCGGAAGATGCGCGCTGGAACAAGAGTGTGTTGTCGGTTGACAAGGCGCTCGTCGGCAATCGTCCGGCGGGGCAGACTCCGGCGAATTCGCCGATCGTGCAAGCGGCCGTTTCGGTGACCAAGGCGCTTGGCTTTCCGGTGACGCTCGATGAAGGCTCGACCGACTCGAACATCCCGATGAACCTCGGGATTCCGGCCATCACCATCGACGGCGGCGGCCGCGGCCGCGGCTCGCACGCCCTCGACGAGAACTTCGATCAGACCAACTCGTGGCAGGGCTCGCAGCGCGCGCTCTTGCTGTGCATAGCGCTTGCGCAGCAATAACTGACCTTCGGACGGTTACTCTGTCCTGAGTGCAGTGATGGGATCGATGCGCGACGCCCGGAACGCCGGCAGGTAACTGGACGAGGCGCCGACGAGGAGCAGCACGCCGGCGGCGATGCTGACGACAGCCGGATCATTCGGGTTCACCTCGAACAACATCGGCCCGATCAGGCGGGCGAGCGCGATCACGAGCGGCAGGCCGAGCGCGAGGCCGACGACGACCAGCAGCAGCGATTCGCGCAACACCATCCACAAGACGCGCGGTCGCGGAGCGCCGAGCGCGAAACGCAGGCCGAGCTCGGCGGTTCGCTGTTTCACCGCGTACGCCATCAATCCGTACAACCCGAGGCTCGCGAGCGCCAGCGCCAGCGCGCCGACTCCGATCGTCAGCCGCGCGATCAGGCGCTCCTGCCTCAGCGTGCTCGCCGCGAGCGTGGCGATCGTCGTCACGCGATCGACGGGCAAGCGCGGCTCGACCTCCCGGAGCGCGCGCCGTACGGCGGCGCCGATCGCGTCCGGTTGGCCGGTCGCACGAATCTGCATCGAGCCCACAAAGGACGGCGTCGAATCGAACGGGTGGAACACCATCGGCATTGCCGCTTCGCGCACGGTGTTCACGTGCGCATCGCGCACGACGCCGATGATCTCGGTGTCGGGTTTGTCATAGCCGAAGCGCTGGCCAATCGGATCCCGGCCCTTGAAGTACTTGCGCACCATGGCTTCGTTGACGATGACGATCTTGGCGCCGCTGCCGATCTCGCGCGCATCGAAGTCGCGGCCGGCGGCGATGGTCATGCCGACGGTCGAGAAGTAATGCGGTCCAACCCGATTCACTTGAACCATGACCTGCTCGCCGGGCTGGCTCTCGTAGCCGCTGATCGCGATGCCGTCGCTATTCGATCGGCATCCGGTCATCACGCCGCACATCGCGACCGTCGCCGACTGCACGCCCGGAATCGTTTCGACGCGCCCGATGATCCGCTCGTACAGCCCCGGCAGCTCGGCTTCCTTATAGCCGCCAAGACTTGGGCTGATGGCCACCCACAGCACCTGGTCTTCGAGACCGAGCGGCTGCGAGACGAGGTTGTTGAAGCTGCGCGCGAACAGCCCGGCGCCGACCGCGAGGAACAACGACAGCGCCACCTGGCCGACGAAGCAGTTTCGACAGGTTGAGCCGCGCCCCCTGGTGCGTGCTGCGCCCGCTCGTTTTGAGCGCCGTCGACAGCGAAAGATCAGTCGCACGCCATGCCGGCGCAAATCCAAAGAGCAGGCTGGTCAGCAGCGTGATGACGACGGTGAAGACGACCACGCGAGCGTCGATGCCGACCGAGAAGGGCAGCGGACCAGTTTCGATGCCCATCGTCATTCGAACCAGCAGCTCGCTCACGAGCGGCGCGATCGCCAGGCCGACCGCCGCGGCCAGCGCACCGAGCATCAGGCTTTCGATCAGCAGCTGCCCGATGATCCGCCGGCGGCTGGCGCCGATCGACAGGCGAACCGCCATTTCGCGCTGGCGGCTGGTGGCTCGGGCCAGCAGCAGGTTCGCGGTGTTCGCGCATGCGATCATCAGCAACAAGGCGACCATACCGAGCAGGGCGTAGAGCGGAGCCCTGAATTGGTCACGGAGATTCGAGAAGCCCATGCCGAACGGCTCGAGTACGAGCCGGCGGTCGAGCGTGAGGGCCCGCTCCCGCTCCTCGGTGATGGAATCGATCTCTTTCAGAAGAAGAGGCCGGAACACTGAATTCAAGGCGACCGCCTCCGGACCCTCAGTTCGATTGGCGCGCGTGATGACATCGAGCCACCGGATGCCGTCTTGCGGCACCCAGGGTTTCAACGCGTCCTGGCCCGACGAGCTGTAGTTCTGCATGTATTTCACGTCCGCCTGCATCATCACGGGAATCCAGGCCTCGACCGGGGACTCGAGCCACACGCCAGTGAATCCGGCCGGCGCCACGCCGACGATGCTGAAATGGACGCCGTTGAAATTGATGTCGCGGCCGATCACATCGGCGGCGGCCGCGAATTTGCGCCGCCAGAACGCATCGCTAATCACCGTGACCGGATGTCCGCCCAGCGTGCGATTGTCGCCCGGTGTGAGGACGCGGCCGGATTGCGCTCCGACACCTAACACGCTGAAAAATTCGCCGGTCACCAACTGCACGGACGCACTTTGCGGCTCGCCGTCCGAGGCCAGGCGCATGCGCGCGACGCGGCTGATCGCCGCCAACCCGTCAGGCGCCGGAAAGCCGGCGCGCAGCTGATCGAAAAATGAATACGAAAGGCGCTGCGTGACGGGCAGCCGGGACTGATAGCGCACGATATAGACGTGATCCGGATCCGCAATCGGCATTGTCTTCAGCAGCATCGCGTTGGCGATGGAGAAGATGGCGCTATTGGCGCCGATACCCGCGGCCAGGGACAACACCACGACGAAGGTGAATCCCGGATTGGCGCGCAGCATACGCGCGCCGTAGCGAACGTCCTTGATCACGGCATCGATCGACGCGCCGGCTCGGGCTTCGCGGACTTGCTGCGTAAGGGAGGCCTCGCGGCCGAGTTCAAGCGCCGCTGATCGCCGGGCTTGTTCGAGCGACAGGCCTGCGCGCGTCTTTTCATCGACGAGAATGTCGAACACGGCGCGGACTTCGCGGTCGAGGTCGTCATTGACCCGGTCGCGATGCCACAGGTTCCGCCACAAGCTTGTCAGGCGCGCCAGCATCGAGCTCTCCTATCGTCTGTCGATACGAGCGCCAGTGTAGGCCGGATGGTTCAAGGGTTCAAGGGGTTCAGAGGTTCAAGGGTTCGTTTTGTGGCGGACTTCGCGCAGCCGCGCCAGTTCCGTCGCGCGCTGCGTGCGCATGGCGCGATCGGCCGCGACGAGCCACACGATGAACGCGAGATGCGGAATCGCCATCACGCTCAATTCAATGGCGACCGGCCGCGGAAGCAGGACGGCGAGGTAGTTGATTGCCGTCGCGAGCACAAAGACTGGGACGAATAGCGCATGCCCGCCAACGCCTGGTACCGTGCCGAAGCTCATCGCCACGCGCTCCCACGACGGCGTGTCACTCAATGACCGGCTCGATGCACCGTCTTCCTCGTAGAAGACCTGGAGGTAGCGGCCGATTCGTTCGGCGCCGAAGTGTAAAGGCCTGATTACTTCGAAGGTTACGAGGAGAACGAGGAGCGGAATCGACGCGGCGACGGGGTAGGGCAAAAGTGCTAATACGGCGATGAGCAATGCGGCCCAAATTGCGATTCCGCAGAGTACCAGGACCGGGCGAAGTGCTCCCCGTTGCGCAATCGTCTGTCTAAGGACCAGGTACTCGGACTGTTGGTGCCGTTCCATTAGGGCTGCCAGTGTAAACCAACGACGCTAAACCCTATTGCTTATTGGAGATACTCCCGTTACAATCCGCTTAACTTGCTGATCTCGAAGCAAAACCGCCTCACGAAAATAGCTGTGTCGCTGGCGGCAGCCGCGCTGATGCTGACCTCCGCACCGGCGATGACGGCTGCCCAGACGGCCGGTACCGCGGCATCAAAACAAAAGACGCCGGCCCGCGCCGCGACGTCGTCAAGCACAGCCAAGAAGAAAGCGTACTCGGCATCGGCCGCACGCGCGCGCCGCGCGACGCTGGCGCGGGCACGTGCCGCCACCAGGGCCCGCGAGCTCAAGGAACTGCAGACGCCGCGCTTCCGCGTCGACGAGTTCGGCCGCGAGGTGCCGGACGTGCGCGCCGAAGCGGCGATCATCTACAACCCCGAGACCGGCGAAGTGCTCTGGGAAAACCATTCGAAGGATCAACGCTCGATGGCGAGCATCACCAAAGTGATGACCGCGCTCGTGTTCCTCGAAAGCAACACGCCGCTCACCACCGAGGTGACGGTGCAGCGCAGCGACGTCGCGCACGCGTCGACGACCTACCTGCGGACCGGCTTCAAGCTTCCCGCTGAAGATCTTCTCAACCTCCTGCTCGTCGGCTCCGATAATGCGGCGGCCCGCGCGCTCGCTCGCGCGTCGTATCTGGGCTACGACGCCTTCATTCAACGGATGAACGAGAAGGCGAAAGAGCTCGGACTCGAGAGCACCGTGTATGCGGATCCCTCGGGCCTGCTTGCCGCAAACATGTCGTCCGCTTATGACCTGGCGCGGTTGATCGCTTACGCCGCCGCGGATGAGCGGATCAGCGCGATCATGCGCAAGACCTCGTTCAGCACCAGCATGGGCACGCGCGTCATCACGGCGAACAGCACGAATCAGATCGTCCGCAGCGGCGACATCGACGTCGTCGGCGGCAAGACCGGATTCATCAGCAGCTCGGGATATTGCCTGGCGACCTTGCTGCGGCTTCCGCAGACGGGGCAACAGGTGGCGTTTGTCGTTCTCGGCGCGAAGACCAATGCGAGCCGGTTCTGGGAAACGCGCCATCTCTTCAACTGGATGGCGACGCGGACCAAGGCGCTGCTCGAAGGCGACTTCCAGCAGCATCAGCAGCAAGAACAACAGCAACAGCTGTTGCAGCAGCAGTAGCTCAACCGAGCGACTGCATCACGGCCGCGTCCAGCGGCAGCGTGGCAATCGGATCAACGTAGGGCAGCAACGGCCGCGGCGCTTTCCGTGAATCGAACGCCTTGATGTAGCGGCCGCACGGCGAGCAGATCATCACGCGATAGATGCCGTCGGGCGTGGCCATCGACTTGAGCGTGGCGCGGTTGTCGTTGCCGCAATAGGGGCAGGCGAGCGAGGTGAACCCCCAGCGCACGTGGCAGCGCCCGCACACCAGGTGGCGTTCACCGTTGGCATTGATCACGGCAAACTCGGGCTCCGCCCCGCAGACGGGGCACACGCGGCGGGACCAGCGATCCAGGGCGACGCGTTGCTGCAGGACTTCGGCAGTGCGCTGCAGGTAGGGACGCGCGGCCCAGCCAAGGACCTCGCCCAGCATCTCGATGTCCATGCCGTGCTGCAGCTCGAACCATCCCTTCATCACGTCGGGCAGCGTCGGGCTTCTGCCGACCGAATGCAGTGCGACGGCGGTGGCTGCATCGATCACCTCATGTCGCCGCAGGATGTCGGTGATCTGCCGCACCAGCAGGCGCACGTCATTCCAGTCGAAGGGGATCTGCGAAAACTCGAGCAGGGGCTGGCCGCTCGAGAGCCGTGAGTTCAGCGTTTCGGCCGACGATTCGATCCAGGGCGTCGTCAGGCGGCCCTGGATGCGGCGCACCGCTTCGACCAGGTCGATCTGCAACGCCGCCGCCGGCGCCAGCGCCGGCTGCCTTTCAGCAAGGGCCTTCAATTCGAGCACGTCACGCGGCAGGAGCCGCGATCCGCTCGACCGTGGTGGTTCGGGCAAGGCAAGATCATACTGCGTTCCGCTCTCAGCCATCAGCGGCCCCCCGGACTAAGCTAGATGCGGATGGCGGTCCGCAACCTGAAACCAGGGGCCAGAAAAGCGACGGCCGGAAGCCGGAAACCGGCCCCGCCGAGAAGTCTCCGCATTCTGATGATCGCGTCGGAGGCCCAACCGTTCTCGAAGACGGGGGGCCTGGCCGATGTTGCGACGGCCTTGCCGAAGGCGCTGGGCCGCCTTGGTCACGACGTCACGCTCATTACGCCGCGATACCGAGGCATCGCCGATGGCCCGATTGTCGATCGCCTGTCTCTCGAGGTCGCCGGGCATCGTTTCACCGCCAACCTGATCGAAGCGGAACTCGGCGGAGCCCGGCCCGCCGAAGCCGAGGGGCGAAGGCGGCCGCGCGTGCTGCTCCTCGATTGCCCGGAGCTCTACGATCGATCGGGCATCTATTACGACGAGCGTGGCGACTATGCGGACAACGCCGTGCGCTTTGCGTTCCTGTCGGCGGCCGCTGTCGACTGGGCGTCGCAGAAGGACGATCCGTTCGACATCGTTCACTCGCACGACTGGCAGGGAGGGCTCGCACCGATTTATGCCAAGGCGCTCGCCGTGCCTAGGGTGCCTAAGGTGCCAACGGTGTTCACGATCCACAACCTGGCCTATCAAGGGGTGTTCGAGAAGAGCTGGGTACCGCGCCTCGGCCTCTCGTGGCCCCAGTTCACGATTGGTGGCTTCGAGTTTTTCGATCGCTTGAGCTTCATGAAAGCCGGCATCAACTTCGCGGACGCAATTACGACCGTGAGCCCGACGTACGCGGAAGAAATCCAGCGGCCCGAATACGGCAACGGACTGGACGGCGTGATCAGGTCGCGGCGTGACGCGCTTGTCGGCATCCTGAACGGAATCGATCACGACGAATGGAATCCGCTTGCCGATGCCCACCTGCCCGCGCCGTTCGACTCGGAGAGCCTGGAGGGCAAGGCGGCGGCGAAGCGCGCGCTGCTCGAGGCGTTTGGCTTCACGATCACGGATGACCTGCTCGCCCGACCGGTCGTCGGCATGGTGTCGCGGATGGTCGATCAGAAGGGCCTCGATCTGATCGAGGCCGCCGCGAGCGAGCTGCCCACGACCGACGCGACATTCGTGATCGTGGGCACGGGAGAACCGCGCTATCAGAACATGTGGACCAACCTGTCGCGATGGCATCCCGAGCGCATTCGCGTCTTCATCGGCTTTGACGAGCGCCGCGCACACCTGGTCGAGGGCGGCGCGGACATTTTCCTGATGCCCTCGCGATTCGAGCCGTGCGGTCTGAACCAGATGTACAGCCTGCGGTACGGAACGGTGCCGGTCGTGCGGGCAGTGGGCGGGCTGGTCGACACGGTGCGCCCTTACAACCCGAGAAACGGGCAGGGAAATGGCTTTTTGTTTTCCAATTACCGCCCGGCGGCGATGATGCAGGCGCTCGGCGCCGCACTGGCGGCGTTCCCGAACAAGAAGATCTGGACACGGCTGCAAAAGAACGGGATGCGCGCCGATTTCTCGTGGGACCGCTCCGCTGGCGAATATGTCAAAATGTACCAAGGACTTAGGCGGCGCAACGCCGCGAACCGGCCGGCATCTAAGAGACAGAGGTAAAGCGGACTCATGGCATCAGAGAAAGTGAAGACGTTTACGGACGCGAATTTCGGCGACGAAGTGAAGAACGGGGTGGTGCTCGTGGATTTCTGGGCCACCTGGTGCGCGCCGTGCCGCCGCATTGCGCCGATCGTCGATCAGCTGGCCGAGGAATATAACGGCAAGTTGACGGTCGCGAAGGTCGACATTGACGAAAACCCGATGACACCCAGCAAGTTCATGGTGCGCGGTATCCCGACGCTGCTCCTCTTCAAGAACGGCGACCTCAAGGAAACGGTCGTCGGCCTCGAGACCAAAGACCGTCTCGTGCAGATCATCGACAAACACCTGTGACTACCGAACGTCAGGTCATCATCATCGGTTCAGGTCCCGCCGGACTGACGGCGGCGCTCTATGCGGCGCGCGCCAACCTGAAGCCGCTCGTGATCGAAGGCATTGAAGCCGGTGGCCAGCTGATGCTGACGACGATGGTCGAGAACTGGCCCGGATATCGCGACGGCATCATGGGACCGGACTTGATGCAGGAGCTGCGCGCGCAGGCCGAGCGTTTCGGCGCCGAGATTATCCAGGGCGACGTCTCATCGGTCGATCTGTCAGACCGCCCGTTCATGGTCAACGTCGACAAGACCCGCTATCTTGCGCACGCGTTGATCGTGGCGACCGGCGCATCCGCGAAGTGGCTCGACCTCGGCGTCGACAAGAAGCTGTCGGGCCGTGGCGTCTCCACCTGTGCGACATGCGACGGGTTTTTCTTCAAGGGATTGCCGGTGGCCGTGATCGGCGGCGGCGATACCGCCATGGAAGAGGCGATCTACCTGGCGAAGCTCGCCACCAGGGTCACCGTGATTCACCGCCGCGATACGCTGCGCGCCTCGAAGGTGATGCAGGACAAGGCGATGTCGATGCCCAACATCTCGTTCATCTGGAACAGTGAGGTCGTGGACATCAAGGATATCGATCAGGGCAAGGTCACCTCGCTCCTGTTGCGCGATACGCAGAGCGGCGTGATCAGTGAGCTCGAGGTCGACGGCGTATTCATCGGCATTGGCCACGTCCCGAATACGGCGCTCTTCAAGGGCCAGCTCGCGATGCACGACAACGGATACCTCAAGACGCGCGACGGATCGCGGACGAGCGTCCCAGGGGTGTTCGCCGCGGGCGACGTTCAGGACCACGTCTATCGGCAGGCGGTCACCGCAGCAGGGTCCGGCTGCATGGCCGCGATCGACGCGGAGCGCTTCCTTTCGGGCACGCTCCACGAGAGTTCACAGTTGACCGTGCACGGTTGACAGTTGAGTTGTGACTTTCAAATGAAAGTTGCAACTTCGAACTCAACCGTCAACTGCCAACCTTGAACTGCCAACTACAAGTTTCAGTCGATCCAGCCTCCGCCAAGCACCTCGTCTCCTTCATAGAAGACGACGGCCTGGCCGGGCGTGATTGCAGCCTGGGGCGTGTCGAATTCCAATTCGACTTTCAAACCCTGCTGAAGCCGGATTCTCGCCGGTGCGGCTGCATGACGATGCCTGATCTGCGCATCGACGCGTAGCCAGTCCGCCGGCGCATCACCGCTAATCCAGTTCACGCCAGACGCCGTCAGCGACGCACGGCCGAGATCGTCGCGCGATCCAACCACCACCTGCGCGGTCGCGGGCTTGATCTCGAGCACGTAAAGCGGCTCCGACGATGACAAACCGAGGCCCTTGCGCTGGCCGATCGTGAAACGGTGGACGCCGGCGTGCGTGCCGAGTACGCGCCCGTCGTTGTCGACCACCGTTCCGGGGCGCGCCGCGTCCGGCGCCTTGCGTTCGACGAATGCCGCGTAGTCGCCGTCGGGCACGAAGCAGATCTCCTGGCTGTCCGGCTTCTGCGTGACGTGAAGCTTCAACCGCTCGGCATGCGCGCGCACGGCCTGCTTGCCGAGGTGACCGACCGGGAAGGCGGCGCGCGACAGCTGCGCCTGCGTCAACGAAAACAGGAAGTAGGTCTGGTCTTTTGAATTGTCGGCGCCGCGATGCAGGTGATAGCGGCCGGCCGCATCACGCTCGATGCGCGCGTAGTGTCCCGTCGCCAGCTGCGCGGCGTCGTATGCCTTGGCGCGGTCGAGCAGCTCGGCAAACTTCAAGTCGCTGTTGCAATGCGAGCACGGAATCGGCGTCCGCCCGTGAACGTACTCGCGGACGAAGTTCGAGATGACGTGCTCGCCGAACTGCGATTCGAAATTGACGATGTAGTGGGGGATACCGATCGTCGCGGCGACGCGCCGTGCGTCGTAGAGGTCGTCGATGGTGCAGCACGTGCCGAACGCGCGCTGGCCGGAGCCGGTCACCTCGCTGTTGTCGTAGAGCTGCATCGACACACCGATGACGTCGTGACCCTGCTCGGCGAGCAGGGCCGCGGCCACGGATGAATCCACGCCGCCGGACATCGCTACGACAATACGCATCTGATTACGTACGGGCCACGGAGGCTCGGAGACACGGAGACCAATTCTTCAGGCGTCTTCCAAAACGAAGCTCCGTGCCTCGGTGACTCCGTGGCCTGTTCGTTACTTCCTTCCGCCGACAGTCGTTAAGCTGCGTAGCTTTTCAACGATGGGCGGCAACGCCTCCAGCACGCGATCGACATCAGCCTCGGTATTCGCCGCGCCGAGGCTGAACCGGATCGAGCCGAGCGTGCGCGCATGGGGGAGACCCATGGCCTTGAGCACGTGCGACGGCTCGAGCGTGCCGGACGAGCATGCCGAACCTGATGACACCGCGATGCCGGCGAGGTCCAATCCGATCAGCAATGATTCCGCCTCGACGCGATCGATGCTGATGTTGGTTGTATTCGGGACACGCGGCGAAGCAGCGCCGTTCCGCTCGGTGTTCGATACCTTCGCCAGCACGCCGGCTTCGAGACGATCGCGCAGCGCGCCTAATCGCGGCGCTTCGCCGGCCATCTTCAGCAGCGCGACTTCGGCCGCGACGCCGAGGCCGACAAGCGCCGGCACGTTCTCGGTACCCGCGCGGCGACTGCGCTCCTGCTTGCCGCCCGTCACGGGAGACACGAGGCGAACGCCGCGCTTCATCCACAACGCGCCGGTGCCCTTCGGCCCGTAAAACTTGTGCCCCGCGATCGTGAGCATGTCGACGCCGAGCGCGCGCACGTCGATCGGAATCTTCCCGGCGCTCTGCACGGCATCGGTATGGAACAACGCGCCGCGTTCGTGCGCGACGGCCGCGATCTCCGCGATCGGCTGAATGGTGCCGATCTCGTTATTGGCATGCATCACCGACACGAGCGCCGTATCCGGCGTGATCGCGTCGCGCATGCGATCGACCGACACCACGCCGCTGGCATCGACGGGCACCAACGTGACGCGCCAGCCGCGCCGCGCCAGCGCCTTCATGGTGTTGAGCACGGCTTCGTGTTCGATGGCGCTCGCGACGAGATGCTTTCTTCCCGACGGCTCGATCGCTTCGGCCGCGCCGCGGATCGCCAGGTTGTCGCTCTCCGTGCCGCCGGCGGTGAAGACAATCTCGGAGGCGTCGGCGCCGATGAGGGAGCCGACCGCGCCGCGGGCCTGGTCTAAAGCTGCTTTGGCCTGTTGACCGAAATGATGGATGCTGGAGGCATTGCCCCAGACGTCGCGCATCGCCTGGGCCATGCGGTCGGCGACCAGCGGATCCAGCGGAGTTGTCGCGTTATGGTCCAAATAGACGCGCATGGGGTGAAAAGCAGATCGTAGCATTCCTGCTAACCCTCAGCAATAAAAGGACTAGACAACGCTTTAAATCGGCTTCTATACTGGCGGGACTTCAACCCGAAGCCCACTTCCCCGGGTTTCAGAATTGGCACCTTCTGCCGGATTTCCAGTAGAGGGGGAGGTTTCAACGATGTGGAAGCGTGACGAGTCGGTCAAACCGGCTGCACCTCCGGCGTCTACTCCGGCGGCTGCGCCCTCGGCGTCGGCTCCGGCTGCGCCGCAGGCAAACGAGCTGCGTGCCCAACTTGGGAGGGACATGGTGAACATCGGTAAGTCGGTCGTGATCAAGGGCGAGTTGAGCGGTAGTGAAGACCTCACGATCGAGGGCCATGTCGTAGGCCGAATCGATCTCCGCGAGAATGTGCTGACCATCGGCCCGAATGGCAAGATCAAGGCCGAAGTGTTCGCGAAGTCGGTCGTCGTCCTGGGCGAAGTGACGGGCAACGTCACGGCCTCGGAAAAAGTCGACATTCGTGACAACGGCTCCGTGGACGGCGACATTGCCTCGCCGCGCGTGGCCATCGCCGAAGGCGCGCACTTCCGCGGCAGCGTGGACATGCAGCGCGCGGGACAGAAGACGCCGGCGCCGCAGGCCAAGCCGAACCAGCCGGGCCAGCCGCAACCGCAGCCAAACCCGCAACCGAATCCACAGCAACAGCAGCAGGGCCAGAAGGTCGGCGCGTAACTTTCCGATCCCATGGCTGACGCCACTCGTTCGTTGACAGACTTTTTCGGGATGTTCGGGACGCGGCGGATCGCCGACGCGGGTCCCGCGCCCGATACGTCTGTCACGAACGCGGCTGAGGCGTCCTACCCAACCAAGGCGCTGCACAAGTTCCTCGCCAGTCTTGCTGCCGCCGAAGGACCGCTGCTGGTCGATCTGGGTCCCGTCGTCGGCAGCAACGTGACGTTTTTTGGCGAGCAGCTGGGTTGCCGGCTGCGCGTCGAAGACATCGCCAAGGACATCGACCGGCACGTCAAGGACGGCACGACCGATCAGCTCCCGGAGTTTTTCTCGAAGCGGTTTGCGGAGAAGGCCGGCACCGTTGACGGGATCCTGTGTTGGGACGTGCTCGACTATCTCGATCGGCCCGCCGCTCAAGCGCTCGCGACGGCGCTCTCCTCGCTGCTTCGTCCGGACGGCTGCCTGCTCGGCTTTTTCAGCACGGCGAATTCGCCCGAGGCCCTCTACACGAAATATGTCGTCGTCGATGACGCCACGCTCCGGTATCGCACGTATCCGGCGTCGCGCCCACGCCAACGCAGCCTGCTGAATGGCGACATCATCAAGCTGTTCAAAGATCTTCGCGTCACCGACTCGTTCTTGATGAAGAGCAAGGTGCGCGAGATGTTGTTCCGCAAGCCGGCGCCGCGCACCTGAGCACACTGGGCGCCTAGGCACCCTAGGCACTTTAGGCACCTTGGGCACCCTGGTCTGGTATGCCTCGTCCTATCGTCGCCCTCCTCACCGATTTCGGCACCAAGGATCACTACGCGGGCACGTTGAAGGGCGTCGTGTTGAGCGTCTGTCCGGACGCGACACTCGTCGACATCGGGCACGACATTCCCGCCCACGACGTGATCGCCGGGGCGCTCGAACTGGCCGCGTGCTATCGATACTTTCCGAACGGGACGATCTTCCTCGTTGTCGTCGATCCCGGTGTCGGATCGTCGCGGCGCGGCATTGCGGTGGACGTCGGCGACTACCGGTTCGTCGCGCCTGACAATGGGGTGCTGTCCGCGGTATTCCTCGAGTCACCACCGAAGCGAGTCGTCGAGCTCACCGAGCGCAAGTATTCGCTGCCCACGATTAGCCGCACGTTCGAAGGCCGCGATCGATTCGCGCCGGCGGCAGGCTTCCTGGCAAAGGGCGTCGCGCTCGTCTGGCTCGGCAAGACCATCCAGGACTTCCACACGATCGATCTCCCCCGGCCGTCGGTCAGCGGCACGGAACTAAGCGGCGAAGTCGTGCGCGTCGATCGGTTCGGCAACCTGATCACCAACATCGATCGGCGCTCGTTCGAGCAATTGGCCGAGGGCCGCGCGATCGCCGTTGTCGTCGGCGGGCGCGAGGTGCCGCGCATCGTCGCGACCTATGCTGATGCGCCGCCTGGCGAGTTATGCGCACTCTTCGGCAGTACCGATCACCTCGAGGTGGCGATTAATGGCGGCGATGCGGCTCGGACGCTGGGCCTCGACAGGGGCGCGGCGGCGAAGGTTCGTCTCGTGCAATAATCGTCTGTTCACTCAATCAGCAATCTCACATCAGAGATCTGAAATGGAATCCGACCTCTCGTTAGAGTTCCTCCGCGTCACCGAACAGGCCGCCATTGCCTGCGCCCACACGATGGGCCAGGGGGATCGCCACGGCTCCGATCAAGTGGCCGTCGAAGCGATGCGCCGCGAAATGGACACCGTGCCCATCGACGGGACGATCGTCATCGGCGAGGGCGAGCGCGACGAAGCGCCGATGCTGTACATCGGAGAGAAGGTCGGGCTGGCGCAAAAGGATCGGGCCAGCCATCGCAAATGGGACGAAGTCGACATCGCCGTCGATCCGCTCGAGGGCACGAATTTGTGCGCCACCGGCGCGGCCAACGCGATCGCGGTGCTGGCGGCGTCCGAGAAGGGCGGCTTGTTGCATGCGCCCGACCTCTACATGGAGAAGCTGGTCGTCGGTCCGACGTCCAAACACCTGGTCGACCTCGACGCCCCGGTGCGCGAAAACCTGCGCGCCATCGCGCGCAGCCTGGCGCGCCAGGTCGATGAACTGACGATCGTGGTGCTCGATCGCCCGCGTCATGAAAAGTTGATTGCCGACATCCGCGCTACTGGCGCGCGCATTCGCCTGATCGGCGACGGCGACTTGTCGGCCGGCATCTCGGCCGCGGTCTCCGGCACCGGCGTGCACGCGCTGATGGGCACGGGCGGCGCGCCGGAAGGCGTGCTGACCGCCGCTGCCATGCGCTGCTTGAACGGCGAAATCTTCGCCCGCCTCAAAGTCGCCAAGCCTGAGGATGAAGAGCGATGCCGCGCGATGGGCATCAAGGACTTCAATAAGATCTACAAGTCCGAAGATCTCGCGTGCGGCAAGGACATCGTGTTCGCCGCCACCGGCGTCACGGACGGATCGCTGATGAAGGGCGTGCAATTCTTCGGCGCCGGCATCCGCACCAGCTCGGTGGTGATGCAGACAAATCCGCATCGCGTGCGCTTCATTGACAGCATCCAGGTCTACCCGGGCCCCTCGGTTAAGATTCGTTTCTAGCCACCGATGCGATCCACCGATTAGGCGGAAACAGATTATTTAGGTGGACGAACGGCAAGGGCGACGGAATGTGTTGGCGGCTGCGGCCGCCGGCATGATCGGGTTCACCGGCTTCACGCTGGTGATGCCGTTTCTCCCTCTCTACATTGCCGAGCTCGGCGTCACGGACGTCAAGGAGATCGCGATGTGGACCGGGCTCACGCTCGGCGCCACGCCGACGGTCACCGCGATCAGCGCGCCGCTCTGGGGCCGCGTCGGCGATCGCTACGGCAGCAAGATACTCGTCATCCGATCGCTCATTGCCTTCATCCTGACCAAGGCCGGCATGGCGTTTGTGACCGCGCCGTGGCAGCTGTTTGCG
>Ga0157380_10000912_pt1 | contig 18608 bp, 12 predicted proteins | sample S35metaG_FD_119757 | JGI IMG/M metagenome (GOLD analysis project Ga0157380, IMG submission 119757) | Switchgrass rhizosphere microbial communities from Kellogg Biological Station, Michigan, USA - S3-5 metaG | ecosystem: Host-associated > Plants > Roots > Rhizosphere > Soil | place: USA... | reverse complement strand
CCTGTCATCAAGGACGTAAGCGATTCCGCCGGACATGCCGGCAGCAAAGTTTCGCCCAGTTGGACCAAGCACAATCACGCGACCACCGGTCATATATTCACACCCATGGTCTCCGACTCCTTCGACGACAGCCAATACACCGCTGTTCCTCACGCAAAATCTCTCACCGGCGATCCCGGATATGTACACTTCTCCGCTCGTAGCTCCGTAGAACGCGACGTTGCCGATGATCACATTCTCGTGCGCCTGAAAAGTTGAAGCCTTAGGCGGATAGACAACAATCCTTCCCCCTGACAACCCCTTCCCTATGTAGTCGTTCGCATCTCCCTCAAGCGTGAGAGTTAAACCGGGTGGCACGAATGCGCCGAAACTCTGACCAGCTGATCCTTTGAATGTAAGTTGAATGGTATCTGGTGGCAGCCCATCGGCTCCGTATGCTCGCGTTATGTAACTTCCAAGCATTGTGCCGACCGCTCGATCGGCGTTTCGAATGCGGAAGGTTGCGGTTATCCGCTTGCCCCGTTCAAGCGCCGGTTTACAACGTTCAAGCAACACAGTCTTGTCCAGGGATTTCTCAACGTTGTGTTCCTGCTTAATCTGACAGTAACGCCCAACGGTGGCTGGCATCGCTGGTCTATAGAGGATGTTCGAGAAGTCGAGCCCGCGCGCTTTCCATTGCTCAATCCCCGGTCGCATCGTTATGCATTCAGTGTGTCCAATCATGTCGTTTATAGTGCGGAAGCCGAGCTCGGCCATTACCTCCCGTACTTCCTGAGCGATGAGGTTCATGAAGTTGACGACGTGTGAAGGTTCACCGCTAAACCTCGCGCGTAGATTTGGATCCTGTGTCGCGACCCCTACAGGACAAGTATTGAGATGGCAGACCCTCGTCATGATGCAGCCGAGGCTCACAAGTGGCGCGGTCGCAAAACCAAACTCCTCCGCGCCCAGCAGGGCGGCTATCACAACATCACGACCTGTTTTTAGCTGGCCATCTGTCTCTACGGTGATGCGACTCCGGAGGTCGTTCAGCACCAACGTCTGGTGTGTTTCGGCCAGGCCGAGTTCCCATGGCACCCCCGCATGTTTGATACTCGAGAGTGGCGACGCGCCAGTGCCACCGTCGTAGCCGCTGATGAGGACAACATCAGCGTGTGCTTTGGCAACGCCTGCCGCGACAGTGCCGACACCGACTTCAGACACGAGCTTGACGCTTATGCGAGCACGGTCGTTCGCCTGCTTGAGGTCATAAATCAACTGCGCCAGGTCTTCGATCGAATAGATGTCGTGATGTGGTGGTGGAGAGATCAGCCCGACTCCAGGCGTCGAATGACGCACCTTCGCTATCGCCGGAGAAACTTTATGGCCCGGTAGCTGGCCGCCTTCGCCGGGCTTTGCCCCCTGCGCAATCTTGATCTGCAACTCGTCTGCATTAACCAGATAGTTGCTGGTCACTCCGAAACGTCCCGAGGCAACCTGTTTGATCCTGCTGTTGCGCGAGTCGCCATTAGCCTCTGCACTGTACCGTTCCGGGTCCTCGCCTCCCTCACCAGTATTACTTCTGCCGCCAATACGATTCATCGCGATCGCCAGGGCCTCATGCGCTTCTTTGCTGATCGACCCGTAAGACATCGCACCCGTCTTAAACCGCTTGACGATCTCAGATGCCGACTCAACATCTGCGATCGGAATGGGACCATCCAACGGTCTCAGTTCCATGAGTCCTCGGAGCGTATGGAGCCGGCGCGACTGGTCGTTTACTAGCGCGCTGAACTCTCTAAACGTTTCGTAACTGTTGGTGCGGCAGGCACGTTGAAGTTTATGAATCGTTTCCGGGTTGAACTGGTGTAGTTCACCATTGCGCCGCCATTGGTACTGACCTCCCTCGGCGAGTAATTTCTCATGTTCAGCTTCCGGGAAAGCCTGTTTGTGCCTTAGCCTTGATTCTTCGGCTATCACATCAAGACCGACTCCACCAATTCGTGAGGGAGTCCAGGTGAAATAGCGATCAACGAAATCTTCTTTCAGCCCCACAGCTTCGAATACCTGGGCGCCGCAGTAGCTCTGGATAGTCGAGATACCCATTTTTGAAATTACTTTGACGACCCCTTTGTTGATTGCCTTGATGTAGTTGGAAAGCGCCTGCTCTTCATCAACCCCTAAATCACCTTGAGCTGTTAGTTCTCGAAGCGTGTCGAACGCTAAATACGGGTTGATTGCCGCCGCGCCGTAACCCAATAGCAAAGCAAAGTGATGGACCTCGCGAGGTTCACCGCTCTCAACCACAAAGCCCACTTGCGTCCGTGTTCCCTCTCGAATCAGGTAGTGATGAACACATGACACTGCCAGCAACGCCGGGATGGGCGCCTTGTTCCGAGACAATCCACGATCAGAAAGAATAATGACGCCGTACCCATTGGCGATGGCCTCCGTCGACTGGCGACAGAGTTCAGTCAAGGCAGCTTCTAAACCTCGAGCCCCGTCGCCTACCTCGTACAACATCGGCAGAATGATCGACTTAAACTTTATTCCCCGCCGTCCTTGTACGGCGTCGTCTAGATGGCGGAGCTTGTCCAACTGCTGGTTATTCAGAATTGGTGAAGGAAGTCGGATTTGCCTCGCACATTCCGGTGCCGGCTCGAGCATGTTGGCTTCCGGTCCGACAGTGGTGTCCGTTGACATGACCATCTCTTCGCGAATCGCGTCGACCGGTGGGTTAGTAACTTGCGCGAAAAGCTGCTTGAAGTAGTTGTATAACAGCTGTGGCCGTTCAGAGAGCACTGCGAGTGGAGTGTCAGTACCCATCGACCCGACTGCCTCTTCGCCGTTAGCGCCCATAGGCGTGATGAGCAGTTTTAGTTCCTCACTCGTATAGCCAAAAGCCTGCTGTTGTTGTAGCAGCGTCGCCGAACTCTGAACTGGCGTTTCAGGACGGCTCGGGAATTCCTCCAGAGAAACCTGATTGTTTTTGAGCCATTCAGCATATGGATACTGGGTTGCGACCTCTCGCTTTAACTCCTCGTCATCCAACACTCGACCGGCCTCGGTGTCTACTAAAAACATTCGGCCCGGTTGTACCCTTCCCTTTTGCAGGATCTGCTCGGGAGGAACATCGAGCACCCCGACTTCCGATGACATGATCACTAAACCGTCTTTGGTTTCGTAATAACGTGCGGGACGGAGACCGTTACGATCCAGCATGGCGCCGATTCTGATTCCGTCCGTGAAAGCTATCGCAGCTGGTCCATCCCACGGCTCCATCAAACAGGAGTGATATTCGTAGAAAGCTTTCTTCTCCTCGCTCATCAGCTCATGCCGGGTCCAGGGCTCCGGGATCATCATCATCATCGCGTGGGGCAAACTCCGTCCGGTGAGCGCGAGTACCTCCAGAACGTTATCGAACATTCCAGAGTCGCTCGTATCGCTATCGATCACTGGAAGGATTTTGTGTAGTTCGGAGCCAAACAACTTAGATTGAAACTTACTTTCCCGTGCACGCATCCAGTTGATGTTTCCGCGCAACGTGTTGATTTCGCCGTTGTGTGAGATATAGCGATAGGGGTGAGCTCGTGCCCAACTAGGAAAGGTGTTGGTGCTAAACCGCGAATGGACTAGCGCCAGTGCCGACTCAACGTCGGCACTTCGAAGGTCAGGATAAAAGGAGGATAGTTGGGTCGCGGTCAACATTCCTTTGTAGACGATCGTGCGACAGGAAAGACTCGGCACGTAAAACATGCCGCGCTCGTGGATACCACGCTTGGCAGCTTTGCTGATCCGTTTTCGGATGCTGCAAAGTTTGCGTTCGAAATCGAGATCATCGACGATGTTTTGCCCGCGGCGAATGAAGACCTGCTCAATCACAGGCTGACAAGCTTTAGCACTCGCGCCCAATGTGGAGTTGTCGGTCGGCACCCGCCGCCATCCCAGCAGCGACTGCCCTTCCTCACGAATGATCTTTGTGAACTGGCGCTTGCACTGTCGCCGGCTTTCCTCTGATGTTGGCAGGAAAACCATTCCGGCAGCGTATTGGCCCGGCTGCGGCAAATTGACTCTCTGCTTTTCACATTCTTGAGCGAGGAACCGATGCGGTAGTTGCAGAAGAATACCAGCCCCGTCACCCGTGTTCTTTTCACTCCCGCTTGCACCGCGGTGCTCGAGGTTCAGGAGCACCTGCATTGCCTGTTCGATAATCTCATGTGATTTCCGCCCGCGAATGTCGACGACGAACCCCATCCCGCACGCATCGTGTTCGTAGCGGGGGTCGTATAGACCTTGTTTTTCTGGAAGATCCAGATGGTTCACTTTACGAGACCCGGGCGAAACCAACTTGCTTAGAGAAAAGGCCATCAACTTTTGGTCGATGGCCTGTGCAGGAGCTACATAGCAGTTTCAGCAACAGGCCCTCAGGTGACGAGCTTCTTTGCAGTTACTGAAACAATAATCAGGACCGGCACAATCTCCGGCCGCATGTGCGACAGCAGGGCGGTACTTAACAGTGCGTTGCTTGTTCGATAAACAATCAAAGACATTTTTGTCTCTTCTCCGAAGTTCAACAACAAAATTGTCACTATCCGTAATATGGCCTAAATCACGCTTCCGACGGTTGTGTTGCTGGAGCGTGGGTGAGTTGGTCGAACAACGCACCTTCGACGATTGGTTCGAGTTGGGGAACAAAAGGTCCACCGTCATGCTCGGATATGTCTAATCCTTGAACCTCAGCAGCTTCGCTCACACGCAAGCCAATGATGGCATCGACGATTTTTAGCAACACGAATGAACCGGCGGCAGCGAGCGCGACGGTGACGCCGACACCTATCATTTGGTTAAGTATTTGAGCAGCGTTACCGTCGATGAGTCCGACCGGTAACGGCTGGCCCGCGGCGTTCTTGAAAATCGGATTGATTGCCCTGGTTGCGAATACTCCTGTCAGAAGCGCTCCGATAGTGCCCCCCGCTCCGTGCACACCAAACACGTCCAACGAATCGTCGTAGCCGAAGCGCTCCTTAATAACCGTAACCATCAAAAAACAGCCTAATCCGCTAGCAAAACCGATCATCAATGCCGACATTGGCGTGACGAAGCCGGATGCCGGAGTTATCCCCACCAAGCCACACACTGCTCCGGAGATCATTCCCAGCACAGTCGGCTTACCGGTTCGCGTCCACTCCGCAGCCATCCATCCAAGCGTTCCGGACGCGGCAGCAAAGTGCGTCGCAACGAATGCACTCGTGGCAAGTCCTCCAGCGGCCAGTGCACTTCCCGCGTTAAAGCCAAACCACCCAACCCACAACATACATGCGCCAATGATGCTTAAGACGAGGTTGTGTGGAGTCACAGGTGTTTCCGGATAACCAATTCGTTTTCCCATATAAAGCGCACAAATCAACGCTGAGAAACCGGAAGCTATGTGAACTACCGTGCCGCCTGCGAAGTCCAGGGCGGGAATGCGACCACCAAGTGCGGCGTTTAAAAAACCTCCCTTGCCCCAGACGATATGTGCCAGCGGGAAATAGATCACCGTTACCCACAGGCAGGTGAAAGCCAGCATTGCGCTAAATTTCATCCGTTCGGCAAATGCCCCGGTGATCAGTGCGGGGGTGATGATGGCAAACATTAACTGGAACAACATGAAGGTCTGTTGCGGTATCGTTGGGGCATAGTCGCTATTAGCGGCGAGTCCAACACCGCGCAGAAGGAGATAGTTGAAATTACCGAAGAAAGGCGTTCCTTCCGAGAAGGCGATGCTGTAACCGTAGAGTGCCCACAGCACAGTCACCGTCGCCATAAGCACGAAGCTCTGAGCCATGGTCGCAAGCACATTTTTCTTTCTCACCAGTCCACCATAAAACAAGGCCAGCCCGGGCCCGGTCATCATCAAAACCAACGCAGTGCATACCAACATCCACGCATTGTCTGCGCCGGACTGAGCGGTTGCGGCGGCCACTTCAAGCTGTCCAAGTCTTTTCGTAGTTTCAGGATCGGCTTGCCCCAGAGTAACCATCGAGCTTACGCCGATTGTAACGAGTGCGAAAAAGAAGAATGACGCTTTGCGCAGGGGCTTCATCCTCAGTTAGTCCTCCACGAAAGTTTTCACCGATCTTGAGCAGTAAGAATGTCCTGGCCGTTCATTAACAAGCGTCATGCCAACACCGCCTCACTCTGTGAAAATGGGAAAAAGTTAATACTTCCTTCGAATGCAATGCGATTTACTCGGACTCGGGGGAGAAACCTCGGCCCACGTCATGACATTTATGTCGTCTTATCAGTGAAGAGTTACAAAATTGTAGCCGGTGGAAGCTTCTTTCCCCCGAAGTCATGGTAGTATCCGCAGCCAAACTCATGAAGAAGGCAAGAAAAGTTGAGCGGCACGTCACTGAGCGGCGCACCGAGAGAACGCCACAACAGGCCGAGGCACGTAAGCTGGTCACATTTCTCGAAACAGGAGAATTGCTTGCAGGAACGTTCGAACTTAAAGAGGCGATGTCGCGAATTCTGGCGATTCTGGGACGACACCATGGAATGATGCGTAGCTCCGTGATGCTACACGATCAAGATACAAACGAGTTACGCATTGTTGCGTCGCATGGTCTCGACGAAAGTGAAGCACGCCGTGTCCGATACCAGCTCGGAGAAGGAATTTCAGGTCGTGTGGCGCAAACGGGCAAGCCGGTTGTAGTGCCGCAGGTGAGTTGCGAGCCGATGTTTCTCGATCGCCTGGGCGCTCGCAGGAAGCCACTAAAGAAGGAGCTGACCTTTATTTGTGTTCCGGTCCTGGTAAACCGGAAACCCGTCGGTGTGTTGGGAGTGGATCTCGACTACAAGGCCGATCGCGACTACGAGCGAGCTACCAAGTTTCTTTCAATAATTGCGACGATGATCGCGCAAGCGATAAAGGTCGATCACCTGATCGAACAAGACAAGCAGCGTCTGCTGGACGAGAACACCCACTTGAAACAAGAGCTGCGTGAGCGTTATGACTTCAGTCACATCATCGGCAACTCAGGCCCGCTGCGCCAGGTGTACGAACAAGTGACGCAGGTTGCGAGAACTAACACGACTGTCCTGCTTCGGGGAGAATCGGGCGCCGGCAAAGAGTTGATTGCTCATGCAATTCACTATAACTCGCTGCGCGCAAACAAGCCTTTCATTAAGATCAGTTGCGCAGCCTTACCGGAAACACTGATTGAATCTGAACTGTTCGGTTACGAGAAGGGCGCCTTCACCGGAGCACAGGGCCGCAAGAAAGGCCGTTTCGAATTGGCTACCGGCGGCACACTTTTCCTCGACGAGATTGGCGATCTAAACGTCTCTACACAGATCAAGTTGCTGCGTGTGCTTCAGGAAAGAGAGTTTGAACGGCTAGGTGGCACAGACACCATCAAGGTAAACGTACGGTTGATAGCCGCCACCAACAAGAATATAGAACAGGCGATCGCTAATGGTGAATTCCGCGAAGATCTCTACTATCGTCTGAACGTCTTCACTATCTTCATGCCACCTTTACGCGAGCGTAAGTCCGACGTTCTATTGTTGGCGGATCATTTTCTGGAAAAGTACGCGCGCGAGCATGGTAAAAGCATCAAACGGATCTCAACACCTGCCATCGACATGCTCGCGTCGTACCATTGGCCCGGGAATGTCCGAGAACTGGAGAATATCATCGAGCGCGCGGTGCTTGTCTGTGAAACCAATGTGATTCACGGACATCACTTGCCCCCCACACTACAGACTGCCGAGGGCTCGGGTACAGTGACACAACTATCGCTCGAGGCCACGGTAGGAGCTTTCGAGCGAGACATCATTATGGATGCCCTGAAAACGACTCGGGGAAACCGCAAGCGCGCAGCAAAACTACTGAAAACCACCGAGCGAATTATCGGCTACAAGGTGAGGGTTCACGAGATCGACTGCAACCGCTTCCGCACGTAAAAAAAACACCTGCCGCGTTGAAGCCGGCCTTGGCGATGGTCTCGCGTTATTGGAGAAGCGGCGAGTGATCAGGAAAACTCAGAACACCAGCGTCTGAATAGAATGAGGCAGGCTAGCTAATTCGGCAGCCTGGCCGTCTAGCCAGAGATAATAGGAAATCTTTTGATCGCTTTTGTTCATCACTACCACCGATACTTTTCCATCAGGATTGATAAAGGCAGCGGAAAGCAACTGGCTTCTACTTGGCGAACTGGCGATCCGTTTAGCGCCCGGCCGGACGAACTTTGAAAAGTGCCCGATGTAGTAATACGAATTTGTATAAATCAACTCACCCGTTTTTGTATCAGCGTGAACTGGCGCGAAGCAAAAATTCTTGACGTGATTTGGCCCACCCGTTTCATCCAGCAGAATGTTCCAGTCAGTCCATCCGACAGTACCGTTATTGAAGTCGTTGATCATTGAACGACCGTACAGCTCACCCAACTTCCAATCCTTAAGTCTTTCGGCATTGAACGAATCGCTGCAGCCCTCAGTGAAGATCAGATTCTTATTTGGGAAAGATTCATTGACGAGTTTCACGTTGTCGTACATTGCTTCGCCACCGGCCCATGGTTCATACCAGTGATAACCAATCCCCCATACATACGCTGCGGCTTTGGGGTCGGTTAAGATAGTCCGTGCTCTCTGGTAAATGAGATCACGATTGTGGTCCCAGGCAATTATCTTCTTATCACCGAGCCCTTCCTTTTTCATCGTTGGGCCAAGAAAGTTCTTCAAAAAGTCTCGCTCTTCCTCCGCTGAGTAAATACACGACTCCCATCTTTGCGTTGCCATTGGTTCGTTTTGAATCGAAATGCCCCAGATTGGTATCCCTTCTTGTTGGTATGCCTTGATGAATTTCGTGTAATAGTTGGCCCAGGATTGATAAAACTCCGGCTTCAGTTTACCGCCACGAAGCATATTGTTGTTGTCTTTCATGAATGCAGGTGGACTCCACGGGCTGCCAAAGAGGGTGAGTTTTCCCCCGGCAGCAGCCTGCGCTTGTTTGATAAAAGGAATCCGAAATTGCTTGTCGTGGTTGACGTTGAAAGACCGCAGTTCCTTATCACCTTCGTCTACGTAGGTATAGCTGCCACTCGAAAAATCGCAACTGTGAATGTTGGTCCTTGCCAACGTGTAACCGATGCCGTCGCTGGTATCGAAGTAAGCCTTGAGCAGTTCTCGCTGTTTAGCGTCTGGTAGTTTCGCAAACGTCTCCGCTGAAGCATCGGTAAGTGCGGCGCCGACTCCCAGAATCGTTTGAAATGTCTTCGTGGGATCTACAAACACACATACTTGAGTTTCCAACGGCTGGCCCATTGGTTTAAAGGCCAGTGTGTCTGTAGCAGATAGTCGGTGATCGGTGTTGTCAGCCGTGGTATAGACTGCCACCTTTCTGCCTTGGATTGGTCCCTCAAGCTCAAGCGACTCTGTTGTTGCTGAAGGTTGAATTGATGACGCCGACGTCAGTTGGCTTTTCGCCATTACCAATGCCGAAGATGATGCGACAAGGAAACCACGACGATCTATTTTCATAATTTACGACTTTACCACAGTTAAATACCGGTTTAGAGCACGCGGTTCGGTCCCGTGACCCCTACCAATAGACTCAATTGGGCCACCGACAATTCCGTACAAACGCCCCAGAAATACACGATCCTTAGCCCTGTCAACAACCATTGGTAATCCCCTTTTTCCGGCTGGGGACAAGATGCTATACTCCGCGCCGTCTCCGGTTCTTAAGCTCGTCAGAAATCAATCCAAAGGAATAACTAAATGAAAAAAATCCTCATCACACTGGTCGTGGTAATAGGTTTGGCAGTAGCTGCCACGATTGCCCCACTCTTTAATGCCGGCGCTCAAAACTCAAATAAGTTTCGCCGCGCCAATGGAAAAGCAATCAAGGATCAATACATCGTCGTTCTCAAGAATGATGCCGATCCCGACGCTAATTCAATGCGCTTATCCCGTGAGTTTGGCGGAGATCGCAGCGGCGGCTTTACGTTTCGGAGCGCAATTAAAGGCTTTTCGGTTCGCATGAACGAGAACCAAGCCGCAAAGATGGCTGAAGATCCTCGAGTAGAGTTTGTCGAAGAAGACAGTGAAGTGACCGCGGACGCCACGCAAACTGGCGCTACCTGGGGACTGGATCGGATAGATCAGCGAGATCTCCCGCTGGATGGGAATTATAACTACAACGCGACCGGCACCGGCGTAACCGCTTACATCATCGACACGGGCATTCGCACAACGCACACCCAATTCGGCGGTCGCGCGATTTCCGGGTTCACCTCGATTAGCGACGGCAACGGAACCAACGATTGTCATGGCCACGGAACGCACGTTTCGGGCACCGTTGGAGGATCGACCTATGGTGTTGCGAAGAACGTTACGTTGGTCGCCGTTCGCGTTCTTAATTGCCAGGGCTCCGGCAGCAACTCCGGCGTGATCGCCGGCGTCGATTGGGTAACCTCCGATCATGCAGCGGGCGCACCGGCCGTAGCCAACATGAGTCTGGGCGGCGGCATTTCAGATGCCCTCGACGCAGCCGTTGCGAATTCAGTCGCCGACGGCGTTACCTATGCGATTGCAGCCGGCAACAGTAATGCGGACGCTTGCAACTCTTCACCAGCGCGCGAACCCAGCGCAATCACAGTTGGATCAACCACTATCACCGATGCGCGTTCGTCCTTCTCCAATTTCGGCACATGCGTAGATATCTTCGCGCCAGGTTCCAGCATCACTTCGTCCTGGAACACGAGCGACACGGCGACGAATACAATCTCTGGCACCTCAATGGCAACACCACACGTTGCCGGCGTGGCAGCTCTATTCTTGGAGACAAATCCTACCGCATCACCTGCGACCGTGACCGCTGCGATCGAAAACAGCGCCACGCTGAATCATGTAAGTAACCCGGGAAGCGGGTCGCCGAATTTGTTGCTTTATTCGTTGTTGACAGCGGCCCCGCCACCGACACCGACTCCGACTCCAACGGCAACACCGACGCCAACTCCGACTCCAACGCCAACACCCTGCGTCTTATTGCCTAACGGTAAGTGTAAGAGGAACTAACTTTTTAGATCGGGGTCAAGGCATTGAGGCCGTTCGGAGAACTTCCGAACGGCCTTAAATGTTTTATTGGGCTGTCAGATGGAGTGGTTACCTGCGTTCGGTAACACGCCATTCACTATGTTCGCATTGTTGACTGGTCACAATCTCCGATCTCGTATGTCGCTTAACCATATCGTTTACCGCTCGTTGCCAGACCGTGAATCGTAATAAACATGCAATTGATTTCTAAACAAATCTATTGAAATTCCACAGTTAGCAACGTTCCACCATGTTTGTATTAATGGCATCGTGATTGCCATTAAGACCACGTAAAGGAGAACGTCATGAAAACTAATTTGCTAGCGAAGAAAGTGATCGGAGTGGTTTTTGGTCTATCTCTCCTTCTTGGAATCGGATTGGCTTCGAGTTCTGAAGCTCAAGCCCAGTATCGAGACCCATCGTGGCAGCGCGAACAGATAAGGCGTCAACGCGAATGGGAACGCCAGCAGCGCCGACGCGAGCGACAGGCACAGCGCGATTATCGCTATCGCGATTATGGGTATAACGATAATCTACCCTACTACGGCGGTTCAGATCAGCTTCGTCAGACGGCTTTGAACGCCGGCTACAACGAAGGAATCAAGGAAGGTCGTAAAGACCGAGACAGAGGTGAACGTTTCGAGTACCGCGATGAAGAGGACTATCGCAACGCGAATACTGACTACAGTTCGCGCTTAGGGGATAGATCCCTGTATCAGCAGTATTTCCGACAGGGTTTTGCGAACGGTTACACTGATGGTTACAGAGGGTACTAAGAACATTCTCTAACTTGATCAAATCACTGACGGCGAGCCGAGTGCTCGCCGTTTTTCTTTTGCGACGCGGCGCGCTATTCAGTACCGTTCGCGGTAGCGGATGGCCAAGACTCGAGATGCGCGGATCCTCAAGTTCTCAGCTTGAGTCCTGGCCATCCGCTACCGCGAACGGTACTGAATAGCGCGCAAACCCAACTGGACCAGAAGAATCACTCACCAAGCGACTGCGGGCTGACAACTTTTTACAATTCGGGTGCAGATGGTGGCAACTTTCTGCGGGTCTCGATGTATTCTCTCGACCAGTATGTTCCGAGGTGCAATCAGAAAACTCTCGCTGCGACAAAAGTTGGTGATACTAACCTCAGTGGGCGTGTTACTCCCCATCTTCGTGTTGACATATCTGCAGTATCAATCACTCACAGAACTGGAGAACAAAACCAAAGGGGCCTTCAAGGACAACCTGCGCCAGGGGATAACAATTGTCGAACAACGAATGAGACAACGGCTGCAGGACGTCGCGGCCCAAACGCTGAACCCAATCGGCAGCATGCACCTTCAGTCACGAAGCGTCCCGGAGGACGATGCGAAAGCGATCGAAAAATATTTTGCAGACGTAAAGCGCTCGCACCCTGAGATCGAAGAGATCTTTGTTTTCGCCAACGCCGATGGCCCGGAAGAAACAAATCGTTATACGTATTGGTATTCAGACAAATTTGAGAAAATCGCAAAGGCAGGACTCGCTCCTACGCAGTCCCACATTCTCTCTCTATTTGAAAAATCGCGGATGGCCCAGAGTTTTCTCGACGGTAATCGCAAGTATTTATTCCTACATGATTCGTCGCCGATCAGTGGCATGCGTCAAGGAACATATCTCTTTTATCCATTGAACGATCTGCGGAACGACTTTGCGGGTGTCTTACTAAAGGAAGGCTTCGTCACAGATGACTTGATCGCCGGCACTATAAGGCCACTAATTGCCTCACATTCACCAACTATGGCCGCCACGATTAGCGACGAAAAGAGCCGGGTACTTTATTCAAATGCGGCTCCCAAAAACGGATACCTTCTCGTAACCAGTCTTGATCGTCCGTTCTCCAATTGGACCGCAGCAGTCGGCCTGAAGGATACAAATCTCGACGAGCTTGCCCGCGACAGTTTCTTGCATAGCGCTGGGACCACGGTCCTCGTGTTGGTTTTCTTACTTGGTGGTATAGCTCTCACCATCCGGGCAACTGACCGCGAAGCACGTCTGGCCCAAGCGAAATCAACTTTCGTCGCAAATGTTTCTCATGAATTAAAGACACCTCTATCGCTAATCAGCCTCTTTTCCGAAATTCTCGAACTGGGTCGCGTTAACAATGAAGCGAAAAAGGCGGAGTACTACGGGATCATCAGGCATGAGAGCCTCCGTTTGAACAAAACGATAGATAACATCCTCGACTTCTCCAGGATCGAGGCGGGACGAAAAACGTATGAACTCGTCGATGGTGATATGGCAGAAGTGATCGATCAAGTGCTTTCGACGCACCGCTACCAGGTCATCAATTCCGGCTTTGACATTCAAACAGACATACAGGCCGGTCTGCCCTCAGTCTTGATTGATCGTGATGCGATGGCGCAGGCTATCTCAAATCTGCTTGATAATGCCATTAAATATTCAGGCAAGCTGAAGCAGCTGTCGATCACGGCCAAAACGGTCGAAGCCGATTTATCCATTGAAATAGCAGATCAAGGTGTTGGAATTCCACGGGCTGAACAGGCAAAGATTTTCGAGAAGTTCTACCGGGTGGGTAATGGACTCGTTCATGATGTGAAGGGCAGTGGTCTTGGACTATCTCTGGTGAAGCACATTATCGAAGCTCATAACGGAACCATCTCGGTCGAAAGCGACGTCGGTAAAGGAAGTCGTTTTACGATTCTCCTTCCAATCGCGCGCACGGCTGCGGATGTTGAAACTGGGTAGTGGTCAAATTCTCATGTCTCTGTGTAAACCTCCGTGTTCTCTGTGGCTCTGTGGTGAATATCTACCCAAGACTCAACCACGGAGACACAGAGAACACGGAGGCTGCACAGAGAACCAAACTACGCCACTACTTGAAACCCAGTCATAGGAGAAACAGTTGGTCAAAGTCCTCATCATCGAAGATGAACCCAACATGATTGTCGGGTTGAAGGATAGTTGTGAGTATGAAGGCTACGAGGTCTCTGTGGCACGAAATGGGAAAGAAGGCTTGGAGAAGGCATCGACTGAGAAAGTTGACATCATTCTGCTCGATGTAATGCTGCCTTTGATGAGCGGAATAGATGTGTGCCGCACATTACGCACTCGCGGGATCGAAACTCCAATTATTATGCTGACTGCTCGTGGTGAGGAGATGGACAAGGTGGTCGGACTCGAGGTTGGCGCAGACGATTACGTAACGAAACCATTTAGCATAAAGGAACTGCTCGCGCGCATCAGGGCCCATTTGCGAAGGGCGACAAAGCAAGTCGCAGCAATCGAAAGTTTTAGTTTCGGCGATGTAGAGTTGAATTTTAAGAAATACGCGGCCCGCAAACGTGGACAAGTATTAGATCTCTCAGCCCGCGAGTTTGAGATCTTGCACTACCTGATCCGGCGTAGAGGTGAAATCGTCACACGCGATCAGCTGCTTGACGAGGTTTGGGGGTATGACAGCACCCCGGTTACGAGGACAGTTGATAACCATATCGCCAGGTTGCGGCAGAAGATCGAACCAGACCCATCGGCGCCACGGCACATTATTACTATTCATCGACTCGGCTATCGCTTCATCGAGTGAACCGCGATGCGCTTCTCACTTTCGTGTCGATTCGTGTGATTTCGTGGATCGTTTTCTTTTTGCCGCTAAAAAGAGCGATCCCCGAAATCACACGAACGAACACGAAGTGCTCCTCCTCTTCGGTACAACTTTTTACAATCTAATTACAGCGTGTGGAGACTTGAAAGCTGAGGGACTGTAGCCTCCTCAGCGAGTCGGGGAAAAGTTTCTATTGAATCGAAAGGAAGACCATGCAAGCTACAGTCAATGTTTCTCATACCGATTTACAACGTAGTGTTGGCAACCATACCGCACACCTCTTCAAGTCTTGCGGTCGGCTGATTCCAGTCGTGCTGCCGATTCTAATCTGGGCCTCGATGGTACGAGCACAGTCGAATGCTCAAGCGGCCGTGTCGCAGCCCACTAAACCAGCCGCACAATCAAACGCACAGAAGGCGTTCGAGCAAATGAGAGCCCTGGCGGGTTCCTGGCAAGGAACGATCATGGGCATATCGATCAATGTCACAATTCGCGCTGCGTCCAGTAGTACCGCAATTCTGCATGAGGCGAATACAGATGGAGGTGGCCCGCCCAACCACGAGATCACTATGTTCTATGTCGACGAGGATCGTTTGCTCGCGACCCATTATTGTGACGGGGGAAATCGGCCTCGCTTTGAAGGCAAGGTCTCGCCGGATGGAAAGAGCATAGAGTTTAGCTTTCTCGATGTTGTTGGGAGCACGAAGGGAGGGCTCGTGAAGCGGATGGTGTTCGCCATGATTGACGCGAACCGTCATGGCGTGGAGTTCACTTTCATCACGCCAAACGGTAAGCCGATTGAGTTACGCGGCGAATTTCAACGGACAAAATGACCGGGATGTTTCGTCGCGGAGAATCTCAAATGAAACCCAACGTGTTGTTAACTATTGCCTCTCTGCTTTCGCTCCTCTTTCTTACGTTTCACCTCGCTGGCGACATCGTTTACGGGTTTGAACCAGGAGGGCTCTCAAACCTGGTGGGAGCGGTGCTCATCTCAGTCGTCTGGTTGTACGGCATTCTAATGCTCTCCGAACGGCGATCGGGCTTCATCATGCTCCTCGGAGGGCTCCTTTCGATGTTCGTCCCCTACGTCCACATGAAAGGCAAGGGCGTCGGCGTCGCGAGCAGGATCGCCAATACCAGCGGACACTTCTTTTTCGTCTGGACACTCATCGCGATCGGTGTGCTCGGACTCTTCTCCGCGATCCTCGCAGCTCGCGGACTGTGGAACATGCCATGGCGCCGCTCGCGCTAGTCGTTTAACGTTAGACTGATGTTGTGAAAAACGGCGAGACTCGTTGCCGGAAAAGAAAGTATGCGATCACAAGTAGCAGCAAGCCGTGGATTATGACGCCCGACAGCGATTGAAAGGCACTGAGCACCACGTGGTACCCAATCCACATCACCAGCAGCCAACGGGCCATGTTGCTCCCACGCAGAAGAAACACTCCGCCTAGAATCGCGATCAGTCTGAGGAGACAGACCCAAACAAGATAGAAACTGAATGGATGCCGTGAGCTAAGTTCGCTCGCGTGGTACACAAAGCCGATCGCACCGGCGACAATAAATAACCAACCGATAATGGTCACTGAGAGTGGACGCTTCTTCATGGCGCACGAATCTGCGACCTCTGATAATAATTAATTCGGAGGCCGCAAATTCTATCCTCGTTAAATGCAGACGTCAGGCTTTCGCTGCGGTAGCCGATTGAGCTTCCCCCTGTTGCATGAATTGCCTGATCGCTTCAATGTGTCCCGGTGAACGGCGTTCATACCATTCTTCGTAACGCTTCGCCGCTTTCTCGAGATTCGAAAGCAGGTTCTTGTCAACAAACTTCTCTCGAAACTCCGCCGCAGTCGGCTTAAGTGCTTCCCACACGCCGTAAAACTCCCCACTCGTTTCGAAGAAAAGATCCTCGTTAAGTAGTCCGTAGTTGAGCAGCGCACAGGCTTGCTCCCAATACCCTAGCACCATTCCTACGAACGTTCCTTGCTCTGAACCAAAGGGGGCAATACTCATCGCCTCCTCGAATGTATTCGCCTTGTAATTCTGTTGGAACCAATCGCGAGCCTGGCGAAGCCGGGCCTCGCGCCGCAAATCGTAGACTTGCAGATGTAATTGGGCTTGTTCATGAGTTGGCTTTGTTGCCATTGTTTGATTTCTCCTTATAGTGTCAGAACCAATAATTGGATTACTCGCATTCTTTAGTTGCAAGCCTGGGGTTTCTACCTATAAGTCGAACGGAGTAACCCAAAATCGACAGGTCGAATCGATTTTTTTAGGAGAGGTTTCGCGATCAGTTTTTGGTTTGGTATTGTCAGTCAGCAGGCCGAACAGCCAACTGAAGTTGACGAATCGAGCCGAGGTGGTAAGCGGTGTGCGCGATGATTGACATCGCAATACTTGATTCGTCTTCGCCCCAATTACTAACGCACGATCACTTTCGTTTGTCGGTTCCAGACGAGATTGACGCATCTCTAGTCGAGTTGCTTCGCGAAGCCTATGCTATTGGACAACAGGCTTCTGTCAATCAACGACTTGGAACTAATCGCTGGGCGCGAGCAGCCGTTACCGCGAAGAGGAAAGAATGATGAGATATCGACAAACTGAGTTGTTGACTACAAAGATAGTAATAAAGGCCTTGGCGATCCATTAATTCTTCGTGTCTTCCCTGCTCGACAATTCTTCCCTTTTCCAACACCAAAATGAGATCGGCATCGCGAATCGTGCTCAATCGATGAGCGATGACGAATGAGGTCCGGCCTTTCAACAATTGATCTACGTTCTCTTTCACTGCTTTCTCAGATTCAGTGTCCAAAGAACTCGTGGCTTCGTCGAAGATGAGGATTGGCGGTTTGTTGTAGATCGCTCTGGCTATGGCTATTCGCTGGCGTTGTCCTCCTGAGAGAGCGATTCCCGTCTCCCCTACGCGCGTATCATAGTTGAGCGGCAACCGTTGGATAAAATCGTCTGCGTTCGCAGCCTTTGCCGCCCACATCACACGATCGAGGTCGGGTTCTTCCTCTCCGAAGGCAATGTTCTTCGCGATGGTCTCGTCGAATAAATAGTTCTCCTGGAGCACAAACCCGATCTGGCGACGTAAATCGCGATACGAGAGTTTCTTTTGGTCGACGCCATCAAAAGTGATCGAGCCTTCTGTCGGTTCCTGCAATCCAGCGAGACATCTCACAAGAGTCGTTTTGCCGGAACCGCTACGGCCAACGATAGCCACACATTTCCCGGCCTGAACGTCCAGCGAAATACCCTCCAGGATTTTTGCTGAATCAGCACCTCCATATTGGAAGCTGAGGTTCTCAAACTTTACTCGACCTTCGAGCGTGCGCACTGGTTGCAAATGCGAATGATCATGACCCTGCTCAGGTTCTGACTCAAAGATATCGTTCATTCGCGTCAGCATGACTGCTGCCAACTGCCAGTTGTCCCACATCGTCAGCAACGTGAGAATAGGAGCGTTAGCCATTGCGACCAAAGAATTGAATGCGACCAGTGATCCAATGGTCATGTTTCCATTCATCACCTGTTGCGCTGCTACAAACAAGAACATCGCGACTGATAAAAAGCCGACAGACTGCACCGCGCCTTCGTAGTTCATCAACAGAAAGTTTGATTTGAACTGCTTGTGGGCCAGATTGTGAAACTCGGCGAGCATTTTTTCCCGCAGCGAGCTTTCCGCACCCAGGACCTTTACTGTTTCAATACCTTTAATCGCGTCGATTTGATGTGAAGAGTATTTGCCGTATGCTTCCTCTAACTCATCAAACATGGGCCTCAGTCGCCTGCTCGAATATCGCATCAATCCCGCATACATTGGTACAACGGCAAGAAAAACCAGCGTGAGGGCCGGACTATAAAGGAGCATAAGAGAAACTGCGGCGGCGATCTGAGCCACTGCAGTCAATCCGTTTACACCATTGAGAACAAGAAACTCTCT
>Ga0157380_10000911_pt1 | contig 18609 bp, 11 predicted proteins | sample S35metaG_FD_119757 | JGI IMG/M metagenome (GOLD analysis project Ga0157380, IMG submission 119757) | Switchgrass rhizosphere microbial communities from Kellogg Biological Station, Michigan, USA - S3-5 metaG | ecosystem: Host-associated > Plants > Roots > Rhizosphere > Soil | place: USA... | reverse complement strand
TTTTTCAAAGGCTCAAAGATAGTTAATTCACAACAATAAGTTTTGTAACACGCTCATTTTTAGAGCCATTCGTTAATGAACGAACGGCCAAACGCGCCAAGTATAATCCGCCTGGAAGTTTTTTTCCAAAATCATACAAATCGTTTATTACTCCTAAATCTACCCGATAGGAACTTTGCGGTATTTCGTAGTCATACGTTTTCAATTGCATCCCATTAGCGCTGTATATTACCAGTTGTGCCTGCAGATCGTCGCCAGAGCGATTGTGGGTAAAAAATATTGACGTTTCGGATTGAAAAGGATTTGGAAAATTTGCCAGGGTTTCTATCACGATACTTTCGCCATCGGTAACAACAAAGTCAATCGTACCCTGGGCTGGATTATTGTGTGTATCCCAAGCCTTTACGGTTATCGTGTGCCTGCCAGGCGGCAGGCCGTTTATTGGAAAATGTACAGATCCTCTTGTAAAATCATTCATGTAAGCTTCGTAATAATCATTTAAAATATAGGCCTCCGGCTGATCGTCTAAATACGCCACTAATGCATTTCCGACGCCATACCCCGATATATTAATGCCGCTATCATCCTGCAAGTTTACGATTAGTGCTGAGTTTGTATTTACCACTCCACCGGAAATAAAGGTGGTATCTCCCATAAAAAGCTGCATCGTCGGTGACGTATTATCTGGTGGAATGGATGGCTCCGTTCCCCCGATCTTAAAAGATAGCGTTGCGCCGCTTGCATCTCGCTCACGAGCCGGGTCAGAAGCGTATAAACTTAGCTTGCCCGGGCCTATTTCATAGGCGACATTTTTGGTCAGCACAAATTCAAATTGAAAAGTCCCGTTACTCACCGAAGCCTTACCCCTATACAAAGCGTTGTACCATTCATTGTACTGAAAGGCCGGGTCGTTTTTCCCGATCGTTATAAAATTTACCTCTTTGTCGAACAACGTAAATTCAAGGGTACCGTCAAAGTCGTCCATTAGGATTCCGTCCTCATTTTGAATTTCCCCTTTCAACATAACCGTTGACAACGCCTTTAATGTATCTGAGCCCGTAGACGTTTTTATACTCGTCACCACCACTGAACCAACAGGCATAGCAAGCCGCATCGACGGATCTGCCAACAATGAAAAATTACGATTCGACACACCACTCGTACTGTTATTTTTAGTTTTCCGGAATATGTCGCCTATCGTGCCATACCCCGACAATTCCTTTTCAAAAAGCGCTTTATAAAATTCCTGGTTCAGCACAAAGTTAGTGCCCGCGTTAACCGGTCGTGCGGTCGTGACAAGTCCAATTGCCCCGCCTTTTGGGCGAAGCACGCTGAGCTCAGCGCTGGAAACAACGGTAGGGTCATCCTGTCTTCCAAATTCGCATGTAGCGGTTACTAAAAAAGGATAAAGCTCGTTTTCAAGTTCATCAATCTGTACATCAGAAAAGATTTTTTCATCTGTCCATTGCTTTTCATTACCATGGCCGGTAAAGTTGATGATGAGCGATCCACGGTCAAATCGACTTACGACGTCTTTGCTCGCTTCGGGAATGGTTTCTCCGTTGGGCTTTACCGTTTTTACATATTTCCCGAGGAAAATCTTTTTAGTGTCAAATTCAGGATGAGAAAACTCAATGCCTTCAGCAATTGAGTTCGCCTGCGACTGATGGCTGCTGGTAAAGTTGTCGGCATTGTTTCCGTCATCGCCAACAAACGCGATATCCTTACGCCATCGGCCATAGGATTTTTTATGCGTATCATAATAAATGATCTTATCGATAACATTTTTTGCCTCCTCCACAGTCTTAACCGGCAAGCGGCCGACACCAACATCGAGTGTATGATTTTGCGCTGGCGACTCGCCCCAGTTGCCTTCATCTGTTTCCAGGAATGCGAAGTAGTCGTCGGAGGAATAGGTTGCCAACGGCGATAACGAATTCCTGGATTCATACGTTGGGACAAGATTTGTATTTTGCTGAATACGGTCTTTGTAATCGTAGGATCCCTTTCCCATCAGCAATACAGCTTTAAGCGTATTCGGATTTTTATCATAAAGATGTTTAATAAAATCGCGAATCGCCGTAACGTCTTGCCTACCGGATGAAAATTCCAGAAAAATTTGTTCCGGCGTAACAACGGCAGAGGTCCAGGAATTATGTTGCTCGCGATGCAATGCTAAACGCGATGCTTCGTCAAGAAAGGCAGCGTGTGCTATAATGATGAAATTGGGCGTCGTTAGTCCGTGTAAATTTTGATTTTCGATCCTGCCAACTAGCTCTGGCGCGGGAACTTCATGATCAAAAATAATATACTCATGCAACTGGTCGCTCGAGCTTGAAAAGCGCGCACCAACATCATCGAGCGTATAGTCCTGCTGTTGTGCGTCCGCTGGCTGGGTGATGTCCCAAATTGAACAATTAGCCGTTGCCTTTGATATGGAAAAAGTGGAAACTGGCTGGAGTACACTTTCGCGCGAGCGAAATAAAATTTGATGCTGCGAAAAGTCAAGTGCGCGTTTTACATTCAAGAGGAAGAAATCGAGATTCCCGACAGAAGCGCCTGCTGAAGCTTTATTGAATTGATATTTAATTTGCTGTGATGCAACACCTGACGCATTGATCTCGCTGGAGTTTACAATAACGGTGTCCCTTTTGTGTGCCCCCTTAATGCCATACTGCGTATTGGGGATTATGGGGAGCACTTGATTTTTTACTAACGTATTGTTCCAAAACAAATTAAAAGAGGAGGCACCAAATGACTGACCCATCACATCTGAGACTACTTTTACAGGGGAATTTTCGATCACCCCACTCAGCTCAATGGAAAAGGTGCGTTCAGAAGTAATATCAAACCGTTCACCGAACCATTCGCGTCCGGAACTCAAAACATTGTGTTCATCAATTTCATGGTAGACAAAATCTTCATAATGTTGGATGACAGGAAAACTTCCCTCGAGATTCGGTTTGCTGATAACCCGTTTTCCATCAGTATCGCCAACCGTCACAAAATAAAAATTCTTTTCACTGTAGAGATTTTTTTCGTAGGCGAAAATTTCGCGATTCACCTGATATTGAATCCGATCGGGTCCTTCAGCGAAAAATAAAATATAATCTCCTTTGTCAAGCGATCCATCACTTTCTCCAGAAACAAAAATCGCATTTTGCGTGAGATCAATAGGACGACCTAAACTATTAGCCTGGGGAAGCATGCCGCCGACATTACCGAATACTTGAATTCGGCGCGGATCAACCTGGCTATCAAACCCCATCTTTTTAAGGTCATCGAAGGTTATTTTGTAAATCCCCCTTTTTTCGACGGCGACCTTATACCAACTCCCGGACTGCAGCACGGATGATTGACCGAATGCCTGCACCATCAGTGTGGCACATAAGCAAAACCAAAACAGCCGTATGGTAGCAAAGTAGTGCATGTAAATTTAGCTCCGAAAAATAGCTCCTTATTTTGAAAGCATCCGGACACCTAACGAAATGGCGATGTAAGAAAGTATGATAAGAGGCAGGGCAGCCATCCTTAATATTGCCAATAGTAGTAATGCGATAAGAAGGAATGTAAACCGGACCTTGTTATCAGACCAGCTGAAATTTTTGAATTTTAGTGCAAAGAGGTCAATTCTGGAAACGAGTAGCAGGGAAAATGCTACGCAAATGGCGGCGAGCACCAAGGGAGTATGAACGAAATCGAAAAAAGGCGTATCGAGAAAAGGTATTGCTGTAATGAATATCGCATTAGCCGGTGTCGGCAACCCTTTAAAAGAATCCGATTGCGTCGCATCCAGGTTAAAGATAGCCAACCGGATTGCAGAGGCAACCGCAATGAGCAAACCTGCGTAAGGCAAAATTGAACCTGGTGATTTGAGCGATATTGTCGTGTACATGAGGAGGGCGGGCAATACGCCAAAACTTACCATGTCCGCGAGAGAGTCAAGTTCCTTACCTATAGGGGATGATATTTTTAACACTCGTGCTGCAAAGCCATCCAGGAAATCAAAAATGCAGGCGGCCCAAACAAAATAGGCCAATGGAATATCTTTCCCCTCCAACAACGCAATGATTCCCAAGCAACCACAAACCAAGTTGCAACAGGTCAAAAAATTCGGAATGTGTCTTTGCATGAATCAACGTAAGGTAAGTGCGCAAAATGGATTGGTTCTTTTCTCGATGCCAATAGTTGTCTCACCACCATGGCCAGGATATACTGTTACTTCGTCTGGAAGCGTGAAAAGCTTTTTATGAATACTATCGATCAACGTATTGTGATTCCCACCGGGAAGATCCGTCCTGCCGACACTGTTTTGAAATAAAACATCGCCTGCAAAAATCACTTTTTCTTTTTCATGGTAAAATGCAATGTGGCCGGGCGAATGTCCCGGTACAAAAAGAACAGCAAATTTTTGCAACCCAAATTCTATAACATCCCCTTCTACTAAGTACCCGTCTGGTTTTGCTTCCTGATAGTGATTGAATCCATAGTGTGGCGAAAATATTTTTTGCGCGTTCAATACAAATTCTTCAGTCTTATGGATGTAAAGTTTTGTGCTGTACTTTTGCTTCACAAACTCGTTTCCTAAAATGTGATCGATGTGGCAATGCGTGTTCAAAAGAATCCTAACCTGGAGCTGCTGGTCCAGGATGTAATCTGCCAATACCTTTTTTTCATCGTCGTCATAACATCCAGGATCCACGATGACGCACTCCTTTGTTTCATCTGAAATGATATATGTATTTTCCTGAAATGCATTAAAAACAAACGACTGAATGGCAATCACGAGGGAAATTTTGTTTTAACCGGGCCGCAAATTAATACTCAAAACCCGAAACCCGAAACTGAGCCGGTAAACCAGAAACTAATTCACTAGGTTGCACGCAGAAAATGGAGACGTCGAAACAAATTGATTTTATCATCGTCGGTCAGGGACTTGCTGGTTCCGCATTGGCATTGCAACTGTTAAAGCGCAACAAAAAAATCCTGGTGATTGATAGAATTACCAGTAATTCTCCCTCGAGAATTGCAGTGGGCCTGTTCAATCCAATTACGGGACGGCATATGATCAAAACGTGGATGGCCGATGAGCTTTTTCCATACTTGCATCGGTTTTACCAAGAGGCAGAATCATTAACACAAACCCGCTTTTTTTATCCGGCTTCACTTTACAGACCCTTCGCCACCATTGAAGAGCAAAATGAATGGATGGCAAAAAGCGCCGATCCTGTCTATCACGATTATATCGAGGATATTTTTGCAAAGCCTGCCCGTTCTTGCACCAAGGATCCTTTCGGAGGGTTGTTGCTAAAGCGTTGCGGTTACCTGGACACAATCCGTTATATTGAATCGGTTCGTATGTTAATCGAAACCAAAGGAAGATTGCTGGAGGAATTTTTCCAGGACGAGCAGCTGTCGATAGACGGTCAATCGGTCCGATACCGTGATTATGAAGCCGGTGCCGTCATCTTTTGTCAGGGAATGGAATCCAATAAATGGTTTAAATGGGTACCCGTGTTACCCCTGAAGGGCGAAACAATTCGAATTCAAAGCGACCAGCCGGAAAATATAATCGTCAACCGGGGCGTTTATGCAGTGCCAGTAAACAAAAATGGAACGTGGCGTGTGGGGGCTACCTACTCGTGGACAGACCAGGCACCTGGAATTACGGATGTTGCCAGGGAGGAATTAACATCAAAATTAAGCGACCTGGTGAGTTTTAATTATAGGGTTTTGGATCAGGATTGGGGCATCCGGCCTACTACACACGACCGCAGGCCTATTTTGGGAAGGCATCCGGAACATAAGGCGTTGTACATTTTAAATGGAATGGGGCCAAAGGGTGTTAGTTTATCACCGTATTTTTCCGAAATTTTAGTCCAATCCATTGAAAATCGCCAATCCTTAAACAAAGACGTGAATATTGAACGTTATAAATTATTATATTGGTCTCCCTCAACAAGAATATGAATTTGCGAAGCGGAATTTTATTACCCATAATCCTTTTACTGGTCGGTTCCTCCACGCTTTTTGCACAACAGTCGCGTGAAGTATTTGGCAAAAACCGGATTCAATACAGGCAGTTTGACTGGGTGTATTTAAGCGGTGAAAACTTTGATGTGTACTATTATGACGCGCGCAAGGCAATGGCGCAGGAGGCTCTTGAATATTTGGAGGGGGAATTTGATCGTATTACCGACTTGATTGGGTATCCCCCATATTTTAAAACCAAGGTCTTTATTTATAATTCGCTGAGTGATCTACGACAAAGCAATGTTGGCTTGAATCACAATGTTTTTAATGTTGGTGGAGAAACTGAGTTCATAAAACCTTATGTCGAAGTTGCCCACCTAGGGACGGCGCAGGAGTTCAAGGATGAACTGCTTTATCAGATTTCCGATCTTATGATCAACGAAATGATGTTCGGAGGAAATCTTAAAGACATGTTTCAAAGTTCAATCCTCATGAACTTGCCTGATTGGTTTGTGAATGGCGCCTCACGCTATGTTGCAAAAGGATGGAGCATCGATATGGATGATTACATCCGTCAATTGATGAGTACGCGCAAGGCACGGAGGGCAACTAAACTGGGCAGCAAAGACGCGGCATTGGTTGGTCAATCCATGTGGAATTTCATCGCTGAAAAGTATGGCAAGAGTAGCGTCGCTAATATTCTGAACTACACCCGCGTTACCCGCAACGAAGAGAAAAGCATCCTGATAACCTTAGGGATAAACTTTCGCCAATTGCTTGCCGAATGGCAAAAGTTCTATACTGATATGAGTACTCAGGTGGGGAAGGCTTACATTTCTGCCTCCGACACGACTTCGTTTACCCGCCAGCACAACAGGACTACTGAATTTACAACGGTTAAGCTAAGCCCGGATGGCCGCAACATCGCATACGCGGAGAATGACAGGGGACGTTATATTGTCAAAGTCCGGTCACTCGAAACAGGCAAAGAGAAGCGGGTTTTATCCGGTGGAAGTAAAGTGATCAAACAGCGTGTTGACTATCGCCTTCCACTAATTGCCTGGTCCGATGCTAATACGTTGGGTGTAATCGGAGGAAAAAACGGCGAATACATTTTCTGGCTGTACGACTTTAATACCAAAACTAAAATTCCCCGTACGCTCGAAAGGTTCAGTAATATCCGAAGCTTTGATTTTTCTGGAAATGGCCGATTGGTTATCCTAAGTGCAGATTTTGAGGGCAAGAGCGATTTATTCTTGCTTAGTTCAAAGCGTGACCGCGTGCGCAGGCTCACCAATGATATGTACGATGATCTCGATCCAAGCTTTATCCCCAACACCAATCAGATTGTTTTTAGTTCTAACCGGACAACCGACACGTTACGGGCCAATGCCAAGCCTCAGTTCGAACAGCTTACCAACAATTACAACCTTTTTATTTACGATTTGGACAGTACCAAATTTCTGTTGACCCGCCTCACCAATACGCTTAGCAAAGATCAATCACCGGAAGCGTTGGATGAAAACAACTTCTACTACCTGAGCGATCAGCGAGGTATTGTGAATCTGTTCAAGTTTACCCGAAGTACTGGGATCTATACACAGGTTACTAACTATTCATCCAGCATTAAAAACTACGATCTTAATTTCAACACCAATACCATGTCCATGGTAATGTCTAAAAATTTGAAAGAAAATATTTTCGTGGAACGTGGATTTAATATTGGCCGGCAAGTCTTCACCCCCGCGACGCGGAGAAAAGATTTACAACAGGCGCGCGTAATACGTGAGCGCAGGAAGACGGAAGAAAACAAAAACATGAGCATTAGAGACCTGCTCAACGCCAGATTAAAGGAAGCACAACCTCAGCGCGATACTACTACAACCGATTCGATTAATCGAACGAAATCTGACTCGACTACCATGAATAAATCGGTGGTGGATTCCACTGCTGTCAGTCGTACCGATTCAACGATCCGCACAGACTCAAGTGCAGTGCAAGTTGCCCCAAAAGATTCTGCGGTTGCTAAACCAAAACAAAACGTAGTCAACACCGACAATTATGTTTTTGAAGACGACGTGGTGAAGCAAAACGCGCCTAGCGAATCGTTCCTGACACGTTACATGAAAGCGCGAGAAAAAAGCAGGATCACCGGACCATTCCCCTATGAATCGAAATTCAGTTCGAATAATCTTGTCACATCGCTTGTCGTGGACCCCATCCGCGGACTTGGTATCTCCATTGAAACGCAAATGAACGACATGCTGGAGAACTATCGTTTCTTTGGCGGTCTTATGACCAGCATAGATTTGCGAAATGGCGATTTCTATGGAGAATTTCAATATCTAAAATCACTGATAGACTTTAGCGCCCGGTTTGACCGAAAGGGAATTCGTTGGCCTGCGCCTGAAGAACCTAATGCAACACAACGGAATCTCTATCATTATTCGCTCAATCGTCTTGAAATTGGCGCCTCGCTCCCAATTTCCGACAGAATCAGATTTACTTTAAAACCCTTTGCAGCTTTGGCCCGGTCGGTTGATTTGACCGAAGAGGATTATCCTACCTCTCCTCCGACCGTTCCCCCGGTGAATAATTATTACGCAGGTGTAAAATCTGAAATCGTTTATGATAACTCTGTTTCGACCGGACTAAATCTTATTGAGGGAACGCGCGGCAAAATTTCGTTCCAACACTATCAGGGATTAGAGAACCAGGAATTAAGTTTCAGTCAGGCCTCAGTCGACATCCGGCACTATCAAAAAATTTATAAGGAAATCGTCTTTGCCGTTCGCGGGTTTGCAGGAACGTTCTTCGGAAATTCGCCTAAAAAGTACCTGCTCGGAGGTATGGACAATTGGTTCTTCAACGAAACGAAAACCACTGGAAGGACCAGTGAAGGTGAATACAATCCCCTTGGATATCCTTATGAAAATCAGGATATTTTATTTGTTGAATTTGCAACAAGTCTTCGCGGATTCGACTACGCAAATATTTTTGGTAACAGCGTGATCCTTGCCAACGCCGAGTTAAGAATTCCGTTGATCAGAGCACTATCAAGTGGTCCTATTTCATCGAATTTCCTTCGCAATATGCAATTCCTTGCATTCTATGATATCGGTACAAGCTGGTCGGGCAAGCCACCTTTTAGCTCAGAGAACAGTGTCAGTTATGAGGAAATTAACAGTGGGGGATTTAACATAAAACTTAAGAATTACCTTAACCCATGGCTTTACAGTTACGGTGTAGGTATGCGTACCGTTATGCTGGGGTACTACATAAAATTTGATGTAGCCTGGCCGGTGGAAAATTACGAGGTTGCTGAGCCAAGACTGTACGTGACGCTTGGCTTCGATTTCTAGTATCTTTCAGAGAAACCAGTATTCGGAAATTAGGCAGAATATGTTTGTATTTGTGCCATTATTTCATTTAACACCAATTGATTATTCATGCTTAAATCCATGACAGGCTTTGGCCAATGCTCTCTTGATGACGGGCAGGTGCAAATTACCGCAGAAGTAAAAAGCCTTAATTCTAAATTCCTCGACCTTAATCTTAGACTACCAAAGGTTTTCTCCGACAAGGAAATAGAAATTAGGAATCTGATCAGCGAAAAACTTGACCGCGGCAAGGTATCGATAGCGGTAGACTTCCAACGTCACGGTGAAGAAGAGATTAAACAATCATACAATGAAAAATTATTCATTGCGTATTACAGTGAGTTAAAAAAGTTGGCCGACAGGGTCATCGCGCCCTACGATCAGCTCTTCGAGTTAGCCTTGAATTCACCGGAGGTAATCCAGGCAAAAATTAAGGAGAGTAACAACGAGGAGGAATGGACCAACGTGAAGTCCTGCATCGCTCAAGCCCTGGATAAGTGTGATCATTTCAGGAAGACCGAGGGAAAAGTACTGGAAAAAATGTTAAAAGAATGTTGCACCGTAATCTATCAGGAACTTAAGAATGTGGAATTGTTAGACCCTAAGCGTATCGAAAAAGTGCGGGAAAAGCTGAAAGGGAATGTGACTAGTTTTTTTGGCGAAGAGGGATATGACACGAACCGGCTAGAGCAGGAAATTATTTTTTACATAGAGAAACTTGACATCAACGAAGAAAAGGTGCGGCTCAAATCCCACCTCGATTATTTCATGGGAGTCTTGAATGAATCGCAGGGAAACGGAAAAAAATTGGGCTTCATTTCTCAGGAAATCGGCAGGGAGATTAACACGATTGGATCAAAGGCAAGTGATGCTGGAATCCAGAAACATGTTGTTGTGATGAAAGAAGAACTGGAAAAAATTAAAGAACAATTGAATAATGTCGTTTAAGTGATTCACCTGAGCCGATCAGATTAGCTTTGCAAGCGTGCTGATATACCGATCGGGTACTTCGCCCTTTACTGCCGTTTGATAGTCACTGTAGTTGCAGGGAACGATGCTGTTCCGGGAGTACTTTTCTTTTCCGCCTGGATAAGGTATTTCCATCCACCACTTTTCACTGAATTTGCTTTTATAAAACGAAATTACTTCGGGTTCGACCGGCATTGAAACGGAGTATTTCATAAAATCATTGCTCCTGAAATTCTGTTCATTCTTGCGATAGTAATAACCCTCGATGAAATACCATATCATCGTTGCTATAACAGATGCCGTCTTTTTATGATCATCATCGTACGCTGGATTATATTCATAAAAGCCGATCGAGCTTAACTTTTCATTTAAGCCTGCATACCAGCAAATCTGACATGCCTCTTCCCCTGTAATACCAAAAGGTTGGGCGTTAGCGTTTCCAGGGGCGTCCGATGAGCGAATGGCCGTGATGTCAAAGGCTACCATGTCTGCATTTCGAACCGTTGGTTCGATTTCCTGAATGTTCGTTCGCACTTGTCCCACGCGAAATGTCTCGAAGTATAATCTTTCGAGGATAGACACGGCCTGGGGGTCGATTAGATACGATTGATACGCAAGATGCGTGTAGCTAAACAGGTAATTTGGCTCGTGCAATAGTATTTTGTGAATGTGGTGTCTGCTTTCCGGCGATTCTCTTTTCTCCTCCAAGTCCAGAAATGCGTCGATATTCAACAAGCTGACCAGCTTATTCATGGTTTCATAGGCGCAATACTGGCCATAGTCGATGTCGTGAGAGCCACCAAGTATGATAGGGAGTACGTTGTGTTCTAACAACATCCGGCATACTTCACTGACACGGACATAAGATTCGCTCAGGTCGTGTCCAATATTTAGATTGCCAAGATCAACAATCCTGTGGGCCCCTGTTCCTTTTTTGAGGTGATATAATTTCTTGCGTATCTCATCCGGTGCCGAGGCGGTTCCCTTGTTGGTATATGTACCTCGGTCCTCTTTAATACCAAACAGCGCGATGTGCGCTCCCCGATAATCCGGCATTTTTTCTGTGAAGGCATGTATGCTTTTAAAAAAACTGGAAGGTGAAGTAATCTCGGAATAAAGCGCTTCCTCAACAGGGGAAAAAAGAATAGTAAGATCCATAAGCAATAAAAATCTGGGTGAAGATAATATAAAGTAGAAAGCGAAAAAGCTCCAGGCACTATTTGAAGTTGTAACCATTCAACCCTCTAAAAAAGCGAATCATCGCCGGTTTATGCGGTAAGGAGGGTTTAGCGATGGAAAGGCATACGGTTGCGGTGTATATTTATTTGATAATGAGTTGATTAATTTTGAATCTAAAACTCCAACTTAAATATAGCCTGGATTTTAAGATCATTTTAGTAGCAATACTCTACTATCTAGCAGCGAGATTAGGCTACTTTCTTGCATTTGAAAATACCACGGCGCTCCCAACCTGGCCTCCTTCTGGGATTGCTTTTGCCTTGATTATTTTATTAGGCCGACAAACATGGCCGGGTATCACCATTGGTTCCCTGGTGGCCAATATCATGGCTTACTGGAACAATCCGGCCATGCCTCCACAAACTATTATTATCATCAGCAGCTTGATAGCTTGCTGCAACACCTTTGAAGCGGTTGTGGGCAATTACCTGGTAAAAAAATGGATCAAATCAGATTACCCGTTTAACAGCACAAGAAATGCATATCGATTTCTTTTTGTCTCGCTTGTTATGTGTTTCCTCGGATCCAGCCTTGGCACTTGTGGGCTCTATCTCAATAAGGTGATAGACACTGCTGAACTTCTTCGTACTGGCTTCTCGTGGTGGGTTGGAAATGTCGTGGGAATACTCCTCTTCACACCGCTCATACTTGCCTGTGCGGAAAAAATCCGCTTCAAAATTTTCTCGAAAAAGTTTATGGAAGTTGGGATTTTCATACTTACGCTAATTGGAATTTATTTACTACTGCAAGTCGACTACTTAGTTCCGACTCTTGAGCGTGCTCTGCCATTCCTTGTTCTGCCCTTTTTGTTATGGCTTGCTTTCCGATTTGATTTGATCATTGCAATTGTCGGAATTCTAATCACCTCATTGATTTCTATTTATCTGACGACGCATGGACAAGGGCCCTTTAACCTTCAGGATCCTCATAATTCAATGTTGCTTCTGCAAATTTTTATTGGCGTAATGAGTATTTCCACCATCATCCTTTCAGCAACGGTAAAAGAAAGGATGGAAGTTCAATACAAACTGCAGGTCTTCAATGAGAACCTGGAAACTATGGTGTTGGAACGGACCAGTGCATTAAAAGACGAGATCACCACGCGGAAAAAGGCAGAGGAAAAACTTCAGGGCACAAATCAGGAGCTTAGCAAAAGGAATACAGAGCTTGATAACTTTGTCTATAGCGTATCACACGATTTACGCGCGCCCATAGCCTCGGTGCTGGGACTGATCAATCTGGCCAAGAAAGATGTTGATGTAGATATGAAGGATATGTACCTCGACATGATTCTCAAAAGCGCCATTCAGCAGGATCATTTTATCAGGGAAATTTTAGACCAATCCAGAAATTCGAGACTGGAAGTAAAACGCGAGGAAATCCTATTCCGGCCGCTGATTGATGAGACGTTTAACCAGTTGAAATTCGCTACCAACGCTGGACAGGCTGTTGAAAAAGTTATCAAAATAAATCAAGATCAGCCGTTCTTTTCCGATCGTTGGCGGCTAAAAGTAATTCTCAACAACATAATCTCAAATGCCATTCGATATCGAAATGGGCGCGATCCGGTTATTAAGGTAAATATTGACATCACGGCATTTGCCGCCTCCGTTGCAATAGAAGACAACGGTAAGGGTATTGAGAAAGATCACCTCCCGAATATTTATAAAATGTTTTACCGCGCAACAGATGATGGGGCCGGTTCAGGGCTTGGGCTCTACATCGTGAAGGAAGCAATAGAGAAGTTAAATGGCAATATCAACATTGAATCTGAGGTAGGTAAAGGAACTACCGTCAAGCTGCAAATTCCCGCCCTCTGTTAGGCATAAAAAAAAGAGCCGGCTCCTCAGCCGGCTCACCTTACTACCTAAACCTATTAACTGTAACTCAAAACTACCTTGTTAACCTATATGCGTACGTGACGGATAACAGCCAGTCTGCGAAAGCAGCATCGCCTATTGTGTAGGTACCTGTCAGCTCAGTTCTCGCCTTATCAATTGTGTTTTGCGTTCTGTTACGATACAACGCGATGGGTACATTCACACCAAACGTATGCTTTCCAGTTATGTAAACTACGGAGGGTTCCAACGAGACAATGTATCCAGGTCTCCGGAATCCCTGGCTTTCGCCAATTAGATCTTCGGATGGAATACCTTCATACCGGGCCCCTATAGCCAACTGAAAACTTTTCACGTGAAAGCGCGCACCCAGTCTGAAAACGAATTGATCTACTACGGAGAACTCGTTTGATTTCACGATGCCGTTCGTAAGCGTTGGACTCCTCAACACGCCGTTAGTATTCATAGGATTCGAAAGGTATAGCCCCGTGGTATACATCGTGAACCAATGATTGAAATTATAGGCAAGATCATACTCCACAACAAACCCAAGGCCTTTATCACCCAATTGTATAGATTGATCAACCACACGATAAACTAACGAATCCTGACCTTCGGAATCTAATTTGTGAAAGTGGTCTTTTGTTTCATAGTTTCCTGTTGGCAGTTTCAAACCGAACCCTAAAGTCAAATTTATTTTCTGTTTTTGGAGCGCAGCATAGTAGGCACTGATGCGAACGTCACCCAAACCCCTTGCTTGTGTATGGAAGCGTGGATTTCCTGGCGTATTGCCGTAGTGTTCATACAATGAAGAACGATCTATATTCAAAAAGGGAATGATGGTAGATAATGACCAACGTCTGCTTAGTGAATAGGAGATGCCGAATAGTACTGAATTATCATTATTAATAACTTCAGTGCCTTGCTCTACACGCTCTTCCTCTTCTTCGCTACCTCTGAAATGTTTGTAAGAGCGGAAATACCGGTAGTTCAATGAGAACTGCCATGCATTCATTTGGACACTGTCTGCAGCGCCCAGTGACCACGACGACATGTTACGGACTGCGACACATCCCTGCGCGTTTGACTCAACAGCGCAACAAGCTAGCAGTACCAATAATAATGCGAATGAATATTGTAAACGTAATTTCATAAATGATTAAGTTAATATTTGGACGAAATTTGTCATCCAGCAGCCGTCAACGCGCGATCGTTCTTGATGAACATCGAGACATCGGTCTGGCTATTGGTAATGTTGGAAATCAAACGAGTGTTGACTCGTGCAGATATTAAGCTTGCTCAGGCGGTGGAGAGTCTATCGGAAAGACCTGCTGAATAATTAGAAAATCATCTACTGAAAAAAGGATATCGTACTGTAGCACGAGATCCATTGAAGGTGTTATAAAACTTGTTGATGTAAAATCTTTAAAGAGTTTGCCCATTAGATCCATCGTGTGCTTTGCGCTTGCGGGCAAGTTATTCGCGAGGTTAGTGTATTCATTCATTGTTCGATCCAGTCTTTTTTGCTGGTGATCTTTCACACACACCATAAAAAGAGTATCGTTTACAATTTTCTGTTTCACCAATTGATAGTATTCTCCATGATATTCCATTTCGCCACTTGCTGGCTGGTAGCCTTCGTCACGAACGGGATAGGGCAAGGAAACCGGCACGGTTAGAACAACCACTTCTTCGGAGGAATAAGAATCTGCATCCAGGCGGTGCAATAAATCGTTTTTTGCTTGCGAACGGAGAGCCCAAAAAACCACATGGTATCCTGCTACATTAAACAGGAAGATTACCAGGAAAAATATGGCAACGGCTTTTTTCAGGTTTTAGGTCGTTTTAGACCCCCTAGATAGCAAAAATTCCGGACGTTAACAATATCCGCGATAGGCTAACCACCAAAGTCGTCGAACCTGACGTTTTCTTTCGGAATGCCCATTTCATCCAGCATTTTTAATACCGCCGCATTCATCAAGGGTGGTCCGCATAGATAGTATTCGACATCCTCCGGGGAAGGGTGGTTCTTGAGGTATTGGTCAAACAAACATTGGTGAATGAACCCAGTGTATCCGTCAGCCTCCTTGTCATCGAGGCTCTTCTTGACCTTCCATTTATCGTCAGGCAAGGGCTCAGAAAGTCCAATAACAAACTGAAAGTTGGAGAACTCCTTTTCTATTTTTCTAAAATGGTCAACATAAAATAGTTCTTTCTTCGAACGTCCGCCGTACCAATATGACACTTTACGTTTTGTTTTTTCGGTATGAAATAGGTGAAAGATCTGGGCACGAAGCGGTGCCATTCCGGCTCCACCGCCGACGTAAATCATTTCGCGCTGTGTAGGATTGATGTGGAACTCACCGTAGGGTCCAGATATTGTGACCTTATCCCCGGGTTTCCGACCGAAGATATACGAAGAGCAGATGCCAGGATTCACATCCATCCAGTGGTTGTTTGCGCGATCCCAGGGAGGCGTCGCAACACGGATATTCAGCATTACTATGTTGCCTTCAGCGGGATGGTTGGCCATGGAATAGGCTCTGAAGATAGGTTCGTCGTTCTTCATCTTCAGATCCCAAAGTTTAAACTTATCCCAATCCGACTTAAAAACATCGGGCTTATGACCTAGCTCGGGATGTGGTGCGATATCAATCGTTTTATAATCAACGGTCGTAATAGGTACATCGACCTGAATATATCCCCCGGCTTCAAACTTCAAAGTTTCACCTGGAGGAAGCCTGACAACAAACTCCTTGATAAAGGTCGATACGTTGTAATTGGAGACTACCTCACACTCCCATTTCTTAATACCAAAAATTTCGTCGGGGATTCGGATATTCAGATCCTGTTTCACTTTGACCTGGCATCCTAGCCGCACATGCTCCTTCTTTTCCTGGCGTGTCAGATGGCCCAGTTCTGTAGGAAGCACATCACCTCCACCGGATTCAACGACACATTTGCACATGGCACATGTACCTCCGCCACCGCAAGCAGACGGTAAGAATATTTTTTCGTTAGCCAACGTGGACAATAAAGAACTTCCAGCTGCAACCGTCAGCGTCTTTTCGCCATTAATCATGATCTTCACTGGACCAGATTGCACTAATTTTTTTTGTGCAATCAGCAACATGAACACCAATAACAAAATAATTAAAGTGAAAGCTACAATCGAGGATATAATAACCATTTCGCACCGGTTTAACGGTTACAAATATATTGAGCACGCGCTATAATCTGTATAAAAATCCAGTTTTTTACACGGGGAAAAGAACAAAAAAATGCATGCTTTTCAGCGTTGGTGTCCTATGATTCCACCAACGCAGGTATTTTGCCAAGGTTGATTTCCGTTTGCGGCGTAAATGTTGCTCCGGGGGCTAAAATGATGCCCACACCTTCCAGCAAAGACCATTCATATAGCTTCAATAAGCTTACCTTCCCAACCATATATTGCTTGCCGTGTGAAGCATAGCCTGATTCGAATTGTTCAAAATCACTAATTGAAATATTGACGCCTTTTTCAAAGCTCACAAAAGCCTCAACTACAAGGTGATTTGAAAATTGGAGATTGCTGGACTGATGCAATTTTTTGTACTCGTATTGATAATCATAGGTAAGCGCGGAAATATCGGAAAGCACTGCCGATCCCGTTGGATAGCTTCCGGCCCCTTTGCCAACAAAAAGTTGCTTTTCAGCAAACGCACTTTCTAATTGCACGGCATTGTATTCATTGCGAACCGCATAAAGTGGGTGTGTCGACTCAATAAACTGGGGCGCGACAAACCCGAACACGCGATTTTGAATTTTAAACGCACGTGCGACAAGTTTGATCGAGTAATGATTATCGTACGCAAATTTTAAGTCCAGTTCGGATATACGATCGATGCCGATGTTGATGATTTTTTCCGGCTTCACGAAGACACCAAAGGTATGCGTAATGGCTATCGCCAGTTTAAATTTTGGATCAAACCCTTTGACGTCCAAACTAGGATCTGATTCGGCGAACCCAAGCGCTTGCGCCTGCTGCAACGCTATTTCGTAGCTCTTTTTCTCTTCAAATACTTTTGTGAGGATATAATTTGTTGATCCATTGAATATGCCTTCTATTCCTGTTAGCAAGTCGTTATCGTAATATTCTTCCAGGTTTCGGATGATGGGTATGCTTCCACATACCGCTCCTTCATATAAGACCGGTTTACCACACTGTTGCTGCAGGGCATAAATTTCCTCCAGGTGTTCGGCCAGCATCTTCTTATTTGCAGTGACGACCGCTTTTCCGTTTTGCAATGCTGCCTTCACGATATCAAAGGCTGCGTCGGCGTCGTCAATTAATTCAACAACAACGTCGATTGAGGGATCATTTAAAACATCTTCTTTATTAAAAGTGAATATGTCTTCAGGCAAAGAGCGCGTTTTATTCCGGTTCTTAACGCAGATCTTTTTTATCTCGGCTTTAATCCCCTGTGTCTCATCCAAAACGTGATAGAGTCCCTGGCCCACGCACCCAAAACCGAACAAGCCAAGTGTCAGGTGTCGATGCTTGATGTGACCGTTATATTGTGAGTTATTTTCAGATATCATTTGGTGGTATTAATTAGGTTAGACTCTTACGCGTATTGTAACGTGATCCTCTGCAAAGAATTTTTTAATATGACTGCTTAATTGTTCAAACTCTACCAAAAATCCATCGTGCCCATATAAGGACGACATGACTTCCAGTCGAGCGTGGGGAATATTGTCAACCAAGAACTTCTGTTCATGAAGTGGATATAAAATATCGCTGTCGATACCTACGACCAAGGTTCGTGCTTTGATCTTGCGCAACGCCTCGGCAATACCCAGTCTGTTGCGCCCAACGTTGTGGCTATCCATCATTGTAGAAAGGCCCCAATAGGTGAACGCATTAAAACGATTTGCCAATTTTTGTCCCTGGTAACGCTGGTAGGTTGCAGCTCTGAATTCCTCCAGGGTTTCATTGCTTTTCTCGGCTTGCGTTTCGTTGTAGGTGTTGTAGTACCTGTAAGAGAGCATTCCAATCGCGCGAGCGGCCTTTAATCCTTCGACACCGGCCCGTTGATGATTTTCTTTCCATGTAGGATCAGCCTCAATGGCCATACGTTGCGCTTCATTAAAAGCTATTCCCCATGGAGAGTGACTTGCGTTCGTAGCAACCGGAATGATATGTTTAAAAACATCTGGTTGAGAGATCG
>Ga0157380_10000910_pt1 | contig 18629 bp, 15 predicted proteins | sample S35metaG_FD_119757 | JGI IMG/M metagenome (GOLD analysis project Ga0157380, IMG submission 119757) | Switchgrass rhizosphere microbial communities from Kellogg Biological Station, Michigan, USA - S3-5 metaG | ecosystem: Host-associated > Plants > Roots > Rhizosphere > Soil | place: USA... | reverse complement strand
CTTGGATTTTTTTTTCGTGTCATGACATCCACAGTGTTTTCACACTTCATCAACAGGTTTTCCACAGGGGGCGCTAAACTAGCCTCTCCGAACATGCATCGCGTGGCCGGCGTGCTGCTTCTAGCCGCCATTTGTCCGTCGATCGCTGCCGCCCAGGCGCCACCGAGCCGCGTGCTGTTCCGCGTGTTCCTGTCGGACGGGCGGGTGCTCTCGAGCTATGGCGAATGGGCCAGGCTCGACGATCGCGTGATCTTCTCGATGCCGACGCAACTGTCGCGTGATCCGGTGGAACTGCACCTTGTCACCATTCCCGCGCAGCGCGTCGACTGGCCCCGCACCGAGCAGTACGCCGCGTCCGTGCGCGCCGCCGCCTACGCGGCCACCCGCGGCGATGCCGACTTCGCCGCATTCAGCAGTGAAGTGGCCAAGGTGCTGAACGATGTCGCGAAGATCGCGGATCCCCCATCTCGCCTCAAGACCGCCGAGCGGGCGCGTCAAAAGCTCGCCGACTGGCCGGCCGCGCACTACAGCTATCGCATCGGCGAGGTGCGCGACGCCCTTGGCGTGCTTGACGAGGTGATCGCGCAGCTGCGCGTCACCGTCGGCATGACCAGCTTCGACCTGTCGTTGAGCGCCAATGCGCCGCTGGCGGAGCCGCCACCGCCGCCCCTGCCGCCGCCGACCGACGCCGAGCTCGTCGAACAATTCGTCGCTGCGGCGTCGATCGCCGAGTCCCCTGTCGAGCGCATCGGCTTGCTCAAGACGGTGATGCGGCTGATCGATCGGGCGATGGCGATGATGCCCGGCGAGTGGGCATCCCGCATGCGCCGCGTTGTCGCCGGCGACCTCGATCGTGAGCAACGCACCGAGCAGGCCTACAACGATCTGCGGACCCGCACTCTCGAAGAGGCGACCAAGCTCGCGGTGCGCGGACGGGCCGCCGATCTCGAAAAGCTACGAGAAAAGGTCAAGGAGGAAGATCGCCGTCTCGGCGGGCAGCGGCCGGGGGACATCGCCGCTCTTCTGGACACGATCGATCTCGAAGCGTCGGCGGCAATTGCCGCGCGCGAAGCGCGGCAGGTCTATGAAAAACGCGCCCCGGCCTATCGCAAATACCGGCGTTCCACGAACGGCGCCTTCAAGGTGTTTACGGATGCCGCGATCGCACTCGAGCAGGTGCGCTCCATGACCGGGCCCGCGGTGTCGGGGATTGGTCCGCTCACCAAACGCCTCGCGTCGGCGAGCCGCGGCTTTCAGAAGGTGCGGGCGCCGGAAGAGCTTTCTTCCGCGCACGCCATCATCACCAGCGCGTGGGAGCTGGCCCAGAACGCCTTCCGGCTCCGCGTCGAAGCCGTGTCGGCCAACAACATCGACACCGCACAGCGCGCATCGTCCGCGGCGGCCGGGGCCCTGATGCTGTATCAGCGCGCGCGCACCGATCAGCTCACCGTGATGGAGCCGCCGCCCGGCAAGTGATTACCCCTCGTCGAATCCGGCTGCTGGGCTCGCCTGACCTGGCCGGCTATCGATCGACGCTCGTCGATCTCACGCGGGCGCTCGATGCATCGACGGCCGACGACACGTTCGTGGTCGTGCCGACGACCGCCGCCGCCGAACAGCTCACCCGAACGCTCGATGCCCGCCTGCGCGATCACGCGCATCGGCCCCACATTGGCCCACGCGCGGCGTTGTACGGCGCGCTGATCTCGCGATTGCCGGAACCGCCACGGCTGCTGACGGGATTCGAGCGCGAGGCGGTGCTCGCGGCCGGCGCGCGCGAAGCCGAGGAGTCCGGATCGCCGCCGCCGTTTCACGTTCGTCCGGCGCTCATCGCCGAGATGTTCGCACTGTACGATCACGTGCGCAGGCTTGGCCGCACCGTTGAGGATTTCGATCGGCTGCTGGCCGGCGAGCTCGAACCTGCGGCTGAATCGGATCGCGGCGCGGCGCAGCTGCTGGAACAGACGCGATTCCTGTCCTCAGCCTTTCGTGCCTACGAATTACACCTGCATGAGGGTGGCTCCGTCGACGAGCACGGCGCGCGCGTCCTGCTGTCGTCCCAAACGTTCGCCAGGCCCATTCGACATGTCGTCATCGCGATCGGCGACCGGCCATTCGATCCGGATGGCTACTGGCCCGCCGACGTCACGATGCTCACGACGATTCCCGGCCTCGAGTCGATCGACATCGTCGCGACCCGGAACGCGCTCGATGCGGGGTACCTCGATCGGCTCCGGCTGGCGTTTGTAGAGATCGAAGAGACAGATCCCACAGTCACCCCCAAAGAGACGGTTGCCTCGACAACAACCTCCTTGATTGTTCCTGCCGCCGGTGATGCCCAGGCCTTTTCATATCGCGATCGCGAGGACGAGCTCGAAGGGGCGGCAAGGCGCATCAAGGCCGATCGCCGGCGCGGCGTGAAACTGCCGCTCGATCGCATCGGCTTCGTCGTGGCGAAGCCGCTGCCGTACCTCTATCTTGCTCGCGAGGTGTTTTCGAGCGCGGGCATCCCCTACGAAGCGCTCGATACTTTGCCGCTCGCCGCAGAGCCGTACCCAGCGGCGGTCGACATTGTTCTGGAAGCCGTGTCCGCGAACTTCACCCGCCGGTCGATGATGGCGCTGCTTCGCTCGCCGCATTTCCGCTTTCAGGCTGACGATGCCGATGTCGACCGCGCGTCGGTGGCCGCGCTCGACACGGCGATGGCGGAGCAGCGTTATCTGGGCGGTCTCGATCGGCTGCGTGACCTGGTGGACACGTGTACCGGCGCCGAGCGTCAGGCCGCGCGCGCGGCGCTACACATCGCCACCATGCTTGCTCCGCTGGCGATGGCCAGGCCGATGGTTGATCAGGTCGCGGCGTTGCAATCGTTCCTCGAGGCCAACGACCGGGAGCATGACGATCGCCGCCGGCGCGCCCGTCGAGCGGTGGTCATGGCACTCGAGGGACTGAGCACCGCATACGGCCGGCACGATCCTTCAGCGACCGGCACGGTCACCGAGTTGTCAGCGGCCCTCCGCCGCTGGATTGGGTCGCAGACGTTCGACATCGCCACTACTCGCGGTGGCGTTCGAATCCTCGACGCGCAATCGGCCCGGTTCGCGGATCTGGAGGACGTGCAGATCCTCGGGCTCGTCGAAGGCGAGTGGCCCGAGCGGCAGCGTCGCAACGTGTTTTATCCGCGATCGCTCGTCGCCGAGCTTGAACCGTCGCGGCCCGAACGCGTCGCCCTCAACGAGGAGCGCGATCACGTTCGCGCCGCTCGCGCGGCGTTTCGCGACCTGATTGGACTCGCAGGCGCGCGGACGAGACTATCGACATTTGCCCTGGAATCCGACGCCGTGGTCGAGCCGTCGACGTTTCTCGACGAGGTGCCGTCATTCGGCCTTCGAACCGAGCGCGACGCCGTTGACGATGACGCCCGCGTGTTCGAGTACGAAGTGCTTGCCGACGATCCCCTCGCGACCGGTTCGCGATGGGCGACGGCGCGCGCGAGCGGTGGCGAGCGCGAGCGCAAGCGATTCGAAGGCGACGCCGGCGACTGGGTGCTGCCGCGGGTCAGCGTCAGCCGGCTCGAGCGCTACATGAAGTGCCCGTTCCAGTTTTACGTCTCGAACGTGCTCCAGGTTGCGGAGTTACCTGAAGATGAAATATCGCGCTCGCCGCTCGAGCGTGGCCGTTTCCTGCACGAGCTCTTCGAGACGTTTTTCCACGAGTGGCAGGAGCTGAAGCGCGGACGCATCACCGGCGACAACATCGACGAGGCACGCGCGCTGTTCGAAGAGATCGCCGGTCCCCCGCTCGGAGCCTTGCCGCCCGCCGAAGCGGGACTCGAGCGCGCGCGGCTATTCGGGTCGGCCGTCGGATCGGGCATCGTCGATCGCGTATTCGCGATGGAAGCGGAGCGAGGCGCCGGCATACGCGAGCGCCTGATGGAGTACGAGCTCGACGGGGAATTCACGTTCGTCGGCGAGGACGGCGCGGCGCGTGCCGTCCGCCTGCGCGCGAAGATCGATCGCGTCGATCTCCTCGATGACGGCACGTTCAGGCTGATCGACTACAAGACGAAATATGTTCCCGACCGCCGGCAGGCGCTGCAGCTGCCGATTTACAGCGCGTGCGTGCGGACGTCGCTGTCGAAGACGCACGGACGCGATATCCCCGCCAGCGAAGCGATGTACCTGTCGTTCGAAGGCCCGCAAGCAGTCGTGCCGCTCGAGGAACGCGGCAAGGTATTCGAGGAGCTGACGGCGTCGGCCGGCCATCGGCTCGTCGCAGCGCTCGACGATATTGGCGCCGGCCACTATCCGGCACGGCCGGAGACCCGGAATCTCTGCACGATGTGCGCGTTCGTGGCGGTCTGCCGGCATCCGGGCGGCCTCGACGAGGGTGCCGATGACTGATCAGCCGCGTTTCGATTTCGACGCGGCACCCGGCGAGCCGCCGAACGAGACGCCTGACGCCCGGGCGCGCCGGCTGGCGATCGATCCGCTCAGGAACGTCGCCCTCGAGGCTTCGGCGGGCACTGGAAAGACGCGCGTCCTCGTCGATCGGTACGTGAGATTGCTCGAAGCCGGCGTCGCGCCGCGCAACATCCTGGCGATCACCTTTACGCGCAAGGCGGCGGCGGAAATGCGTCAGCGCGTCATGTCGACGCTGCGGCAGCGCCACCGCGAGGGGAGCCTCACGGCGGCGAGGTGGCGCGAGATCCGCGATGCGCTCAACGACATCAGCATCAGCACCATCGATGCGTTCTGCCTGTCGCTGCTGCACGAATTCCCGCTCGAGGCCGGCGTCGATCCCGGATTCGATCTGGCCGACGAGACCGAAACGCCGCGCTTTGTCGAATCGTCGCTCGACAGCGCGCTCGGGATCGGCCGCGCCATCTCGATCGACGATCCCGACGTCGCGCTGCTCTTCACCGAACTCGGCGAACCGCGCCTGCGCAAGGCGCTGACGGCGCTCCTCGACCGCCGGCTCGTCGCGCGCGACGCGTTGAACCGTTTCCTGCGCGGCCGAGAGATGTCGATCGAAGATGCCTGCCACCGGCTGACACACGCGCTGCGCGGCGCGCTGTCGTCGATCTCAGGGTCGTCCCGAGCGGAGTCGAGGGACGGCGGCGACTCGGTCCGGGCGTTCGTCGCGTCGGGTCCCGATGTCCCGGGTTTTGATCTGCTCGCCCGGGAAGTGCGCCAGCTGATGAGCGATGTGCCGTCCCTCGACTCCGCTCGGGACGGCCCTGAGCTTGTCGAAGGGCCGCTGCCGCCGGCGCGCCTGCGCGGCGTGCTCGACCGCCTCTCGGATCTCGTCCTCACGAAACAGGGCGAGCCTCGCAAGCGGCCGGCCCACACCAAGGCGCAATTCCGGTCGGCCGCGGACTATGAGCGGCACAAGGTGATTGTGTCCGGCCTCGGCCCCCACGTGCAGTCCGCGGTCGGCGCGTTCAAGCGGGACATCAACCTGGTGCTCGCTCGAGGCGTGCGCCGCCTGTTCGCGATCGCCCAGGACGAATACGGGCGCACGCTCGACAAGCACGGTGTGCTCGACTTCGCCGATTTGCTCGAACGAACGCTGAAGCTGCTCGGCCAGATGGAGGAGTTCTCGCGCAGCCGCTATCGATTGGAGTCGCGCTACGAGCACGTGCTGGTCGATGAATTCCAGGATACGAGCCGCGCGCAGTGGCGGCTGGTCCGCGAGTTGGTTCGCGCATGGACCGCCGGCGAGGGATTGAGCCACGGGCCGATCCCACCGTCGATCTTCATCGTCGGCGATCGCAAGCAATCGATCTACGGATTCCGCGACGCCGAAGTGACGGTGCTCGACGCGGCAGCGCAGTTCATCGCCGCGCTCAGGCCCGAGACGCCGGCGCGCGCGGCGATCACGCGCAGCTTCCGCTCGGTCCGCGAGCTGCTGATGTTCGTCAACGACGTGTCGACGGCGATCGAGAAGACCGAGCGCGCGGACGCGTTCCGCTACACCGAGTCCGACGCGTTTCCCGCCATCGCTGGCACACCGACCGAAGCCGAGGCCATCGGTGTCGTCACTGGCGATTCGGACGCCGCGCAGGCCGAAGCCGTTGCCGATGAGATCGCCCGGCTGCTGGTCGACGGCGCGATGGTTCGCGATCGCGATACCGGAGTCCGCCGGGCGATCGGTCCCGGCGACATCGGCGTCCTGTTCCGCACGCGCGAGAGCCACAGCCTGTTCGAGGCCGCGCTGGCCAGGCGCGGCGTTCCGTACTATGTCTACAAGGGGCTTGGGTTTTTCGACGCCGAGGAAGTCAAGGACGTGCTCGCCGTCGTCGCGTATCTTGCCGATCCGGGCTCGAACCTGCGCGCCGCCGCCTTGCTGCGATCGCGAGTCGTCCAGCTGTCGGATGAAGCGCTGAAGCTGCTGGCGCCCGGCCTGGCGAACGCGCTGACCGGCGATGCGCCTGCCCTCGATGCGCTCAAGGGCGACGATCGCGAGCGGCTCCTGCTGGCGAGAGAATCGGTCGGCGCCTGGATCGCCGCCGCCGATCAGGTCCCGCCCGCCGAGATCGTCGATCGCGTGCTCGCGGAATCCGCGTATGCCGTTGAGATCGGCGGCGCCGGCTTTGCACAGGCGCGCGAGAACCTGAAGAAGATTCGCGGCTTGATCCGCCGCATCGAGAATCGCGGCTACACCACGCTGGCGCGGCTGACCGATTATTTCGACGGGCTCGCCGCCGGCGGCGACGAATCGAACGCGATAATCGACGCGGCCGACGCCGTGAACCTGATGACCGTGCATGCCGCGAAGGGCCTCGAGTTCCCGGTCGTCTTCCTCGTCAACATCGGCAAGGGGAGCGGCGGCAATCGCGGCGACATCCGCATCTCTCCGGCCCCGTTCGCCGGCGACGAGGATGACGACGGCGAGCCGTCAGTGACGATTAGCGACCACGAGAGCACAGAAGATCGCGACGACGAGGAGAAAGACCAGGAGGAAACAAAGCGGCTCTTGTATGTGGCGTTGACACGCGCGCGCGATCGCCTCTACCTGGCCGGTACTATCGCCAATGTGAAGCTGATGCTGCAGCGTGGATCGATTGGCCGCGTGCTGCCGGCGACGCTGACCGCCGCGATGGCGCTCGAGCTGGATACGAGTGTGATCGCATGGGCGGGCGCCTCATCAACTCATGCCATCCGCCGCGTCCCAAACGCAGGCGCGACGCCGCGAGTATGGCGGCCACGTTTTGACCGTCGAAACCGGCTCAACGACCACGCGCCGATCACAGTAGGCGGTGAATGATCGCGAAGAAATCAAGGTTCGGATGAAAAAGCGCCCTGCCCGGGCTGCTGGAGACCGATTTGCATTGCGCAGGCCTCTGGGCATCCCATACAATTTCTCAGGTTCAAGGAGCCTCGCTGAGTGCCACTGACGTGTCCGACTTGCGGGAATGCCCGCAACTTCCTGGTGAAAACGCTGCAGATGCATGTCGTCCAGCTCGACGACAGCCGGGTCGAAGTATCTGAAGAGAGCAAACCCGGTGTCATCGAAGTCTTGTGCGATGAGTGCGAGACGGCGTTGAACTTCGAAGAAGCGGAGGAGTCAATCCGCAAGGAAGTGCTCCTCACGCTCGGCGCGCGCTAGCTTTCGCTTTCGGCGGCGGCTTCTGCCTCTTCGAAGTAATCGCACTCCGGACAAATCCACTCGCGTACCGGCGTCTTCACTTCTTGTGAAGTGCCGGGCACTCGTGACACCGTCTCGCGTGTCACGAGTCGCATGAACTCGCCGCACATCGGGCATTCTTTCGGCATGCGCGCATCTTAACGGCATCGTGGCGACAAGCGCCATGGTCCGTTCAGCGCTGCATTTTCTTGACAACCCGCAGTCGCGCTTCTATCGTGACGGCAAGGTGATGCGTCCCCGTCGATCCGACCAGTCGCGACTCGCGCTCGAGACGCTCGTGCCCCACGAGCGCGACTATCGCCGCTCGTTCGCCGACGAAGTCGCGATCGATTTCCCATCCTCGCGCGCCGCGATTGAGTTTTTCCGCCGCGATCATGTCGAGCCGGACGGATCCGGACTGACGGCGCACGCCGAGATCGCCATCTCCGCCAGGCAGGCCGGCGCCGGCGCGATGGTCCCGCTCGAAGTCCGCGTGCCACGCACGTGCGCGTGCTGCGGCGGCCGCGGCGAAGTGTGGAACGAGCCCTGCGAGCCGTGCGATGGCAAGGGACAGGAGCTGCTGCCGCAACGTCTCACCGTGGCGGTGCCGGCCGGCGTCGCCGACGGCGATCGCTTCAGCTTCACCCTATGGCTGCCGCGCGGTCCGCGCACACGCGTGGATGTTCGCGTCGCCGTCACACCTCACTAGGCAATCGTGAAGCAACGCCTCATCAAGCGAAATAGGTGAAGCGCCACGTCGAGTTCCTCTCCACCCTGTATGTCGCCTGGGGCGCGATCTTCGCGCTCGTTGCGGTGGCGGGCTTCGCGCTGGCCGGCGGCGCGTTTGCAATCGCCGAATCGACAGGGCCGGTGCGGTTTAGCTCGGAAATGGCGGCGCGCCTCACCGGCGTCACCATCACGATCGTCGCGCTGATCGCCCTGGTCTGGGCGGTCCTTCACATCATCGTCGGCCGGCAATTGAAGAAGCTGCGGCCGTCGGCCCGGCTGATGACGCTCGGCCTCGCGCTTGGCAACCTGATCCTGTTCCCGTTCGGAACGGCGCTTGGCGGTTACGCGCTGTGGGCCCTTCTGAAGGACGAAGGGCGGAGGCTCTTCGAACCCTGATCGAAGGTTCCAAGGGGTTCCAGGGTTCCAAATGGTTCCAGGGGTTTCGTTCTTCTGCGGTACCAAGGGTTACGAAGGTTCTTCGTCTTTCGGCGGACGCGGCGGGTCGGGTGTCGATTCCAAGTGACGAATGAGGCCGACAACCGCCTTCAGGGCCTTTCGCGCCGCGTGTTCCGACAACATCAATTCATCCTCGGAAATGAGTCGTTGATCCCGTAGATCGATGAGATGGTTCAGGACTTCGACCTCCGATGCCTTCGCGATGCGTGCATATCTGGCGATGTTGCTGGGCGCGGAGCGGACCGCGTCGTGCAGCTGATCGTGCAGTTTGTATTTGCGCCTCACGTTCGGTCGTTCGAGGTACTCGTCGACGCGAATCTTCAGGTCGCGTGCGTAGCGCCACGCCACAATCTGTCGAAAGTCCTTCCAGCCCGCCATGAGCTCGGGTGGAGCAAGGTAACTGCCAGTGCTAATTCCTCGATTTCGTTCGGGGTTTCCGAGATGACTGGAAATGGGCGATCAGAATCCGCGCTGGTGCAGGAGTGGAGAGATCGCAAAGGCTGCGATCACCCGAACCTTGAGACCTTGGAACCCCGATAGAACGAAACCTCTGGAACCCTTGGAACCCTTTGGAACCTATGGAACCCTGTCGACAGTGCCCTGCGCCGTCCACGGCCCACACCGAACGACTCGTTTCGCGGCGAGATATCCGCCGTGGACGACGCCGTACTTGCGTACGGCTTCCTCGCCGTAATGGCTGCACGTCGGCGTGAACCGGCATTGGACGCCGAGTTTTGCGTAAATGGGCGAGAGCGTCGCTTGATAAAGATGGATGCTGCCGACGGCGGCGGCGGTGGACCACTGCGCTGATGGAGGACGCCGTAAGTCCAGCACGATCGCGATCAGGACAACGGCGAACACGGCGAAAGCGCGCTTCTTCATTCCGGTAGAACTCGTGCGGCCGCGTCGTCCCGCCCCGCCGCGGCCGGCACGTTGTTAGAACTTATCAGCAAAATCTGAGAGGCCCGGGATGATCAACCGCTTGCCGTTGATGCCCTTCATGATGCACATGATGTGAAGGATCAACTGGCCAAGGGCGAGCAGCGGCGTGAACAGCGCCGCGATGCAGCCGAAGATTCCAAGCGGGCCGATGACGATGCTGATCACGATCCACAGGAAGAGCTCAGCCACCATCAGGACGAGACCGTGCTTGGCGTGCCACTGGACTTCCTTGTCGTCCTTCTCCGTGAGCAGCGGCACCAGTGCCAGCAGCCACAAATAAGACAACAGAATCATTACGTTACGGTTGCTCGACGGAGCACTACCGGGCGTTGCATCGGCCATCAGGCTTCTCCTTCTCCAGTGATTTGCGCGCCGAGTTTACCAATTTCAGGCGCGTGGTAAGCTGAATTTCTTATGATCCCGCAATCGGTCCTGGATGCGCTGAAGGCCGTCATGGACCCGGACCTCGGCGTTGATGTCGTGTCGCTGAAGTTTGTCAAGGACAAGGATATTGCCGTCGAAGGCGGCCGGGTTTCGATCGCCATGGAGGTGGCGACGCCGTCGCTCGCGAAAAGGGAGGCGCTGGCCGCGCGCGCGCGCGAAGTGGTGGGCGCGTTGCCCGGCGTGAGCGACGTTGCCGTGACGACGACGTTTGTCGTGAAGTCCGTGTCGGCTCCCGAGCACGGCAAGCCGCCGCTACCCGGCGTCAAGAATGTGATCGCCGTTGGCGCGGGAAAAGGCGGCGTCGGCAAGACGACGGTCGCGGTCAACCTTGCCGTGGCGCTGTCGAAAAACGGCGCTCGCGTCGGCGTCCTGGACGGTGACATCTACGGCCCGAACGTGCCGATCATGTTCGGCCTGCAGGCGCAGCTCGAAACCGTCGGCAAGCAAATCCGGCCGGCCGAGAAGTACGGCATCCAGGTCGTGTCGATGGGCTTCCTCACGCAGGAGGAAGCACCGGTGATCTGGCGCGGCCCGATGCTGCACAGCGCCATTCAACAGTTCTGTCGCGAAGTGGCATGGAAGGATCTCGACTATCTCGTCGTCGACATGCCGCCCGGTACCGGCGACGTCGCGTTGTCACTGAGCCAGACGGTGCCGGCGGCCGGTGCGATCGTCGTGACCACCCCGCAGCAGGTCTCGCTTGCGGACAGCCGCCGCGCCATCCGTATGTATCAGAAGCTGCAGATCCCGACGCTCGGCCTCGTGGAGAACATGAGTTTCTACGAGTGCACGAACTGCCATCACCTGGCCGACATCTTCGGCAACGGCGGCGGCGAGCAGGTGGCGCACCAACTCGATATCCCGTTCCTCGGGCGGCTGCCGCTCTACCAGCCGATCCGCGTCGGCAGCGATCGCGGTATTCCGATCGTGATCGCCGAGCCGGAATCCGCCGGCAGCCAGGCCTTCATGAGCCTCGCGGAAGCCGTGATGTCGCAGCTGGCCGTCAATGCGCAGAGGGCCGTTGCCGCCAACAAAGGAAAGATTCCGCTGATTCAGGTCAAGTGATGGCGGGTGCATCGGGTGCATCGCGTGCATCAGGTGCGGCGTGGAAGATGCTCGCTGTCGTCTCGCTGGCCCAGTTTCTCGGCATGACGCTGTGGTTTTCGGCCACCGCGGTCACGCCGCTCCTGATCACCGAATTCGACATCGCACCCGCTCATGCCGCCTGGCTCACGATGGCCGTGCAAGCCGGCTTCGTGGCGGGAACATTATTCAGCGCGCTCTCGAACACTGCCGATCTCCTGAACGCGCGAGTGTTGATGTTCGTCGGGTCGCTCGCCGGCGCCGCGGCCAATGCTGCCGTATTGATCGCACCCGGAGCGACGACGGTGATCGGCTTGCGATTTCTGACGGGCGCTTCGCTCGCGCTCGTCTATCCGCCGGCGATGAAGATCGCGGCGGGGTGGTTTCGGGACGGCCGCGGCTTCGCCCTCGGCCTGTTGATCGGCGCCCTGACGCTCGGCAAGGCGTTTCCACACCTGTTGACGGCGCTCTTCGGGTCGGAATGGCGCGGGCCGATGCTGCTGGCATCGGGCCTTGCCATCATCGGCGGCACGCTGGTCGTGCTCATCGTCCGCGACGGCCCGTTCGTGGCGCCGACGGCGCCGTTCGATCCGCACGCGATCAGGAAGGTGCTGGCCAGTCGCGGCGCGCGGCTCGCCACCTTGGGTTACCTCGGACACATGTGGGAGCTCTACGCGATGTGGACGTGGGTCGCGGTGTTTGCGACGGCGAGTTTTGCGGCCTATGGATTGGCTGGAGCGTCAGGAGCCGGATCGATCGCGGCATTTGTCGCGATTGGCAGCGGCGCAGTGGGCTGCGGACTGGCCGGCTACGTCGCCGATCGCATCGGCAGAGCTCGCGTCGCGATGTGGGCGATGTGCTGCAGCGCGGCCTGCGCGGCGCTGACCCTCGTGGTTTACGGCAGGGCGCCGTGGATGCTCTACATGCTGATCGTGGTGTGGGGCTTCTCGGTAGTCGCCGATTCGGCGCAGTTCTCAGCCTTGGTCACCGAGTATGCGCCGCGCGATCACGTCGGGACAGCGCTGACCTTGCAGACCTGCGCCGGTTTCCTACTGACGATGGTAACGATCGAATTGCTGCCGCGAGTGGCCGACGCGACGAGCTGGCGATGGGCATCGCTCTTGCTCGTGCCAGGTCCAATACTGGGTGCCTATGCAATGAACAGCTTAGTGCCCAAGGCGCCTAAGGTGCCGGTGCCACACTGATGCAGATCAGCTATACCAAGCGAACCCTTTCGAACGGCCTCGACGTCATCGTTCACGAAGACCACCAACTGCCGATGGTCGCCGTCAACGTCTGGTATCACGTCGGTTCCAAGAACGAGCGGCCCGGACGGACCGGTTTCGCCCACCTGTTCGAACACTTGATGTTCGAAGGGTCGGCGAATCACGACCACGGATACTTTCCGCCGCTCCAGCGCGCGGGTGGACTGCTCAACGGCTCGACCAACGTCGATCGCACGAACTACTGGGAAGTGGTACCGACCGGCGCACTCGATCTTGCCCTGTGGATGGAGTCGGATCGCATGGGCTACCTCCTGCCCGCGCTCACCGATCAGAAGTTCAACAACCAGCGTGATGTCGTCCTCAACGAGCGCCGGCAGAATTACGAGAATCGCCCGTATGGCCTTGCCGGCGTGGCGATGTCGGCGGCGATGTATCCGCCCGACCATCCGTATCACTGGCCGACGATTGGATCGGCGGAAGACATTCGCGCCGCCAGGCTCGATGAGGTCCGAGAGTTTTTCCAGACCTACTACCACGCGGGCAACGCCTCGCTCTCGCTCGCCGGGGACATCGAGACCGCGCAGGCGTTCGAGCTCGCCGAAAGATATTTTGGCGGCCTGCCGGCGGGCCCGGCGGTGGATCGCGTCCGCGTCGATGCGCGGCTGAAGGAGAGCGCGACGCTCGTGCTCGACGATCGCGTCGAGCTGCCCCGGCTCTATATCAGCTGGCATTCGCCGGCGATGTTCGCCGAGGGTGATGCCGAGCTCGATATCGTCGCCGACGTGATCGCGCACGGAAAGACGTCGCGGTTGTACAAGTCGCTCGTGTACGAGCGCCGCATTGCCACCGACATCTCGGCCTATCAGCTGTCGCGCGAAATGGGCGGCATGTTCCAGGTCGCGTGCACGGCTTCGGCCGGCATCGCGCTGCCGGAATTGAACTCGGCGATCCTCGGCGCGATCGTCGAGCTGGCAAACGGGGGCCTGACCTCCGCGGAAATCGAGCGCGGCGTGGCGCAGACCGAGGCGCAATTCATCTACCGGCTACAGACCATCGGCGGCAAGGGGGATCAGCTGAACGCTTACAACACGTTTGCCGGCAACCCGGGATTCTTCGACGCCGATCGGCAGCGCTACTTCGATGTCACCAGCCGGGGCGCGGCCGCGGCGGTATCGCGATGGCTGATCAACGCGCCGTCGGTGTCGCTCAGCGTCGTGCCGAAGGGCCGCCGTGATCTTGCGCTGCCGGGCGCGGCCGAGGTGCAGGTCTCGTGACCGTCGATCGCAGCCGCTTGCCGATTCCCGGAGAGGATCGGCCGTTTCACTTCCCGCGCATCGTCCGCCGCTCGCTCGCCAACGGGCTCGAGCTGCGCGCGGTGCGTCATCGATCGGTGCCGGTGGTGTCGATGGTGCTGCTCGTACCCGGCGGGTCTTCCGTCGATCCCGACGCCGCTCACGGCCTGGTGTCGATGACGGCCGGCCTGCTCGACGAAGGCAGCCGCGGCCAATCCGCGCTGGAAATTGCGGAGCGCGTCGCCCGCATCGGCGGTGATCTCGACGTCGAAGTCGGGATGGATGCCGTCGCGATCGGCTTGACGACGCTCGATCGCTTTTTCGAGAGCGGCCTCGAGCTGGTGCACGAGATTGTGACGGCGCCGAACCTCGCCAACGATGACTTCAATCGCATCCGCAACCTTCGGCTCGAACGGCTGGCGCAAATGAAGGATCATGCCGCCGCGATCGCCGAGCGCGCGTTTGCGCGCGTGCTCTACGGCTCGCATCCCTACGGGCACTTGTCGCTCGGTTCGGAGCCCGCGCTGACCGCGATGACGGTCGATACGGTCCGGGCGATGCATGCGGCGCTTTTCACGCCGGCCGGCGCGACGCTCGTGATCGTCGGCGATCGGAGCGAAAATCAACTGCTCGATCGTGCTTCGGCGATGTTCGATCCGTGGCGCGCGGCGGCATCGACGATGACGATCGATCGGGCAGCGGGGCTGACGCCGCCGCCGGCGACGCCCCTTGCCGCGCTCGCCGTCATTCATCGGCCCGGCGCGGCGCAATCGGAGCTGCGCATTGGTCACGTGTGCGCGGCACGATCGACGCCGGACTATTCCAGGCTGCTCGTCCTCAACGCCATCCTCGGCGGCGAGTTCGTCAGCCGGCTGAATCTGAATTTGCGCGAGTCGAAGGGCTACACCTACGGTGTGCGTACCGGCTTCAACTTGCGTCGCGGCATCGGTCCCTTCGTGATGCAGACGAGCGTCGGCACGGACGTGACCGGTCCCGCGATTCACGAGGCGCTGGCCGAGATTCACGCGATCGCCGCCGACCGCCTGGCGACCGGTGACGAGGTCGGTCAGGCGTTCGCGTCGCTCAGTAAGGGATACCCGCGCGGTTTCGAAACCGCCGGACAAGTGGCACGCTCCGTCGCACAACTTGCCTTGCACAATCTTCCCGATACGTATTTCGAGGAATTCGTGCCACGGCTTGCGCAAGTGACGGCCGATGACGTGAGCGCCGCCGCGCGTCAATACCTGGCGTCGGCCAAAATGACCACCGTGATCGTCGGCGACTTGGATAAGATTCACGGATCGCTGGCCGGACTGGGTCTCGGCCCGCATCATGTAATGGCGGCAGAGACTCAATGAAGGCCGTCCGATTTCATGCCCATGGAGGACCCGATGTCCTCCGTTACGAAGAAGTCGCCGATCCCGTCCCCGACGCGGGCGAAGCCTTGGTACGGGTCCGCGCCTGCGCGCTCAATCATCTCGATCTCTGGCAGCGCCGCGGCATGGAGCGCGTGCAGATCCCGCTTCCGCATATCTCCGGCGCGGACATCGCCGGCGAAGTGATTTCGACTCCCGCCGGAGAGTTCGGCGCCGGCCGGCGGGTGATGGTGCAGCCCGGCCTGTCGTGCGCGCGCTGCGCGGCGTGCCTGGACGGCCGCGATAACGAATGCGCGAAGTACGACGTGCTCGGCTACCGCAGCGACGGCGGTTATGCCGAGATGATTCGCGTGCCGGTGCAGAACCTGATCGCCATTCCGGATTCGATTGGTTTTGTCGAGGCGGCGGCGTTCCCGCTCGCGTTTCTCACCGCGTGGCACATGCTGATCACCCGCGCGAGGTTGCGCGCCGGCGAGGACGTGCTCGTGCTGGGCGCCGGAAGCGGCGTTGGCCAGGCGGCGATCCAGATCGCCTGGCGCAACGGTGCGCGCGTGTTTGCCACCGCGGGCACGGACGAGAAGCTTGCCAAGGCGCGTCAGCTCGGGGCCTACGAAGTGATCAATCACAGCACCCAGGATCTGCCCGCGAAGATCCGTGAGTTCACCAACGGGCGCGGCGTCGACGTGGTCTTCGAACACGTCGGCACCGCGACGTGGGATCGCAGCCTCAAGAGTCTCGGGCGCGGCGGCCGGCTCGTCACCTGCGGAGCGACCACCGGCCACGATGCGCGGATCGATCTGCGTGTGCTCTTCACCCGCCAGATTTCGTTACTCGGTTCTTACATGGGCCGCAAGGCGGAGCTGTTGCGGGCGGCGCAGTTTTTCTTTGCCGGCGAGTTCGGTCCCGTCATCGATACAACGTTCCCGCTCGCCGACGCGGCCGGGGCGCAGCGCCGCCTCGAAGCGCGCGAGCAGTTCGGCAAGCTCGTCCTCATCACCTGAAACAACCGCGGCGGTAGTGGCGTCCAAGTGGAGGATGCAGGGGGCTTACCCCGCCGCAGCCCGGATAACCCGGGCCGGGCGAAGGCGGGTAGAATCCTTGCTGGTCCGCTTCATGGACATCAAGCGACAGCGCCAACCTTCAGGTTTTTCAAGCCGGCTCTTCAGCCTCGTCGGCATCATCGGGTTGTTTGCCGCCGTGATTGCGGGTGCGACCGTGTGGCTGCTGCTGACCGATCCGGTCACGGTTGCAGAGTCGATGGACTCGGGCGAAGTGTCGCCGCTCGTCCAGTCACTTGCGGGCTCGATCTACGACGCGCTCGTTCGGCTTCTGAGATATCTGTAAGCCCCAAAGGTTCCAAGGGTTCCACGGTTCCAGAAGTTCCAGCGGTTTGGTACCAGAACTTCCACCTGTTCCAACGTACCAACTGTTGGAACGTTGGAACCTTGTAACCATGGAACCAAACCGTGGAACCGTGGAACCCCTGGAACCGATGGAACCTTGGGTTATAGGGTTATAGGCGCGTGGCGAGAAACTTCCCGAGATACCAGCCATCGAGGTACTTGAACGGAGCCGCACCGGTCGAGTAATGCCCGCACGGTAACACCGCGACCTCGAGCGGGATGCCGCGGCGCCTCAACTCCGCGATGAGCTTCAGCGACAGATCGACTGGGAAGGTCAGGTCGTACTTGGCGTAAACCATCAGCGTCTTGCGATCGCGCAGGCGATCGATGAACGACCACGGACTGATCGGCCGCCACAGTTCACGCAGTTGATCGATATCGACATGTCCGTCGAGCCCTTGCTGCACGTGCTCGGTCGACAGCCCGCGCCACACGACGTCGCCGAAAAACGGCGACACGTGGTTGAGCGCCTGGACCCTGACAAGCGGCTCGTGGCATGTCGTCAGGTACGAGAGACACGAGCCCAGGCTCGTTCCCAGCAGTCCGAGACGCTCGTAACCCTGGTCGCGCAGCCACCAGAGCGCGAGCCTGACATCGCGTACCGCCTGCCTGCAGACCTGGAGGGTCCGCACGATATTCGCGCTGACGATGTAGTCGGCGCGGGTGAGCTCGGGCGGCATGCGCACGTCGTGATACGGCAGGCTGATGCGGAGCGAGGCGATCCCAAGTTTCGACAGCAGTTTGCACAGGCCGACGTGACCGTCGGCGTCCGAGTTCCACTGCGCGAGCACGACTACTGCGCGCCTCGCTGATCCCGGCTTCGCCTTGCGAATGGGGTTGGCCGGAAAGTAGCGCGCGACAACCGTGTTGTTCTTTTCGTGCGGCGTCGTGAATCCGCTGTCGAACGTCAGCACACCTTCTTCGCCGCCGGCGCGAACGGTGTCCGGCGCTTTCGTGAAGGTGTAGCGGGCCGGTTCGGGAGTGAAGAAGGCATCGCTGTTGGTCATTACCGCGTCGACCCACGCGCCCACCCGGGAACCGGGATCCGGGAGGCGGGAACGGATCTCCGCGTCGATCCAATCCTCGCCCCATTCAAATGGGCGGACCTGTCGTTCGTGCTGGCTGACCGAGGCGAGCTCCTGCTCCCATCGATGAAAGTAATCCCGAATCACGAACTGATCGCTGCCTCCGCCGCGAGCGCGGCCTGTACGAGGGCCGGCGTCCGGCCCTTGTGGCCGACCAGCTGCAATCCGATCGGCAGGCCATCGCGCGTTCGACCGCACGGAATTGACATCGCCGGATGTCCCGACAGGTTGAACGGCTGGCTGCAGCGCAGCATCAGCGTGCGCACCTGATCCGGACCGCCCTTCACCGGCATGGTGACGGCGCCAAGCGGCGGCGCCGGCACGGCGAGCGCCGGCAGCACCAGCGCATCGACGCCGCCGAGCGCGCGATCGACTTCGCGCGCAATGATTGCCTTGCCGCGCACCGCGCGGATGTAGTCTTCGGCGAGAACGTAGCGGGCCATCTCGAGCCTCAGCCGAACCGGCGTCGTATAGTCCTCGGGCCGCGCCGCCAGCGTGCGCGCGTGATACTCGGCGGCGTCGCCGAAGACGAGATGCAGATAGATCGCCGCCATGTCGGTGGCGTGCGGCACCGTCACTTCCGTGACCGTTGCGCCGCGTTGCTGAAAGCGTTCGATGGTGTCGAGCACGGAGCGCTCGACCTCGGCATCGAGCCGATCAAAAAAATATCCTGACAGTTTGCCGAGTCGCAGGCCCTTCAGCGACGCGGGCTCGAGCGCGTCGCCGATCTGATCGGCCTGCCGCTGCATCGCGTTGTAGAGCAGCCACGCGTCCGCGACGGACGCGGCGAGCGGACCTACGTGATCGAGCTGGCGGCTGAGCGGCACGACGCCGGACGCCGAGATCCGGCCCCATTCGCCTTTCAAGCCGACGACGCCGCACGCCGCCGATGGGATTCGAATCGATCCGCCGGTGTCGGTGCCGACGGTCCCGAGCGACATCCCCGACGCAACAGCCGCCGCGG